>Ga0214472_10001835_pt1 | contig 23101 bp, 25 predicted proteins | sample RVTome_6_FD_207662 | JGI IMG/M metagenome (GOLD analysis project Ga0214472, IMG submission 207662) | Soil microbial communities from uranium-contaminated site in the Upper Colorado River Basin, Wyoming, United States - RVT140D175 | ecosystem: Environmental > Terrestrial > Soil > Contaminated >...
TATTGCTCTTTTAGTTACTTCATGAAAAACAACTCTTTGCACCTTTTTGTCTTTCAAACAGTTTTTTTCTTTTAATAATTCATATAAATGCCATGAAATAGCTTCACCTTCACGATCCGGGTCAGTCGCCAGATATAATGTATCTGCATTTTTTAAAGCTTTTTTAATTGCTTCCACATGCTTGGCATTTCTATCAATCGCTTCATACTTCATGGAAAAATTATTTTCAGGATCGACCGCACCGGTTTTTGGTAAAAGATCACGGACATGACCATACGATGCTAAAACCTTGTAGCCCTTACCGAGGTAACGTTCAAGTGTTTTACATTTAGCGGGAGACTCTACTACTACGACAGAACTACTCATGTTAGACAAACAATATCACTTTCTAAAATATGAAATTCTAATAAATAGAACTAATGCACAATGGCACTAAGTTCATCCATTACAACGTCTTCCATCCAGGCAAATGCGGCTTCTTTCCCAGGTCTATTAAATAAAACCATTAATACAACCCATTTAAGTTGCTGTAACTCGATTAAATCAGTTTCAAGTGCCATCACTCGATCAATTACAAGTTCACGATCTTCTGAATCAAGCACACCAGACTGCTCAAGAAATAATAAAAAACCTTTGCATTCAACATCAAGTTTTTCACTTTCAATGTCGTTGAAAAGTCTTATCGACATCGAACGAAGAATACTGGTATCCAGTTTATCCTTTTGAGTCGCCAAACCTTCCAGCCAGTCAATTGCTTTATCAACCTGTATATCAGCAAAGCCTGCGTGAACTAATTGTGTTTTCAAATCGTGTTGATCCGGCGTTATCTCGAGCTCTTCTTCGACATAATGATCAAATAAATATATGAGTACATCTAAAACGGTTTCTTTCATTAATTATTATCTCTAATGGCCAATCTCTATGAGCAACGACAATATCCACCTCCCTGTTGAGATTCGATCATTCCTTGAAGTTCCAGTATTAATAGCATGGAGGAAACTACTTCTGCCGTCAATCCTGATAATTTAACCAGATCATCTACTGAGACAATATCGTAACCCATACTATCCAGTAGCAGCTTATATTCTGACTCTAAATTATCATATTCTTGCTTATCAGATTCGATGGAAAGTGATTTATTCAGAACTATACTGGAAATAGGTGCTAATTCATCAATAATATCTTTCACCGTTTCGACTAATTTTGCACCTTGCTTGATTAAACTGTGCGTTCCTCTGGCAAGTGGATTATGGATAGAGCCGGGAATTGCAAAGACATCCCTGCCCTGTTCCAAAGCGTAATTAGCCGTAATTAAGGATCCACTTTTCTTCGCCGCTTCAACAACAAGCACGCCTGTACTCATGCCACTAATAATGCGGTTACGCTGAGGGAAATTACCGGGAACCGGTTTCGTATCGGGAGAATATTCTGAAATAAGTAAGCCATCTTCAATGATTTGACTGGCAATTGTTTTATGGCGTGCCGGATATATACCATTCAAACCATTACCTAACACAGCTACAGTTGGACAATTAACTTTTAACGCGCCGAGGTGACTATGATAATCAATACCCAAAGCAAGACCACTACATATTGTTAAGCCGGCTTTAGATAACTCTGCGGCAAAATCTTCAGCTAATTTCTTGCCACCCGTAGTCGGATTTCGGCTGCCAACAATAGCAAAATGCAAATAACCTAATGCTTCGCGCTGCCCTATAGCAAATAGAATAGGTGGAGCAGAGTGTATTGATTTTAATAACTCGGGATAATCATCATCCAAAATAGTGATTAAATGATGTCGTGGCTTATTTAACCAATCCAGAATTTTATTGATTTGTTCTTCATCAGGATGAAGCAGTGATTTGATTGAGGCTTCTTTTAATCCAATAGCCGCTAATTTTTTAGAATCACAGGCGATAATAGTCTGAGGATTTTTGAATTCAGATAATAATTCATTACATATATTTGAGCCGATCCCCTTAGCTAAGGTAAGGGACAACCAGTCTCTATAGTTTTGCGTAACACCCACATCCATATGAACACTCTTATTGCAATAAATCTGACTCCCAATAACTTCAGAGTCAGTCTATTGCTTCCTTGCAATAAACCAGTTTAAAAAATCACCGTTTCTTTCTATAAGCTTCTTACTGTATCAAGCACATGCACTGGTCCTTGTGTTTCCATGACCAGAGCATAACTTACTTTTTCAAAAGTCCTGAAAACCATAACAACACCAACATATTCTTCCGGTAAGGTGATATCTTCAGTCTTGGCTTGCTTATTAGCAATAGTCGGAAAGGTCTCGTTAAACGATTCAATCCCGTCTTCAATAGCATGACCCATTCGCGCTAAAGTCCTGCTCGCATCGCCCCCCGCTTCTTCTATTTCTTTCGCTCGTTCAGCTTTTTTCTGTGCCTGACTTTTAGGAATGTTTGGTCCTATTTTATCCTGTATAACATAACCACTTTGATAAACGCCTAACACATTACCCGCTTCTATACCCTGTTCCTGACCTAAATTAAGAACAACAATCTGGTATTGACCAATTTGTGAGACACCATCGACAACTGACAAGATATTGCCTTCCACTTCTCTTATCGGTGAACCCGGATAAAATTCCGTACTGACATCCTCATCAGACTGAGGAATCAATCTATCTCCAGTCAATATTTCCCGATCAACAACAGTTACCAATGCTGACGCCGGATCACCTTTCTTTTGCAAAGTTGCATCACCAACGTAAATAGCTTCATATCCCAAAATTTCATCTTTATCGTCTTTGTCTTTTTTGGGATTGATATAAGCCGTACCCTTACGATAAATGGAATACTTCGTAACATCGGAATCATCACTAATGCCACGAATGTATATTGTATTACCGGTTGTCGCGATCAGGTGTTCATCATAACTTGAAACCACATACGGCCATTGATCCATTTCATTTTCTTCAAGCACGACCGGGCGTTTTAAAAATTGTTGAATAGCATCTATTGGAATCGTGGGTATCGCATCAGCATTATCTAAACTACGAATTTCAGGTGATAGCTTCACATTACGTCCTGAAACAACTTTCCCTGTTCCGCGATTAACACTCAATACTGGCCGTCCATCCTGATAATTTAGAGAAACAACATCGCCGGGATAAATCAAATGTGGATTTTCAATCTGTGGATTAACACTCCAGATTTCTGACCAGCGCCATGGCTGCTGAAGAAAACGAGCAGAAATATCCCAAAGCGTATCACCTTTAACAACCGTATAGGTTTCTGGATGATCCGGATTAATGGTCAAATCATCCGCATTTACACTGATTGTCAGCAAAAAAATCGCGCATGAAATTAGAATTTTATTCAACATGTCTATTACCTTACGTGGATTCCTTAATGTAGATTAGCAAAAAGTTTAACAAAATGTTAGTCACTAAAGCATTTTATTGTGGTTTTACTGCAACAATATGATTTTCCTATATACTATCAGCTAGTTATAACAATTTTTGGAGTGAATATTGCCATGGCAATACTCGAAGTTTTGCATTTTCCTGATGATCGCCTGCGTAATAAGGCCATTCCGGTTGAGAATATCGATTCAGAGGTCAAAGAAATTGCGGCAAACATGCTAGATACGATGTACCTGGAGAATGGGATTGGCCTTGCGGCAACCCAGGTCAATATACAAAAAAGGATTGTGGTTATTGACCTATCAGAAGAAAAAAATGAGCCATTAGTATTAATTAATCCCGAGATCACCAGTCTTGAGGGCAAGGAAACAATGCGCGAAGGCTGTCTGTCCGTGCCCGAGTATTTCGATATAGTAGAACGCGCTGAAACCATTGAATTTAATTATAAAACGCTTGAAAACGAATTAGTGACAAGCAGAATCGATGGCTTGCTGGCTGTATGTGTTCAACACGAAATTGACCATTTGAATGGTAAATTGTTTATTGATTATCTTTCACCCTTAAAACGGCAACGACTCAAGAAGAAAATTGAAAAAACTGAGAAACTGGATACCAAAGCCTTGTGACCCAGGCCAAATTAAGACTGGCCTTTGCGGGCACACCTGAACTCGCAGAAAAAGTTCTCGAATCAATTATTCTCGCGGACGAACATACTGTCGAAGTCGTTCTTACTCAACCTGATCGACCTGCGGGTAGAGGCCGTAAAATTAAACAAAGCGCAGTTAAACTTTGTGCGCTAAATAATAATATTCCTGTTTTACAACCTGAAAAAGCCAGTGATCTGGATGCAGAGTGCTTAAATAATTGTGATTTGATGTTAGTTGTCGCCTACGGCTTATTAATAACATCTGAAGTATTAACCAAACCAAAATTTGGCTGCATCAATATACATACTTCTTTATTGCCTCGCTGGCGAGGAGCCGCACCGATTCAACGGGTCATTGAAGCCGGAGATAGAGAAACGGGAATTACATTCATGCAAATGGATCAAGGTCTTGATACCGGGTCAATCTTGCAACAAATAACTTGTTTGATTGATGAACATGAAACAGCCGGTCAGTTACATGATCGATTAGCCAAAATCAGCGCTGAAAATATTAATTCTTTTTTATCAAATATCGTTGAAAAACAATCAAACGCGATAAAACAGGATGAATCAAAAAAAACTTATGCTAATAAAATTTCCAAGCAGGAAGCAAAAATAGACTGGACGAGACCAGCCCTTGAACTGGAAAGGAAAGTTCGTGCATTTAATCCATTTCCCGTTGCGCATACACAAATAAATGATCTCAGCATAAGAATATGGGAAAGCGAAATAAAAAATGATTCAAAAAACTTAATCCCGGGAACCATACTGAATAATAAATCAAGTCTGGATATTGTTACTGGCGATGGTGTTATGGCTATTACCAAACTCCAGCTACCTGGAAAACGAATAATGACTGCAAAAGATTTTTTAAATGGTCAGCCTGACTTTTTCGCTACGCATCCTGTTGCCAGTTAATACGATTTGTCATGTCAGCTCGTCTAATAACAACTCAAATTATCGATCAGATCATTGAAGAAAAGATAACTTTGTCAAAGGCGTTAAATAATAATGCCTCATTCAAACAAGCTGGAAAAGAAAAAGCACTAATTCAGGAAATTAGCTATGGCACATGCCGTTGGTATATTCAACTCGAACATATTCTTAACGAACTTTTGGAAAAACGCATAAAGAAAAAAGACAGTCGCCTTAAATATTTAATGATGATTGGTTTATATCAATTACGGTATATGCGCATTCCATCTCACGCCGTCGTTTCTGAAACTGTAAATACCTGTAAAAAAATAAATATGGAGTGGGCGAAAGGACTGGTTAATGCCATATTACGTCGATATATCAGAGAAGCCGATAAACTTGATGAGTTATTAAACAAGACTGAAAAAATTAAAGCATCGCACCCTGACTGGTTAATTGAACAACTAAAACAAGACTGGCCTGACGAATGGCAAAGTATTCTTGATGCCAATAACCAGCGACCTCCAATGTACCTTCGTGTTAATCAGCTTCATCAGGATCGTGATAATTATTTAATGAAATTAAATGAGCTTGGCATTGAAGCAAAACCAACACTTTATTCAGACCACGGCATACTGCTCGACCAGGCCAGAGATGTTGAACAACTTCCCGGTTTTAACGAGGGCAAAGTCTCTGTTCAGGAACTAGCTGCGCAATTATCTGCCGAATTACTTGATTTAAAACCAGGACAAAATGTACTGGATGCCTGTGCTGCGCCAGGCGGAAAAAGTGCTCACATACTTGAGTCACAAGCAGAGATAAAGTCCTTAACAGTTGTCGAAAAAGATCCTAACCGTGCCGAAAAATTATCTGCAACACTAAAACGGCTTAATCTAGGTGCAACAACAAAAGTATCCGATATTAATGATCTTGAAAAGTGGTGGGACAAAGAAAAGTTTGATCGCATTCTTTTAGATGCACCTTGTTCAGCGACCGGGGTAATACGTCGGCACCCTGATATAAAATTACTGCGAACAACAGAAGAAGTCAGCAATGTTTGTGTATTACAAGAGACTCTTTTAAATACCTTATGGCAAACATTAAAACCGAATGGACTGCTATTATATGTAACATGTTCAATCCTTAAACAGGAAAACTCGAATCAGATAAAAAAATTCATCGCTAACAACAGCGATTGCACGCTCAAAATTATTGACGCTCAATGGGGCGTGGATACCGGCTATGGCAGACAAATATTAACCGGACAAGACAACATGGATGGTTTTTTCTATGCTTGCCTTGAAAAAAAATAATCTCATGTACATTTTATTAAAAACATTGAAAAAAATAAGTCTTTTATTCCTGCTTTCATGTATATGTAATTTAACTTATGCCAAGTCAATTAATATAAAATCAACGCATGCTTATACTGAAAATACGACTTACTATCTGGATACACAATTTAATTTTAAATTAACAGAAGAAGCTGATAAGGCATTACGTCACGGCATAGCTCTTGAAATTCACACTGATTTTCAATTGCGATTAAAACGAAAATGGTTTTGGAATAAAACTATTATTGAAAAAAAAATAATATACAAACTTGAGCATAGACCACTAACCAATAATTTTCTGACTATAAATCTAAATACCGGTTTAAGAAATTCATATAATAATCTTGATGCTGCTTTAAACGATATAAACACTGTGTCAAAAATGAAATTATTTGATCAAAATATATTGCAAAAAGACAAACATTATCTCGCAAGAATTAAAATTTTTCTTGATACAGGATCATTGCCTCCACCATTACGACCTCAAGCTTATTTCTCTTCAAGATGGGACATGTCCAGTGAGTGGTTTGAATGGGAAGTAATACGATGAAAAGCGGCGGCAAATTAATATTAGTAATTGGCTCATGTTTGTTTTTTTTCATGCTCGCATCATTACTCATGATGAGCCAGACTTTACAAAATCCGGGATTATTTGACCGTTATTACTCAGCACTTCTAATTTTCAATGCTTTAGGGTTAATCAGTCTTGTTGGCTTAATCCTTATCAATATTAAGCGACTGATACGTCAACTTAAAAACCACGTTATCGGTTCGCGTATGACTGTCAGAATGGTAATGATCTTTTCATTATTATCAGTGACACCGGTTTTAATCGTTTATTCGTTTTCTCTCGATTTTCTGCATCGCGGTATAGATAGCTGGTTTGATTTAAGGGTAGAGCAAGCGCTTGATGATTCACTGGAATTAAGCCGACTCGCATTAGATGTTCGAATGCGTGAACTGCTTAATACAACTGAAAAAGTGGCAGCGGAGTTAAATGATACTACTGATGCAGAATTACCATTTGACATTGATCAGATCAGAGAACGTATTAATGCTAATGAATTAACCTTGCTAACAAAAAAAGGAGCCATTATTGCTTCCAGTTCAAATGACATAAAAAATCTTGTTCCCGAAATACCGGGCGAGACGATTATACTTCAGTTGTCACAAGGCAACAGTTACATAGGACTGGATGTCATCAAAGACACAAACTTGTTAATCAGGGCCGTAGCCAATTTACCATCGCTAAATATCGATAAAAAAGATCGTATTGTTCAGGCTTTATATCCTATATCAGAACGTATTAATCAACTTGCCGAGAGCGTTCAGTCATCATACATTGAATATCAGGAACTCTCTTATCTACGCGAACAATTAAAAGTCAGCTTCATTATAATTCTAACACTGGTTTTATTATTCAGCGTTTTTAGTGCCGTATGGGCCGCATTTTATTCAGCGCGACAACTTGCTGCGCCGGTAAAAGATCTGGCTGAAGGCACGCGTGCCATTGCAGAAGGTGATTATAGTACTCGTTTACCCATTCCCAGTAATGATGAATTGGGCTTTCTTGTCGCATCATTTAATGACATGACAGATAAAATTTCCCAGGCAAGAGATACGGCAAAACAAAGTCAACACGAAGCTGAATCACAACGAACTTATCTTGAGACCGTCTTGTCACGTCTTTCATCTGGCGTCATGGTTTTCAATAAAGAAGGTGGTCTGGAAAAATCAAATATCAGCGCGGCTCAAATATTACAACTTGATATAGAAATTATTGAGCATAAAAGCATCTTGTCACTTGCTCAGGAATATCCAAACCTGAGTGATTTTTTTGAATGTATTTCTTTAAACATCGAAGAGCATCTGGATGATTGGCGTGAACAAATTACTTTAACTGACAAAACCGGCAACCAGATTTTAATTATCAATGGAGCAACGTTAACCGAAACTGATGGCTCAATAAGTGGACATGTTATCGTCTTTGATGAGATCACCGCCTTGATAAAAGGTCAACGTGATGCGGCATGGAGTGAAATGGCGCGCCGTCTGGCTCACGAAATAAAAAATCCTTTAACTCCTATTCAACTTGCTGCTGAACGATTGCGGCATAAATACCTTGCCAGGATGGAACCTGCAGACGCAGATATGCTGGACAGGATGACAAACACTATCATTCAACAAGTAGAAACCATGAAAGACATGGTGAATAATTTTTCCGATTACGCCAGATCACCCGAATATAATCCTGAAGAAATTAAAATCGAACGTTTAATTCAGGAAGGTCTCGATTTATTCATTAATACGGATAGCGGTAATATAATCGAAACTGAAATCGACCCCAATCTCCCTGCCATCATTGGAGAAGAAAAAAAATTAAGACAGGTATTCAACAATCTATTAACAAACGCTATTGATGCAAATATAGCTAGCGGCGATAATTACCTTAAAATCAGTGCTAAAAAAATAGATGCTGACGGCAAGGAGATACTTGAAATCCGGATCATGGATAGCGGTTCAGGAATTGATCCATCAGTGATAAATAATTTATTTGAACCCTATATCACAACCAGGCAAAAAGGAACCGGACTGGGATTGGCCATAGTAAAAAAGATCATAGATGAACATATGGGTACGGTCTGGCTTGAAAACAATAAAGAACAAAAAGGTGCTTGTGCCGTGATAAGATTGCCAGTAAATATTTCAATTAATACCATGCGAAAGCGCACATAGGATAATGAGCAATCGGCAAATACTTGTTGTTGATGATGAACCTGATATTCGTAATCTGGTTCAGGAAATCCTTGAAGACGAAGGATTCAGTGTCAATGTTGCAGAAAATGCAACGAAAGCTCGACAGGAAATAGAATCTTTTAAACCTGATCTGATTTTGCTGGATATATGGATGCCCGATGTAGATGGCATTACATTATTAAAAGAATGGAAAGAAAATGATCATGTCGCAGCTCCAGTTATAATGATGTCTGGCCATGGTAATGTTGAAACCGCAGTAGAAGCAACGCGTCATGGTGCATATGATTTTATAGAAAAACCTCTTTCTATCTCTAAATTATTATTAACAATAAAGCATGCTTTTGAGACAACTTCTTTAAAGCAGGAAAATTTACAATTACATCATATCAGCTCATCCAAATTAGAACCTATCGGAAAAAGTAAAGTAATCACAGAATTAAGATCCCAAATAGCACGTATTGCCAAACACGACACCCCTGTTTTGATATATGGTGAATCTGGAACAGACAAGGAATTATTTGCACGTTACCTACATTCACTAAGTTCACGTAATGATGGTTCTTTCATTACCGTGAGCATTTCTGCCTTGAGCAAAGATCATGCTGAAATAGAGCTATTCGGTTTAGAAACAAACAATCAGGTTCAAGAAGGTTATTTCGACAAGGTTAAAGGCGGCACGCTTTATATAAAGGATATTGCTGAACTTGATAAAACACTGCAATCGCGTTTACATGATGTGTTAGAGACAAAAAAATTCAGCCATATTGGAAGCTCAGACCAGATTGAACTGGATATGCGCATTATTGCCGCAACGCGTTTCAATATAGAAACTCTGATTCGGGAAAATAGGTTTGGAGATGATCTTTATTATTTATTAAACGTATTGCCTGTTTCCATTCCGCCACTCCGTGAACATTTTGAAGATGTCCCGGCCTTGCTTGAATATTATGTAGACTACTTCATCGAAACAGAGGGGCTACCCTATCGAAAATTTAGTGTCGCCGCGCAAAATCGTTTAAGAAGTTACCAATGGCCGGGGAACGTGAGAGAATTAAAAAATATTGTCCAGCGCCTTTTGATTTTAGGCACGGATGAAACCATTAATATTGATGAAATTGAGGCTAGTCTGGGTAATACTCAATCAAAGCAAACTGGATCGGTTGTAGAAGGTTTTAATTTCGATGTCCCTTTACGCGACGCAAGAGAAAGTTTTGAAAAAGCCTATCTCGAATATCAATTAAAAAAGGCAAAGGGTAGCGTCAGTAAAGTTGCAAATACCGTTGGCATAGAACGAACGCACCTTTATCGAAAACTGAAAACGCTGGGAATCGATTTAAAATGAGAACTAGAATCCAATGAAAATTATAATCCTTGGTGCAGGTCAGGTAGGTTCATCAGTCGCGGCGAATCTGGTTAGTGAAGACAACGACATTACGTTAGTCGACAGCAATCCAACGGCACTTCAATTAATTAGCGAACGTTACGACTTAAGAACTATTACAGGTGTTGCATCTCATCCATCAGTATTAGCAAAAGCCGGCGCGAAAGACGCCGATATGATACTTGCCGTTACCAATAGCGACGAAGTAAATATGATTGCCTGTCAGGTTGCTTACACCTTATTTCACACACCGACAAAAATAGCGCGCATTCGTGAAATTGAATATCTAAAAAATACTGCTTTATTTGCACAGGAAGCACTGCCTGTCGATGTTTTAATTAGTCCGGAACAACTTGTTACTGACTACATTGAGCGTTTAATCTCTCATCCTGGCGCACTTCAAGTCGTTGACTTCGCCGATGGCAAAGCGCAAATGGTCGCTCTCAAAGCATCATACAGTGGCATGTTAGTAGGACATTCACTGCGCAATCTGAAAACGCAGCTCGCTGGAATTGAATATAAAATATTTATTATCTACAGAAATGGCCAGGCTATTATCCCAAATGGTGATACTGTTATTGAAACAGATGATGAAATTTTCTTTATCAGCTCGCAAAAATCAATCCGCCAATTATTACAACTCATTCGCAATAAAGAAAAACCATACAAAAGTATCATGATTGCCGGAGGCGGAAATATCGGTTTGCGTTTGGCTGAATCTTTAGAAGATAGATACAAGGTTAAACTATTAGAACTTGATCCCGCTAAAGCACGTATCGCTTCCGAAACATTGAAAAACTCCATCGTCTTGAATGGCGATGCAGCAGATGAAGAATTACTTAATGAAGAAGACATAGACAAAACCGATGTGTTTTGTGCCCTGACAAATGCGGATGAAGCCAATATTATTTCGTCCATGCTTGCCAAACGACTTGGTGCGCGAAAAGTAATGGCGCTAATTAACCGTGCCGCTTATGTTGACCTGGTTCAAAGCAATACCATTGATATTGCCATTTCTCCGCAGCAGGCAACTATTGGTAGTTTGCTTGCTCATATTCGGAAGGGCGACGTTGTTGTTGTTCATGCCCTGCGTAGAGGAGCGGCGGAAGCAATAGAAGCAATTGCACATGGAAATGAATCGTCTTCGAAAGTGGTTGGTAAAGCAATAATGGATATCAATTTGCCACAAAGTGCAACCATCGGTGCAATTGTTCGAGGCAATGAAGTATTAATGGCGAAAAAAAGAACCGTTATTGAAGCTGATGACCATATCATTCTTATCGTATCTGATAAAAAACATGTCGCCCAGGTTGAGGCATTATTTCAGGTTGGCATCACTTTTCTATAGAGCACAAAATACATGCAACTTGCCGTCATCCAACGCATCCTGGGAATATTGCTATCCTTATTCAGTCTGACAATGTTTCCGCCTCTAGCTATAGCTATAGCCAGTTCTGATGACACAACTATACCGTTTCTAGCTGCATTCTTACTTATTCTTATAATTGGATTAGCATTCTGGTATCCCGTTAGAAATATTAAAGATGAATTGCGCTTACGCGACGGTTTCGTTGTGGTTGCTCTTTTCTGGGTTGGCCTTGGTTTAGCCGGTAGCGTACCTTTATTACTAACTGATACCCCTGAATTATCAGTAACCGATGCTATTTTCGAATCTATCTCGGGTCTGACAACAACCGGAGCAACCATTATCTCCGGGATCGACCATTTACCAAAATCAATTCTGTTTTATCGACAAGAATTACAATGGTTAGGAGGCATGGGTATCATTGTATTAGCCGTTGCAATCCTGCCAATGTTGGGCATTGGTGGTATGCAATTATATCGTGCGGAAACGCCCGGCCCGGTTAAAGATACAAAACTGACACCCAGAATTACCGAGACAGCAAAAGCGCTATGGTACGTTTATCTGAGCATAACGATTGCTTGCGCACTTGCTTACTGGTTAGCGGGGATGAATGTATTCGATGCGATAACGCATAGTTTTTCTACTGTATCCATCGGTGGTTTTTCTACTCACGATGCCAGCATGGGTTATTTTGACAGTGGCGCAATTGAAGCGGTTGCTATTTTTTTCATGTTTTTTTCAGGTATTAACTTCAGTCTGCATTTTATGGCGTGGCGAAATACCAGTATCAAACCTTATTGGCAAGATGCCGAACTAAGAACCTATGTCAGCATTTTATTATCCGTTAGTTTTGCTTGTGTCTTGTATCACTTAATAATCCACGATTATGACAATATCGGCAAAGCTGTAGAAGATAGTCTTTTTCAAACTGTTTCGATTGCCACCACAACAGGATTTACAACAACGGAATACCAAAGTTGGCCCGGCTTTATACCGTTATTATTATTATTCTCAAGTTTTATTGGTGCCTGCGCAGGTTCAACAGGTGGCGGCATAAAAGTCATCCGTATCTTGTTAATTTTTAAACAAGGTATGCGTGAAATTAAGCGGCTCATCCATCCAAATGCGATATTCATAATAAAAATCGGCAACAAGCCTATACCGGAACGTATTATTGAAGCGGTATGGGGTTTTTTTGCTGCTTATATTGCTATTTTTGTTGTTCTATTATTAGCATTAATGGCAACAGAGATGGATCAAGTGACGGCATTCTCGGCATTGGCAGCCTGTATCAATAATCTTGGTCCGGGTCTTGGCGCAGTAAGCCAACATTACGGCGACATAAACGATGTGGCTAAATGGATATTGTGTTTTGCTATGTTATTAGGTCGACTGGAAATATTTACTTTATTGGTTTTATTTACACCAACATTCTGGCGACGATAACGCTGACAAATTTTGAGCAATCCAACAAAAGACAAGTGGAACAAACATTATCACTCCTGCGAAGATGAGTACCCTGAAGCGGCTGAGGTGTTATTTCAAAATCAGCATTTATTACCCACACAAGGAACCGCTTTGGATCTGGCCTGTGGTCGTGGTGCAAATGCATTATGCCTTGCCGAGAATGGACTCACTGTTTCAGCCTGGGACATCTCTTCATCTGCTTTGGAACAACTTTCTTTACATGCTAATAAAAAACATTTGACTATCAATACTGAAGTTAGGGATATATCTACACAAACACCCGAAGCCAATACGTTTGATGTAATTGTCGTTAGCCGATTTCTTGATCGTACCTTGATGAACGATATTAAGCGTGCCATAAAAGTAAACGGACTTATCTTTTATCAAACATTTACTAAAGAAAAGATTAGTGAATCCGGACCCAATAATCCTGACTATTTATTAGACAAAAATGAATTACTAAACTTCTTTATTGATTGGGAGATTATTTGTTATCGCGAAGAAGGAAAAACCGGAAATATTGATCTGGGATTTAGAAACCAGGCGATGCTAATCGCACAAAAACCTTAACAAAAAATTATGAGTAACATTGAAACATTTAAAGCATTACTTGAGAAGGGCAACGACAACGCACTACTCAGATACAGTCTTGGTAATGAATATTTAAAAATGGCTGATTTTGAACAAGCAATAATGCATTTAGAAAAAGCCATTGAATTTAATCAAAAGTATTCGGCTGCATGGAAATTATATGCAAAAGCCCTGGCTGAGAACAATCAACCAAAGGGTGCTATCAGTGCTTATGAAAAAGGAATTCTCATTGCAGAAGAAAACGGTGACAAACAAGCTGCAAAAGAAATGCGTGTTTTTTTAAAACGTCTGGAAAAATAGATTTATCCGGAATCAGGAATATCCTGCGTCGTTCAAAGCTTGATCTAATAATTTAAGCAATCCTAACGTTTCAGCCCAATGCTGAAGATATTTCATATCCAACAAACTGTTTTGTATCTTCAAAACACCCTGTATATCACTCCATTGGCGTTCTGAAACGCTACCTCCTAATTGATACCAGTTAAGTTTATTCAAAATAAGATCTTCCGGTGAAGCAAGATAAAACTGGATTGTTGGTGCATCTTCGTCCAGCGTATCCTTTCTTCTTCTGTCAAGCGCGTTATTATCAAATTGTCCCTGCTTAACAATAAAAATATCCACTTTAAGCATTGTTGCAAGATGAATAATATTAAATGAAGATCGCTCTACAATTGCATCTCTAACCATGCTTTCATCAATATAATATGAAGCGCTTAAAATTTTAATTAGCTCAGGCACTTGCTGCGCATCCAGGTTCGATACCATATCCACATCCAGTGTTGACCGAGCTATACCATACGCAGAACTGGCAACAGAACCACCAATATAATATTTCACGCCAAGCTGCTCAAAAACGTCAGCAACGGGTTGTATTGCTGCTAATATATCCGGGTTTTTCAAATTGTTATTTATTAATGTAGGTTTTTAATCGGCTCGCCAACTCTGACCCATAGTGATAGGCTACAAACGCAATATCCAACTCCTGTTCGGTTAATTCCGGATTAGCACGTGATATAGCTCTTCGCGATAATTTAATCGTTGTTTGAGAAAGTGATCTTGCCCTGGCTATTCTTGTGGCTATAGTCGCTTTACGGATAAGAAATAACTGGATTTCCTCTATTTCCGGATGCGTATCTGATAATGTTGAATGCATTATAAACTTTCTAACCCAATATAATTATAGAACCACTATTACGATTTACTTTACAAATGATACTCCACAGATAACCGGGACTTCAATAATTGTGGAATAATTCTAACGTACCAACAAGCTCTGAAACATGATTTAGATTATTTTTATCTAAATAATCAATAATACCTTTATTGATTTTGGGACACACTAAAGGCTCATAAAATAACGCTGTTCCAATACCGACTGTTGCTGCGCCAGCAATCATAAACTCAATCGCATCTTCTACTGTCGTAATACCACCCTGGCCAATGATAGGAATATTATGTTTTTTGGCAACCTGATAAACCTGATGTACTTTTAGTAATGCAATAGGTTTGATTGCCGGACCGGATAAACCACCCTGATTATTACCAATGATCGGTTGACGCGAATTTATATCTATCGCCATGCCCATTAAGGTATTAATCACAGCAAAACCATCGGTTCCCGCTTCAATGCAACGTCGTGCATTTTCAGCGATATCGGTTTGATTGGGAGAAAGCTTGGTAATTAGTGGCTTCTTCGTGACCTTACGACAAGCTGCAACCACTCGCGCTGACATATCCGGATCATTACCAAAGGCAACACCACCCTCTTTGACATTAGGGCAGGAAATATTAATCTCCATCGCATCAATCGGTGAATCATCAAAAATTCGCGTGACTTCTTCGTACTCTTCAACTGTTGAGCCGGATAAATTTGCTATAAACCGTGTTTCAGTAAAATCAAGATTCGGTAAGTATTCATCAACCACAATTTTAGAACCGGGATTTTGTAGACCAATCGCATTTAGCATACCCATATAAGTTTCAGCAAGGCGATGTGGTGGATTACCCAGGCGAGGTTCTAGTGTAGTGCCTTTTAAACAGATAGCACCAACATCAGTATTGGAAAAACCATTGATACGTGTATATTCTTCGCCAAAACCCACACAGCCCGACAATAAAACCAAAGGCGTGTTAAATTCGAGCCCACAAAAGTTGATGCGCAGTTTTTTCTTTTCTTGTTCTGTTAAGCTTGTCATTGTTTTTAAAAAATAGAATACAGGAGTCAGGAGCCGGAAGTCAGGATTTTCTTATAATACGCGCTTAGTAGTTTACTGACTTCTTCTATTTTAGTTACTAATGTGTTGGTATCCGCGTAATTAAGGTCATTTATCAAAATCAGATAATATCGGGTTTCTTCCAGTGAACCCTGGGCAATATTGAAAAATCGTGCCTTGTCTGCTTGTCCACGTTTTTTAAACCCTTCCGCAATATTTGCTGCAATAGATATAGCAGAACGCCGAAATTGTGACGTCAGCCCGTATCGTTCATTTCCAGAGAATAGCTGGCTTATCTTATATGCCTCTAATACAAATTGGTGCGCTTTCTGCCAAACAATCAGATCCTGAAATGTCTTTGCTATCTTTATCATACTTTCATTCCTTTTTCTTCTGGCTCCTGACTTCTGGCTTCTGTATCCTTAATTCCAATGTTTAATATCGTTTTATTCGAACCGGAAATACCGCCTAATACCGGCAACATTATACGCCTTTGTGCAAATACGGGTGCAAACTTACATCTTATCCATCCGCTTGGATTTGATATGGATGAAAAAAGTTTGCGTCGCGCTGGACTCGATTATATCGATCAATCAATCGTACATCACTATGATCATTATCAGGACTATCTTGATAAACGAGGAGCTGACTCACTCTATGCGATTTCCACTAAGGGAACTCGAACTTATTCTGACTGTAAATTTAATGAAGGTGACAGCTTTATCTTTGGACCTGAAACACGCGGCTTGCCTAAAGAAATATTAGATGCATTTAATCAAAATAAAATTTTACGGATTCCTATGTTGGAAAACAGTCGCAGCTTGAATCTGTCTAACGCATCTGCAATTATTTTATACGAGGCATATAGACAACAGAATTTTAAAAGCTTCAATATTTCGGAATTATAGCCATAGCATTAAAGATAGAGCATTATTTTTTATTAGTCTCAAAGAATTGAATTAAATCTTTTCTCTATATCCAGAAAGTATTCGTTTAGAGGATAGTAATAACGAGCTTCTTGAAATTTCATTTTAAAATTTTCTTTATCACCAAGAGCTTCATAAGCAACAAGCATGTTTTTGTAATATTCAGGCCTTGGTTCATTGGAATTCATTTTCTCTAATATTGAAACGGATTGTTTAATAAATAATTCTTTTTTTTCTCTTATTCCTCTCTCCAACATAGTTTTCATAACAAAATAATTTATATGAGGCCGCACTGTAAAATTATTAACAATTACTGATAATTTTTTCACATTCCTGTTTGAAAACTCAGTTTTGTTATATTTGTTTAATACAATTATTGCGTGCATATTTGTAATAAAAAAAAGTGAGGTAACTAATGTAAGTGCTGATGCGGTATATCTCACTGTTTTTTTATAGTTAAACTCTACATTTGCAGTATTTTCTTCCTGCATTTCAAATAAAAAAAGCAAAGTTACAAACAATATCCAGTGAATTGCAGAATGATAAAATGGATACTCAAGAAAAGCATGAGCTACTAAAGGAATTAAAGCTGCTGCGTATGGCAAAGCTGGCTCGCCCATTTTAAACATCCGTGAAAGTATATATATCGTGTAACCTACAAATGCTAATCCTGGCAATACTCCACCCTCTACAACCCAATGTATAAACTCATTATGTGGATGGTTTAACTTTTCAAAAGCATATTCTCCATACAGTTGATAGTGCTGTGCCTGATATTCCATAAAAGAATGTTCAAAATTTCCATAACCTACGCCTGTTAACCAGTTTTCTTTAAACATTTCCCAACATATCAACCATATATATTTTCGTCCTCCTGAATCTAATGTGTTACCTATTGAAAGGTTAAAACGATTCACTTTTTCCACAATACTTCCTGATAAGCTTTCAAAAAAACCACTATTTATCAACAAAGCTACAGAGACGCCTAAGAGCATTACGATAATTGCAATTAATATTTTCTTTGGCTTGCTCCTATGAGCTAATAACATTAATGGAAGAGAAATGATTAAAGCCAAATACGAAGTTGATGAATTTAGCAAAACAACCAGCATCCCAACTAAAAATGCGAACAGATACACGCTGAAGTTTACCCATTTATCTATTTTTTTAAATGTCACTGGGCATATTGAAAATAATAATAAACTCACAATAAATGTAGTCACTACATATGAAGCCATAACATTGGGTTGCTGAAAAACCCCCATTGGTGTTCCATGCGGAATTATTGATTCAGGAATTACCCATATTTGGATGCACCCCCATAAAGCTTGTATAAACCCTGATAGACTTATAGCTATTACTAAAACCCATATCTTCTTTTTTGTAAAAGAACTGAATAGACATAAAAAAAATATTATTCCAAATACAGCGCCTAACATCCTATAAAAACCTTTTCCCGTAATATCATCACTCCAAAGAAAGGGTAAAACTAATGCTAAAATTAACGAAAGATGGACAATAAAATTTATTGGTTTAACCCAATAACCTTTATCCACTATCGACAAAATCGCGATATAAACGAAAATTATGCTTGTGAGCCAAACAATATTATTTACAAATAATGAAAGACCGGATCCCGGAGGTAAGTTTGGTAAAAAGATATTCGAAATACTTAGGAATATAATAAAATAAACAATATTTAATAAAGAATTGTATTTATTCTCAATTATAAAGTTCATTGTGATTATGCTAATTGTTAAAGGGTGAAGTTTAGAAAAAGATAATCGTTACCGATAGATTCATTTAAGGTGAATTTCGATCAGTAATAGATATTTTTATCCTACGCGATGCATATGTTATGTCTCCAGCAGTGTCTCTAGAACCAAGAACGTCAATCTGATAGACACAATAGTCAGCACCACCTTCTGTAAAAGGTGCTTCAGAACAACCAGTCGTCCCATGAAAACTTGCCTGATAACCATTTAATCCGCCACTGGAAAAATTTATAGTTGTACCATCTATACTGGCACAGCAATTTGTACCACAAGTACAAGCTTGATTCACCGCAGTATGAACCGCCCATTCGACTGCACTTCGGGCAGCAAACCATGACTGAATACTAAAAGTCGATGATGATGTATTTAGAAAAGAAGTTGTCGTCAATGTCGACATACTGGCTCCAAGCAAAGCCAGCAACACAACCAATACGATTGCCATTACTGCACTAAAACCCTTTTGGCTAATTAACCTTTTCATGGTTGGTTATCTACATGTGCCTGTTGTAATAGAGAAACACTTTCTCCTGAATCCGGATCCGAAACAGTAAGACTAATGGTAACCAGTGCTGCCCTTGTCGAACTACCGGGATCATAACTCATATCACATGCAGTCAAATTATCGATCAATAAATTAGCCGTTCCATCCGTTGGTACAGTCGTAGTTTTAATTTCGTAATCTGAATATCTGGTGATATTGCCACCAGCACAGAAAAAACTAACCGGGGTATCAACAATTTGAAAACGTTGTCTTGGTGAAGCATAAGGAAATTGAAATCCCGGCACATCTCCAGAATTGTCAAAAGTAATACTGTTTGTAGTAATTGCTGATATCGCCGCTATATTATCCAGATCATAAGCATTTGCACCTGTTTGCCCTGTATTAAAAATAACAAGACATAATGCATTTTGATTTTGACAATCATCCTGATTAGAGCCCGTCGCCGGGGCAGCAGGTAAATTGACTAAACTTCCCATGACTTCAAAACAATCTGTTGCAGAATTAAGTTTAATTTTATCGGTATCTGGCATTGTACAAACATTATTATTAGTACCATCAGGTAAACGACGATAACGACCTCCATCAACCGTTCTCAGAAATTCAATTGATGTACTAGTCGCGCGAATACTGTTTGGTAAAGCTAATCGTATCTCTCTTGTCATTCTCTGTAGGGCAGTCTCGGCAATATCGATTAAATTAGCTCGTCTTTGTACATCGACATACGCTGTTAGCGGTCCTCTTAGAATATTAACTAAAATAGTAGAAAGTATACCCAGTATAACTATCACCATAACCAATTCGATTAAGGTAAACGCCCTACTTTTACGGTATAGATTCATTGTTTAATAGTTTGCTTTATAAGCAGAAATTGTTAAATCAAGATCACTAAAACTATCATGAGTCACCTTTACATCAACACGTAAAATCTGACCATTGGCAGAACTTAAACCGTTAAGACTAACTCCGGTGCTATCAACAGTGACATTGACGTTATAACCCTCTAAACCCGATATTGAATTTGAATTGATATCTACGGCACCAGCAGTATCATTGATTGCATTATAATCACACACATCATCATAATTGGGTCGCGTTTCAGCTCCACCACCACATACTGCACATATATTACTTGCTCCAATAGCAGTACTATTACAGTCTGTCGCACAATCTGTAGAAAAATCATCTGGATCACAAAATGAGTTCAGTAGCGCTTCTTCAAGATAGGATTGTGCAATCGCATTGGCCTGTTGATATACCATAGGATCAGCACTGATTGCTGTAGAATTAATTATTAATGTTAAGAAAGCGCCAATACCAACAGTTAGTATTGCTAGTGCAATAGTAAGCTCTATTAAAGTAAAACCTGATTTATTTCGATTACACATTTCTAATTCTCATGCGTGTATCCTGTTTCTGCTTCAACCAGTATTGTTCTATCACCTATCACAATATTTTGTGCCGCTGTTAATAAATTATTTGACGTATCCATTGGTCTACCAATACTATCAAAACGAAAATTACCACCGGTTGGATTAGTTGAGGGTGTTGAACCATCGCAAAAATTACTATTACCACTGGCAGGATTATCGATAGCGTCACCATCTGTTGGACAGTTGACATCTCCAGGGTTACTCCAGGAAACAGAGCAATTACTCAATGCAATATTGATTTCTACATGACAGCCCGATGCAATTGCCTGTTTTTGAGCAAATCGAATTGATGAAATTGCTTGGAGAAAAAAATTGGTATTTCGGAAAAAAGATATATCCAATTTTGGTGCAGCATAAACAGCCAGGATGCCAATCAATAGCAAAGTCATGACAAGCTCTATCAATGTGAAACCGTTATTATCGCTCATGCCTAAATAATAACGCCTTTCTACATTCGGTGTTATTCACATTTGGGTTTTTATTGCTAAAGATCCTAGTTATTGATTGATCAAATCAATAAAGAAAATAAGGATCTGTTGAACAGATCCTTATTCTTAAAACATGCACAACTATTAAGGAGCAAGCCCTGTGAAGGACGCAGTAGTACTACTGGCGGTACGAGTTACTGTACAACTAGCTGATCCACCAGACGTTATTACTTGAGACGCTACCGTATAACCACTAGGTAGACCACCCTGTAAAACTGTAGTTGCGTCAGTACAGTTAGTTATCGGCGTTGTACAATTTGTTAAGCCCGTACTTGCTGCACAAACGGCGACATTAACTGCAAAAGCTGCGCCTGCCGCGCCAGCCACACCATCTGTAGCAGCTTGTTCTGCCTGAGTAGACAAATCAGTAAATTTTGGAATAGCCGATGCTGCCAAAATACCCAGAATGACGATAACCATAACTAATTCGATTAATGTAAAGCCACTTTGTTGATTCTTCATTTTAATAATCCTCTATATGAAGGGCCGCAGCCCTAGAAAATATCTATCATCTTGAACGACCGCAGTCGTTTAAGTGATTGCTAAATAACGACAATCGATAGAATGAACTACACAACTTCTGATGGTTAACATACTCTTACCAAGCTAACTTAACTTCATTTCTTAAAAAGAATATTAAGTTATTACGTTAACTAGTTAAATTATAATAGTTTTTTTATAATAATCCAGTAATGAAAAGCATATTAACCACATTTTAGTTAATTAAATACGCTCGGGGCTGTTTGCCAGAGTATGTATAGGCTGCCAGAAAAGACAATTAATCCGAATAATCTGGGTTTTTTTAAGGGTTTTTGTTGCTCTAAATATCGCTGCTCATCCAGAATCTTAATATGATGAGAAGTGTCTTGCCATGTATTCATTTTTGCTTCAAAGACCTTTATAGCACTTGGTCTGAAAAATATAATAAAACCAATTAACGACACAAGACTACAAAAAAATAATAGAGTTAAAACGACTGCATCATAAAACCATGAGCTAATTACAGGATTTATAAGTTCAGGCAACGCACGATATTCACTCCCCTGTAGCGGAGCCAACATAACTATCGTATAGATTGAGCCAACAATAATAAATATTCCAAAAAAATGATGATATTTATATATGTACTTATCGATGTATTTTGTGCTGTCTAATAGATCAAAGTATTTTTCAGTGGAAATAAACACATCCAAACGAGCCGCAGCAGCATGAACTTTATCAGGGGCGATGAGCATAATTAGACCGACAGCCAGTGTAACAATAGCAAAGCCAAAAGCTGTGACTAGAAGAATGTCTAATACATAAGCCATCTAGTTATCCTCCAAACCTAAAGAATATTAATAACAAATTTATCATATTTACATTCCGATTCTATCTAAAGATACCGCATTTAAAACGTCTTTGCCTGCTTCATATAAATTATTATTATCGATGTCTGTATAATCCAATTTAACGGTGTACTTTAATTCAGTCACCTTATCAACATTGTCGCCAAAGTATTCATTATGTTTAAATAAATATATTAATAAATTTCCATTATAGTCAAAATACCAGTTGCCTCTATCTAATGTATCAATATCTGGATCATACATTTCGCCTAAATAATTTGTAACTGGCTTAACTGAAATTTGTCTCGCTTTAACATACTCTAAACCACTACCTATATATTGCTTATAATCTTCAGGTGCCGATTGCATTAAGTTCATCGGATTCATCCCTTCAGTAATTTTGATTGCACCTTCAATTTTTATAGACTGTATTGCTAATTGTAATTGTAGTGCCGTTTGAATATTAGAGACTGTGCCTTCTGCCAGGCGTCTTTCTGCAAAAGAAAACAATTCTAACGACTTGTTAACCAATGTTCCCAAGCAAATACTAATAAACAAGATTGCAAAAACAAACTCCAGCTTGCC
>Ga0214472_10001836_pt1 | contig 23086 bp, 18 predicted proteins | sample RVTome_6_FD_207662 | JGI IMG/M metagenome (GOLD analysis project Ga0214472, IMG submission 207662) | Soil microbial communities from uranium-contaminated site in the Upper Colorado River Basin, Wyoming, United States - RVT140D175 | ecosystem: Environmental > Terrestrial > Soil > Contaminated >...
CCCATGCGCCGCATGGGATCCTTTTTGGGATGCGTTGCATCCTGCCGTATATCAGCTCTTATTGCTTCAGTACCAGAAGACTGCGGCGCAGTCATGGAGAGGTCACCATGCAACGCATGGGGACCAGCCCCCAATGTCAGACGGACTCAGTTCAGTCCCCCTCAAAGCACGGGGATTAAAAAGAATACCCCCTTGCGGGGTATAAGTCGCTTAGCTTGACGGCTATGGTGTAAGGGGCGGGTTCTACCCCCCCCATCCCAGGAGCGATAACCGGAAAGACTATTTGGAACCATATGGTGAATTAAGCCTTGCAACGTAAGCATTCCCCCTGTGCTCGCCTATATGGCCGAGCAAAAGATTGACCAACTCAGAATTCTACGATCCTGCCGAAAATAATGGGTTAATTGAAAATGGGTTGTTTTTTACCAAAAAGTTGAACTTGCCCCTCTAAATTTTCGTTATTCCTTGGGAAGAGTAAAAACGAAATTTGGATGCCCGCCAGGAGCTTCTTCATACCATAAATCTCCTCCATGGCGTCGTACAAGTTCGCGAACGACAGTTAGTCCAATCCCCGAACCGCTATCACTTTCAAACATTTCAAAGATAGATTCCTTCTTCTCTTCAGGAATCCGTTGTCCATTATTGAAAACATTGAGGCGATACATATCACCCCTATCTTCAAAGCCGTAGGCGATGATTCCTCCTTTCGGAGTGTAACGAATGGCATTGGAAAGAAGGTTTCGATAGACGATGCCCAACCAGTTTTTATTGGCAGAAACAAAAATTTTGTCCCCCGGTATCCCACCGAGACGATTATCTATTTGGATTTTTCCTCTTTCAATTTCCTGCAGAAATTCTCCCAGGATTGGATCAATAATATCCTCGCGGAGATCAAGCATTTCCTTCCTTCCGATTTCAGTCGAATTCATGATGCTTGATTTACTCAAATATTCCCCGACTATTTTTTCAAGTTTAATCATCCGCTTAAAAAGGTCTGCGAGCGTTTGTTTTACACTTACGCTCACTTCTCCAAACCTTCCTCTCGCCAGTAATTTGATTGTTAAGGCGATGGAAACAATGGGAGATCTCATATCGTGGGTTGCTATGGATAGCATTCGCAAAATGTGGTTTTCCAATTTTTTGCGCTTAGTAATATCACGTGAAATTCCAATTACCCCGATAATCTCTCCGTCAGCATCTTTCCAGGGAAACTTGGAAACGGAACTCCAGGATTTGGTTCCATCCCGACGAGTCAGTTCCTCCTCCTTATCCACTAAGGATTCCCCTGTTTCCATAATGTAAATTTCATCATCCCGACACTTCTGAGCCTCGTCAAAGGGAAGAAAATCAAAATCGGTTTTTCCTATCATCTCCTCCCAGCGGACTACAGACCTTCTTGCTTTGGCTCTGCTCACCAATGAAAATCTTCCATCCATATCTTTGAAAAATATAGAATCCTCTGAATGACGCAGAAGTGCCATCATCTCGGGACACCTTTGGTTGAAATTGTTTGCCATCCCTATACTGCTCCCAGAAGGTAAAAAATCGCTTTCTGAAAAAAATCCTCACTCACCGGAGACTCATCTGTTCCGATAACAACCCGCTATTCGGTGCCTTTAATATTCGGTCCGACATTCTCTTTAGCGCGTCCTGGTGGGGTATTAGCATTCTTAATGATTTGCTGACACTCATTTTCCGCATCCATGGCGTTCTTAGCCGCAATCGTCCGAAAAACAGTCTTCGTGTCTTTCTGGATTAATTCGTATTTATCATCACCTATATATTCCAGAAGCCAATTCCTCCATTGATGAATAGTTCTTCTCTTCATAATTAATCCTCCCCGATACTCTGGATATCTAAAATTAAAGGACCTTTTCCGGCCCGTTCTTCGTTCTCGGCTCCATGTCCATACATGCTATGTTTTTGAGTAAATGGCTATACTTATTTTATGCATGACTCATCTAGCAAAAATGAGATGTATCCCCCCGAAGTTGTACCTAAATGGTCACATATGGCCGCTAGGTCAAATGTGACCAAAATGTGACCATTGAGTGCCTTACTCCAGAAAACCTGCCACTCAGTTCAACCCCCCTCAAGGCATAGGGACTAAAAAAATCCCCTTCAGAGCATGGCGACTAAAAAGAATATTCCCTTGTGGGTGTTAGTCGAATATAACCCCTAATTCCTGACAAAATAAGGATAAACCGAAAAATTACATTCTGACTTTCTAACATCATGATATTCAATCACATATTCTTCAGGAAAGAAACTTGGCACAGTCTTTGCTAATCATATTTGAGACTCCTGTAGGCGGGCACAGGGACCCCGCCCCTACGAGATAATTCCACCATCATCAATTCACCGTAGGGGAGCCTCTTCGTGGGCTCCCGTTAGTACTTAATCCGGAAGAACCAGATTTTTTTTCATAACTTTTCATAACATTGACAGATGCGGATATCGACAGTCCTATTGAACATGGTTAAAAATCTTATATATGAAAACATTATAGTGTTTGCCAAATGATACTTCTTCCACAACGTCATATTAATTCTTTCTTACAGGTATTCAATTATGAACTCTTTTGACACGTTAATCTTCCCGGACACCGATATTTTCAACGAAAAATGTTATCCGCTTCTGTTATTATTTAGCCCATTACATTTTTTGCAATTGGTGGAATCGGGGGTCAACTCGGAAACCAATAATGACGCTGAACTTTTTTTGAGAAGTGGCTTATGCCAAGAACATATCCCTGCACCTCTCGGTGACAACCGCGAACATTTTTTACGACTAATCCGTGATATCAGAGTCCGGGAAGAGCATTATGTAGCCCAACTCGGCAAATTATCCATCGATGCAAGGCATGTTCCGGCAGACAGCAAAAATGACACCGGAAATAAAATTGTTTCTTCTCTGCTCGAGGAATTTGGCATCGAGTATGCGAATACAGAGACAAATCTGAAATTATGGCAAGCCAGGCTGGTAATCGCCATAGCAGAGATACTCGATAGTAATGAAGAAGATCTGCGTGAAGAGCTTTCTTATTTTGATGAAAATGAATTAGCCACATTAGGTTCTCAGGCAGCAGACGACTCCAACGTGGAAGACCTTTTAAAGGAGTTGGCAAACATCAAGGGAAATTTGGAGAAAACCCCATCGGGAAGTATTGAAAAACGGTTCGAAGCCTGGCTTCGTCTCCTGCAAAACCACCCTGTCCCACCGGTAAAAGTCTGGTTAGCTTCAACACGCGATAGTGCTGAACAGATCTTTAGGAGATATGAATCAACCGGTAACGGCAACGCTGTTCCACTGCTCAAACTTGCTTTCCCGGCTCATATTATGGCGAGTGGCAACTATGTGGTGCAGCAGATTAAAGAATTCCAACAGGCAACTAGTGACATACGCCAAGGGCTTGTGGCCGATTTTCAACGAACTGCAACTACTATTCCCTACGTTCGTGATTCACGCGAGTCCCTCCTTCCCTACGAAACAGACTGGGCCGATCAATGGGAAGGAATGCTGCATGAATATTTTCCTGTTTCAAGGGACGGGAGAAACTATGTCACATTCTATCTGCTTCCCGATCGGCCGATTGCTCGACTATTGTCGTTGAAGGAGTCAGTCGGCACTTCATATGACATAACGGCTCATGGATTGCTTGGAATTCTTGGCACACCACAATCCAAATAACAACATTTCGAAGTTCATTAAGTGGCATTCCTCAACTCCCAAACATATTACTGAAAAAGGAAAAAAATAAGATGAATATTTCAGACTGGCTTGATGAGAAGGAAGCAGAGAACGTGGATGTATCTGAAATCGTATTGCCTAAAAACATGGCTTATGATGAAGACCCGGATGAAACTATTTATTTCAAAGAAATAAACCCTTGCGGCTTGTTCTGTACGGAAAACCATCCCTTCTCCACGGTCGAACGTTTTGGCCACTGGTATTACAGCAGAGGTCAGGACAAAAAAGCAGGTATTCATTCATCCGACATGAAGTGGCGGCTGTTCACGAAGGATAAAAACATCGCTCTGCAAACTGCCAAAGAACATATCGAATAAATACCATAAATAGAACCGACAGTTCCGATGAGCATTCCTGGGGGGCCCATTCACGGAACTGTCGTACGACGGGCTACCTGTGGTGATAGACCGGGAAGTTGGATAAGTTGAAAAATGATGAAATGAATTACATTCTCCCCTTGAAAGAAGATCAAATTACTGCACTCTATGTGCAAAATTTGCTCCTTGAAAATGTAGCATAGGATTAATTCTTCGGCTCGACTGCCTCATCTATCTTTTCACCCGCTTTTTCTGCTGGTCCTTTCCCTGTGATCTTGTCGGAGGCTTCTTCGAGAGCATCTTTGGTATTCTCTATTGATTGGTCAACTTCTTCCCCTGCTTTTTCCGCCGGTCCTTGAGAGTCACATCCGAAAGTGAGGACTGCCAAACTGAGTGATGTTATGAGCAACAGTGAGTGTATGAATTTTTTCTGCATACTTAAAACTCCTTTATAGTGTTGTGAGTAGATATCCCGCCTTAAGCCTCTTCAAAATATCTCTGATTTGAATTTGCTACTGTGCTACTTTAGTAAACTAATCAAGCAAGATATGTGCCCATCGGCATATTCAGGTAACTGCCTATTGCAACTGCCTATTATTTCAGCTAAATATAACCGAAACAGTGGGTAGCCATCAGCAGAATACGAAATCACATCTAACCGGTGGTCACATGCGGCCATCATTCCATGTGGATCAAGATAGGGCAGCAAACATAGCCTACTATATGAGAAACGCGAGGTAATGTGAATCTTCAGTTGCACAGGCTAATCCAGGACTTTTACTGGAATATACAAAAAGTCCCGGTTATATGTGACCATCGGTTGCATATGACCTTTGTGGCCTACCGTCGACATTTCCTTTCCTCCTCAACTTCATTAAGATACTACAGAAAATCAAACAGATAAGCGCAGATCTGACAATATTTCCGATTTGGCACAGAGCTTGCTGTACTATGTTAGAAAGATACCGGCACCCACAAGTTACGGAAGCGATCCGCCAGGTCTGCAACAATTTGATTCTGATATTCTAAAAATCCGGTCCTGACGACAATGGAGCGTCGACGACCATAGAATACTGCTGGGCAACAGCGAATGCCGGCAGTGTAACTTTTAAATAAGAGGCTTACTCATGAAATTAACACATTTTTTCAAACATTTTCTTGTCGTTCTTGCTTTGGTTACTTTCATTGCCGGTTGTGCCGGGACTTCAACACGGGAAAGTACCGGTGAGTATATCGATGATACCACAATTACCACTAAAGTTAAGGCTGAGATTTTTAACGATCCAATGCTCAAAGTACTGCAGATTAATGTCGAGTCCTACAAAGGAATTGTTCAACTTAGCGGTTTTGTAGATTCCAAACAGGCCGCTGAAAGGGCTACACAAATTGCAGGATCAGTGGATGGAGTCAGAGGCGTCAAGAACAGTCTTGTTGTTAAATGAGGCGGTTGAGGCTCCTACCGCCCTTAACGATCCTGCCGATTTAAAGCGGATTATGTCCCCTGGAATCGATACCAAGCAATACTTTTACAAGATCCGCAATGGACAAGAGCGTCATGCCCAGCACACTTATACCAGAGCAAAAACAGCATTCAATTTCCCTCTACATTATTCTTGGGGCTGCACTATTTGCCTTTATTAAAACATTCCAGCTCCTGTCTCCTATTTTGTTGTCTCTTCTGCTTGTTTTGTTGATTTTTCTCGCAGTCAATCCAATAGTATCCTGGATGAGAGTTAAAACCGGTGGGAGAAAAGGTCCCACCGGTGTTCTGACGATAGGAATGATCGCGGCTATCTGTTTGACAGGATGGGCATTCTTCGGACCAATGAAAACTTCGATCATTAACATTTCAGTAACTCTACCCGGATATTGGGAACGTCTCCAGAAACCACTCATCAAAATTGAACAGCAATCGGTACTTTTTGAGAAAAAACTTCAGAAGGAAGTCAGCAATGAAATTGCTGCAGAAAATACTTCGGCGGAAAATTCAAAACCTGTGCTGCAAATCAAAGAATCAACACCTCAATCAAATGATAAGCCAGGGGCTCTTCGGGCAGGGCTCGGAAAGATGGTCAGGGAGGTACTCGGCAGCTTCACTGCAGTAGCATTCAATAGTGCTCAAATATTAGTGGTTCTGGTAACCGTCTTTTTTGGTGTGGTCTTTATGCTCATGAATCCTCGTCCGGTTTTTGCTGCAATACTTGCTCTTTTCCCTGCGCACCACCACAAGCAGGCTGTCGTTATCCTACAGCGTATCGGAAAATTCGTCCCAATGTGGGCCGGCGCGACATTGCTTGGTATGGTGACAATAGGTTTTCTGGTTTTCCTGCTTATGTGGCCGATCTTTGGTTTCATGGATGCGTTGGTTTTAGGACTGGTCGCCTGTACTCTCGAAGCGATCCCCTTTCTGGGGCCTATTCTCAGTGCCGTACCTGCACTTTTGCTGGCTTTCGGAGAAGGAGGGTTGACTCCCCTGTGGGTTGTGCTTGCCTACATCGCTGTTCAGGCCTTTGAGAACAATGTGATCATTCCGTTTCTTATGGCGAGCCGTATGAAACTACACCCATTGGCGGTGATCTTCTCCATGCTTCTTTGCGTAGCTGCTTTCGGAGTATTGGGTGTATTAGTCGCTGCGCCACTCGTCGCTGTTGCAACTATCCTTCATGAAGAGATTTACAGAAAGCGCTTTCTGCCAACAGTAACAGATACAGACCTGCACCATATGGCAGGAATTATTTTGCATGAAAAGCACGAAACAAAGGTAACGAAAACATTACCGCATCCGAAAATCAACACCCCTTAATGAATGTTCAGCTTGTTGCCGATCATTTAATAAAGGTATTCCTACAGGGATGTATTCCTCAATTTTCATAAAGGAGAATTATCATGCTTCAAACAATTGCAATCATTCTCGTTGTCCTTTGGCTCCTTGGTTTTGTCTCGTCGTATACCATGGGTGGATTCATTCATATCCTTCTGGTGATCGCAGTTGTGATAATCCTTCTTCGACTCATTCAGGGCCGTCGCCTCTAACCCGCATTTCTCAGTTCAGGCGGTGTCGGGTTCAAAGCAAAAGATTGCATCGCCTCGACTGATCTTCGGTAAACATTGTGTAAAATTTGAAAGTACAACCAAATGCTCACAACCAAATTGCCACAATGTTCATTCAAATCCAGACTGTCTCAGATTCGGAAGGGATGGAGGTTGTTCACTCCGCCACAAGGAATCTTCCGGTAGAAAACATAAGAATTAACACGAGCTTCGTGATATAGTACAATTTGGCCTATGCACGGCGGTCAGATCGTGCGTATATGGGGTGACGGTCAACGTTTACCGCCATTCAATATCTTTGAAACAGGACCCGACCATGGCCTCTTTGGATTTCGAACAGGAAAAAAGAGCTTTCAGTGATTTTTATGATAACAACCGGAAACATTTTTCCGCTGCCAAGAATACTTATATCCGCATTATCATCTCTTTGATCAAGCGATTGGGCTTAGATGAGGTAACTAAAATTGAAGGTCGGGTTAAGGATAAAGAGGAGTGTATAAAAAAATTCCATCGGAAATACCGGAACAGACTGGAAACAGATGAGCGGTCTTATGAGATCAAGTCATTTATTACGGACCTGATCGGCATCCGTATCGTTTGCCTCTATGAAGACCAGATCACCTCATTGTCAGAAGTATTGAAACAAAACTTCAAGATACTCGACATTACCGACAAGATATCCTCAGTTGAAAGTACAGAGGAAATCTTCGGGTATAAAGGGCTGCACATGGATCTGGCCCTGAATAATGAAATGGCTTCCTTAGCGAAATATATTCCCTACGCTGACAATTTTTTCGAAGTACAGATCAGGTCTTTGATCCAGGATGCCTGGAGTGTACTGGACCACAAGATCAAATACAAAAAATCAATCCCTGTTGATCTTAAACGCAGGATCAACATTCTTTCTGCTCTTTTTGAGCTTGCCGACCGGGAATTCAACGAAATCCGTAGCGCCACAACAGAACTGATGCAACAGGAAACGATTGCACCGATCAACGAGCAAGTCGATGATGCCGGCAACACCACACGCCAGGGAGCATCATCAACCAGCGCAAAAATCATCAATGCTTTTAATTTCCTGCCAATTGCCGGTCATTTTTTCAGGGATTTTGATTTTGAAGATTACAAAGTGGACAATTTTGTTCATGAAATTCTGAAACTGAACAATCGTTTTACGAAATCGGATTTCCATCAATGCCTGAATGAAAACCTCAACGCCGTTAAAGAATTCCACGAACATTTCATTAAGGAAAACCCCGGCAATATCTTCAGTCCATTTACCTTAATCAGGCACTGCCTCTACCTCTGCGATCCCGAAGCCTTTGCACGAATTTTAACCAGGAAAACAAGAGCAAAATTTATCGACTGGCTGGATAAACCTCAACGTTCCGGATTAGTACCATAGAAATGCATTTCTATGTCCGGCCGCATAGCCGCGGATTTGCGCCCAACGGCTTAGACAGCCGGCCTGATACGCTTATCTTTTTTATCGTCTTGAGATATATTTGACCTTTGAAATTTAAAACCGTATCCTTTTGGCTTAGGAGCCGTTACGAAATGGGTAAAAATTGCCAGGTAACTTATGAAAAAACCAGTTGATAAATTCCATGATGCAGTTTTCCTCATCACCGGTGAGCGCTCCTGTCCCATTTATAATGTTGGTGAAGAGCTCAAGGTCAAGAACTTCAGCCTGTCGGTATCTTCCTACAAACCTGCTTGCCTCTATCTCGCACATAAAATTACCGATATCGTCACTTCAAAGGAGAGTATCAGCGGATTTGCCCAAGCCGTTAATCGAAATACTCAATTTGCCTGCGGTGGTTGCCAAGGTCTCATTCACTTTGAATATAAAAAGGAAAAGGAATTTGCCACGCTGCAGATGAAACTGCTCAAAGAAACGGAAGAACAGCGGCGAAGGAAGCGCCTTGAAAGGTTTTTTGGAGAACTTCGAAAACTTAATATCTTCAAGCCTCTTGATGATCAATCCTTGAGTGATCTGACTATGCTACTTGAGTTCAAAACCATCCTCGTTGAAAAAATCATTATAAAAAAAGATGCCTCAAGCGACCATCTTTATATCATTTTGAATGGCTTGGCGGCAGTAATTGCCGATGATGGTTCAAAAATTGCCGAGATTGGAGCAGGCGAGATTTTTGGTGAAATGAGCCTTCTTACCGGCGAACCTGTAGTCAATTCAATTCACACATCAGAAGCCACTCAAGTGGCTATGCTCAGCGTGAAAAATTTTCGGGATGCCATCAAAAAATTTCCGATATTGCAAATGTTTTTATTAAAGTTGATGGTCGATCGGGCGCAAACAATGGCGTTGCGATCAGGCAATATCACTTCAGGCATGACCGGAGAACTCGCTGAAATAAGTGCCGTTGACCTCTTCCAGCTCATCAATTCCTCACAAAAAACCGGGATAATCAAGCTCTCTCTCAAACAGGGCAAGGCGATAATCGTTTTTAAAGAGGGTGAAATCATCTATGCTCGCTTCCTCAAGCTTCGTCAAAAAGAGGCAGTATATTCCCTAATCGGTGTGAAAATGGGTCGCTTCGCCTACACTAGAGGCATTCCGAGCGAATTAGAAAAATTACCCCCCATAGGGGGATTTATGGGATTGATGATGGAGGGAGTACAACGGATTGATGAACTCCAGGGTTAGTGCTTCGCAATTTACCTATCATGATCCCTGCTCTGCCGGCTATTCTTTTTATGAAGAGTGTTTCGAAAGAAAATAATCGGTAAGGTACTAACACCCCACAAGGGGGTATAAGTGCCTTGGAGGTGACTTTAAGATTTTAATTTTAAAGTCACCTCCAGTTTTCTTGTTTTTTATGGCAGGTTTTCAGGAGTAAGGCACTAATGCCATATTGAATATATTTTGTTTGATCAATCCGTACAAATGACAACCATATAAAAATAACAAGTGATTATGAACGACCTATATCCGAAAAAAATCTACGTCGAACTCACCACACACTGCAATCTGCGTTGCCAGATGTGTGTAAAGTATGCAGCGGGAAGCTGTATCGCCGAGGAAGATCTTCCGCTGGCTGTTTTCAAAGGTTTAGCTCCATCTCTTGCCAAAGCACAGACTCTCATCCTGAACGGCATCGGTGAACCGCTGTTGCACCCGGACCTGGAAGAAATTATCGTTTTCTCCAGGGCCAATATGGCATCAGAGGCGGTCATCGGATTCCAGAGCAATGGCATTCTGCTTGATGAGGAAAAAAGTTTCCAATTGATCTCGGCCGGCCTGTCAACCGTTTGTCTTTCGCTGGACAGTCTTGAAGCCACAGCAGAAGACCAAGCAGGCGGACACTCGTTGACTGCCGTTTCAATGGCCATTGCCAGCCTCGTTGCGGCGAGGAAGCGGGTTGCCGCCAGCCACTTCAGGATCGGCCTGGAAATGGTCCTGTCCAAAAAAACTATCCATGAACTACCAAAATTAATTCAATGGGCCACTGACCATGGTGCAGACTATATTATTACCACCCATCTATTGCACTATGACCAATCCTCGGTGGAATTAAATCTTTTCAATCCCAACTCTTCTGATGCCGTTGATCTGTTCAATAGTTTTAATGACCGGGCGAAAAACCTGGGGATAGACCTGGCAGATTGTCTTTCCAGTTATCTGAAATATACTAAAACCCAAGATGATGAGGCAGTACTGAAGCTCTTCCGCGAATTGCAGCAGGAATCGAGTGACAGGGATATCCGTCTGCATCTGCAGAGTCTTCTTGTCCATAAAACCAATGATGCCGACAAAATAGAACAGCTGTTTGCTACTGCCCGTGCTGTTGCCGAACACAACAATATCGAACTTTTTCTTCCGCCCCATCAGGCTTTGCAACAACGCAGCTGCCCTTTTATGACCGACCAGGCTGTCTTTATCGCTGCGAGCGGAGCTGTAATGCCTTGTCATTACTTATGGCACACTTATTCCTGCCGGTTACTCGGAGAGGAAGTCGAGGTGCAGGAGTGCCCCTTCGGCACGATCCGCGAGCAATCACTGTTAAGTATCTGGCAGAGCCCTGAATATTCGCTCTTTCGACGTGAAGCCGGCGAATATGATTATTCTTCCTGCTGGAGTTGCTCGCAGGGACCATGTGCCAACCTGGTCAATGACAACATCCTTTCCGCTAACGACTGCTATGGAAGTCAGGTACCCTGTGGGCACTGTCAGTGGAATCTTGGCGGGATCCGTTGTCTATGAACCTGCCTGTCGCAGTTGAAGCGATGCCGGAAGGGAAAGTGTATATTTGTGCTATCCTGTATGGAATGAGGGATTCGTGTCAAACCTCTACCTGCGCCTCCAACCACTCCAAACGGGAGAACCGTTCTCGTCCCGGAGTATCAGCACCTCGTCACCCCTCTTCACTTCCTTAGCGATGATTGCCGGTTTGCCCTCGAATGTAATTCTTGAACCTTTTATTTCGACCTTGTCGGTGGCCTCGATTTTCACATCCTGATTTTCTATGTACCAGACCGGACCGAGATGAACAGGAATCGTTTCCGCTTCAGTCTTCAAGACGATATGTACACCATACGACATATTTTTTTCCGGCATGATTTTATCCACCGAAACAACCTCTCCAGCGATGGTTTCAAGGGTATTGGGATTGTACATTCTGGCGTAAGGTGTCCCAGCCCCCCATCCACCTCCGCCTTTCCACATCATTCCTTTCTGTGCAAACGCTTCGGTGCCGACAAATAGACAGAGAAGCATCATCGTAGTAATTAACGTAATAGTCTTGTTCATTTGTTTCTCCTTTGATTTGAGAAAAACATATTCTGTTAACTCCCGATGGTTCAATGTGTTATTTCGGCTTACATCATAGAGGCCCTCCTTTTGCTGATATTTAAGTAGTATTAATAAGATCAGCGATACGCCCTACGGCTAAGCATAGTTATTGATTGCATACTTGCCCTAATGACCATGCGTCGGTAAGACATAACTATCAATCATAAAATCGGATCCGCTTCTTAAAGAGATTACTTTTTTTGTGTGTGGCAAAATTTCAAAAAGTATAATCCCCTTTTCAGGAAAAATCTATTGCCACAAAGTGCACGAATCTAAATTTTGTAGTGGTGAAGGCTTGGATGAATGCAGCAATACAGGGCTGGTGGGCGAGGTGATTCGAACCCGCGACCTTCGGCTTCGGAGACATTACCTTTAGAATCTCGCAGCCTCTTCAATTGCAGTAACATATTGGTTTTTCAAAGAATAAACTTTCCATATTTTTGTATTTTTTTCTCATTTTGCCGATTTTTGAGCAGTTTTCTCACACGAATCCACATATACTTATTGGAGAGAATTACTCTCGCTTGACGTGGCATAACAGATTAATACTGCATTTATCGACAAACAAAATTCCAGCCAGGTTTTCGAGAATCAGTCGCTTATCAATTGTTTAACCCTTTTGGGCCGTCCTGATCCTCGATTGGACAAACGTATTTCTACAGTCATAAAAGAAAATGCAGCAGAGCCTTGAATGAGAAAAGCCCCGGAATGTTGAGAAGCACACATACCGGGACTTTTACCGTCGCTGAAAAATTGCTCTAAGCTTGAGGAATGTCTTTCCCTGTTCCTTTGAGCATTTCAGTTAATCCATTGATATCTCCGCCTTTCAAACCAATATCGGAAAGCAGGGAATCAATCAGCGGAGCCTGGCCTCTATATCTCAAGGCACTGTTGACGAGTTGATCACTCAAATTCCCTCCACCAGTATAACCAACATCACCATTACCGCCATTCGATGTGTGGTTACTCAAGCCTTCAACCTGGATAATTTTTATACCGTCTATCTGCTCCATAGGTTTGACGCTTTCCTTTATTATGCCTGGAAGAGCTTTGATAAGCTCCATCCTGAGCTGCATCGCAATCTGTTCTGCGGAAAGAGTATTTCTGGCGTCATTCAAAGCCTTCTCACCAGCTGCATCAACTTGGTATCGAACTTCAGCCGCTGCTGCTTTCAGCTTCTCGGCTTCGGCCTCACCTTTTGCCTCAATCTGATTCTTCTCGGATTGCGCATTGGCAAGAACTTTTACAGCTTCAGCCTTATCCTGAGAAGCCAATTTCTCAACCTCGGCAGCCACTTTTATTGCTATCGCCTCCTTTTCCGCCCGCTGGTTCGCCTCGACAAGCTCTACTGCCTTGATCCTTTCCGCCTGCTCTGTGGCCTGGACGGTCAATACCCTCTCAAACTCACGTACAGCTGTTGCCCTGGCCTTATCGGCTTCTGCTTCAGATAATGACTTTTCTTTTGATTTTTCCGCAATGGCAATGGCCTTATCCTGGTTTGCCAACTCAATGGCTTTCCCCTGCTCAATGGTGGCAGTCTCAATTGCCTTATTCTTGTTGATTTCTTTTTCTTTGATGTTCTGTTCCTTGGCGATATTGTCTGTCTCGATAGCCTGCTCTGCAGCAATCCTGGTAATTTTTACTTTTTTCTCCGCCTCAATCTGTGCCTGCTCGGCCTCTTGCTGCTTCTGTGCCTTTTCCAGGGCTATTTCAGTTGCCTGGGTAGCTCTCCGGATCTCCAGCTCTCTTTCTTGTTGAAGTTCGGCGTATTCCTTTTCCCTTGCTATTTCGAGCTGTTTTCGTTTTGCTTCGAGGTTTTTGGTCTCTATTGCAACTTGAGTATCCATCTCGATATCGTTACGAATTTTTCTTCTTTCCTCTATTTCATTGGTCAGCTTGGTAAGCCCCTCGGCATCAAACGCATTATCGGGATTAAAAAAATCTTTACTGGTCTGGTCCATACCGGTCAGTGAAACAGACTCCAACTCAAGTCCGTTTTTCAACAGGTCCTCAGAAACCGCCGCCTGAACCTTGGTGACAAACTCAACCCGCTGTTCATGCAGTTCTTCCATTGCCATCTCGGCAGCTACCGCTCGCAGAGAATCGACAAACTTGCCTTCAATAAGGCTTTTCAATTTTTCAGGTTCCATGGTTTTTAAACCAAGCGTCTGGGCGGCATTGGCGATGGACTCTTCCGTGGGTTTCACACGAACATAAAATTCGGCCATGACATCAACCCTCATGCGGTCCCTGGTGATAAGAGCCTGCTGGTTTTCTCTTTTCACCTCAAGGCGCAGGGTGTTCATATTTACCGGAATAACCTCGTGCAGCACCGGCAAAACTATAGCTCCGCCATTCATAATGACCTTTTGTCCCCGAAATCCTGTTCGAACGAAGGAGACTTCTTTTGATGATCTTTTATAGAGTCGCGCCAGCACAAAACCTAGAGCAAGCAGCGCAACAAATATAAAACCGACATTAGTAAGAATGAAAATCAACTGGTTCATAACTAAATCTCTCTCTTTCTCTTAATTGTTCAAAAGCAATGGCAAACCCGTTAATCTGACATTGCAGCACTTGTTGCTTCAATCACCTTGTAAATAGCCCCGACCTGCTTAACGACAATCGCCTGTTCTCCTGTGGCAAAACGTTCTCCGGGCGTATCCGGCTCGACCAGGATGTAGTGAGTCTGGCCATGCTTATCCCGTATTTTGGCCTGTGCCGGCTTCCCTGGCTCTGCTGTGCCAAGGGTGACTGTTGCAATCATCCCGTAAAAACTTTTTTCAGAAACCGCATATGTTTCATCTTTAGGCATATATTTCCCCAGCAACCCACCGCAAATTCTCACCACCGGGATAGAGGCAATGATTCCTATTCCAGTAGCAATTATGGTCGGCACATATATGCCGACAAGTGATACAAACACATATTGCACCATCAGACCACTCAGGCCAAAGCCTGTGAGAAAAACAATAAAAAGCATAACAACAGGAACTTCACCAACACGAAACCACGCCAGCAATTTGACCAATGAGTCAAAATTGCCATCCGGGGCAACTGCATGAATATCCGCATCCACATCCACATCAACATCTATATCTGCATCAAATTCCGGCAAAATCGAATCAACCATCTCCGAAAAACCCATGCCAAAACTTGCGGAAATGATCTCCAGAACCGTAAAGACCAGCATTACAGCCAGAGCAATGGCAAAAGGAGAGTTGGCGGGATGGAGCAGAAAATCGATCATTTGCTTTTACCCTTTTTGCTTTTGATCACCGCCAATCTCTCCTGAATCCTGTTCTTTCGAGTTAGAACCTCAAGCTCATGCAAGGCTGCAGCACTATTTCTGTCCGTTGAAACTCCCACCATTGCTCCCCCTGTATGGTTTTCGAGAACTCTGGCAAATGCAGTTTCAGCCTGTGCCACCTTACGCTCCACATTATTGTCCTTAGCTGCACCATGATCGCCACCTGATGCTTTCAGATCCTTTCTGCTGGCTTTAAAAAGGCGAAGCTCTTCGTTCATTTCTCTCTTTTTGCCCTGAAGTGCCGCTATATACCCTTCCAGTTCTTTTTCCTGACCGCTTAGCTCACTGACCTGCGACTCCAGAATCGGGATCTGAACTTCGAAATCAAGCTGTTGTGCAATGGCGACTTCAGCCAGGTCATCCCTTTCAGTCGCTACTGCCAGTTCTATTTTCTCGTTCAACTCCTCACATTTCCGATTTACCTGCATCAGTCTGGAGTTTGCCAGGTGCTTATTGGCGATAACTTTTCCGAGCTCATTGCGAACATCTGCTATGACTTCATCGACTTCCCTTAACGCTTGTTCCATAACAACTTCAGGGGCAGTACTTTCAACCGCATCTAAAAGAGCATGAAACCCACCGCTGATAATCCTGCCAACCCTACCTGTAATCTTTTCTTTCATTTTTTATTCCTCCTGTTTTGGGGAAGTGTTACTTATGATCTGGATGAGTTCCTTCAACGAATCTACATGATCCCGAAATACCTTGGGGGTGTAACTTGAAGCTTGCCTGGATAATTCTAAATGAAGCAAAGATTCTAATAACCTGGCAACCCTGTCAACTGCTCCCTTCTCGTATTTCCGAAGTTCCTCCGTCGATTCTAGTTTTTCCGTGGGCAAAGAACAAAGACAAAACGCATAAAATTCAGGCATCCACTCCAAAGTTCGAGCTAATAAAGCCGAATGAATACCGTTTTCGAATTCTACCTTTTTTATTTTTTCGATAACAGGAGCCAGCTGCTCCTGAATCATCCGGTATGATCCCGCAAAATCACGTGCATACTCCCTCTGCAACCTCGCCTCTTCTATAATAGCCCGCAATTTATCACTTGGAGTAGTTGCTCCATTAATTTCCAAGAGATTTAAAAACTCAGCTTCTTCCTCTGTTATCCGTGCTCCGATTTGGATTTTCTTCATTACAATCTCCTTGTTAAACGTTTGCTTTCAACATATAGAAATTTGTTAACATTTGCAAACATATGTTAACAGGAGTCGTAATATTAATTAAAACCTGCCGTATTTACCTGCACAACAGTACAAGGAATATCCCACAATAATCTTACATATTTTTGATTTTAACCTTATTTGCCGATATATTTTTTTACAGTACGTCTATCAAGTTGGGTCGTCCGGGCCACCGCTTCATAAGTTCCCAGACGATCATAGAGCAGACGGCAATAATCGGACAGCAGATCTCCCGCCGTCATCGTGCCTCTTTCCATTTTCCGTGCGATTTTGCCGGCCGCATCCTCCGGGTTGTCCGGGGAATGCCAGGTGTAACCGGTTTTCAGGAGCATCCGCCTTACGCATTGTTCAAGCTCTCGGACATTACCGGGCCAGGAATAGTCCTCAGGTTGATTTTTTCGCAGGAAATCCTTCACCTTCTGCACGATCTCGGGAGAGGATTGGCCCAGAATCCGTCTAACAATAAAAACGAGAATCTCCTCGATCTCACCGGGATCCTCGGCAAGACGACGGCGAAGGGGCGGCACTTCAATGATATCGGAGCACAGGCGATAATAGAAATCGTCCCGGAATTCCCCTTTTTCCCGCAGTTTACCGATGCTTTTATTGGTCGCCGCGATGACCCTGCCCTGGAATCGCTCCTGTCCATGGCTGCCTACCGGGGTAAATGATCGTTCCTGCAGAACCTGCAAAAGCTTAATCTGCACCGGAATCGTCACGTCACCGATTTCGTCGAGAAAGATGGCGCCATGGGGGCTGCAGCGTGAGAAAACGCCGTTATGGGCCTCGATAGCCCCCGTGAAGGCCCCTTTGCGGTGGCCGAAGAGTTCGGATTCGATCAACTGCTCCGGGTATTGCGAGAGATTAATCGAGACGAAGGCCTCGGCGAAGCTCTCACTGAAGGTGCCGGTTTTTTCCTTGAAAGGAATAAAGCCGGATCTGCCGATGGCCGCCGCCGCGAGTCCCTTGCCGCTGCCTGTTTCCCCCAACAGCAACGTCGAAAAATCCTCCATTCGATTCCACAGATACCGATCGTAAAGCGCTATATCTCCGGTGAAAATATTGTCCCACAAGCTGCTCCTGAGCTCCTGAACACAACGGCTTCTGCCGGCAATACCGTTGATGAAGTAAAAGGCCCGGCGCATCTGAAAGAACAGAGCGAAGTAGCGAAGAGCCTCCTGTTGTCCGAAACCGAATTCTGCAAATCTCCGCAAAGCTTCCCCTGCAAAGGTGACGCGCTGGGGTGTGGTGACGTTTTGCATCTGATCTTCGATCAATCGATCATAGCTCTCGCAGTAGGTATGGAAGATGAAAAATAGCATACCGTAACGAAGAAGAACTCCGTCATCCCCGGCGAGTCCGGCCAGTCCTCCAGGTTCCCGGCGCATCACCGCTTCAATTTTTTCCGCCACCCTGGCCATAAGGATGGGCAGAATCTCCTCCTGAGAAGACGCGGCTGACAGTCCGGTCAACTCGAGATCGACGTTCCTTCTCTCTTCGCCGAACGGGTTCAAAAAGGCGGCCTGATTGATCCTGGCGAAAAACTCTCGTATTTCTGTATCCATAGTCCCTCCATATGGACAGAATATGTACATCAACCTTACATAAAATGTCAATACTCCCTGCTTATTTTGCCTGCGGCGTTACCATCTTATGTACATAACCTGCTTATTTGTTTTAAAATATTAGGTTAAACTCCTTCTGGCACGATTCATGGAGTACATGTCGGCAACATTTACGTATGCCTACATCCACTTAAAAAAAATCAAAACAAACGCATAGAACAGGAGGCCCAATCATGCAGCCGGAATCGAGTCAAACAGAATGCCCAAGTGCCTTTGAACCACCACGGGAGATTGTCATTTTACTTCACGGACTAGCACGCAGCAGCAACTCGATGGCGAAGATGGCCAAATCCTTAAGCAGGAAAGGCTATATGGTCTTCAATCTTGAGTATCCTTCCACCAGGCTCAGCGTCGAGGAAATCGCCGAGAGGTATCTCCACCCAATCGTATGCAGAACCAATCGTAACCATCGCACAATCCACTTCGTCACCCACTCCATGGGAGGCATCGTTGTCCGGCATTATCTCAAACATTACCGGTGCGGCCAATTGGGAAGAATTGTAATGCTGGCGCCCCCCAACCAGGGAAGCGAACTGGTGGATTTCTTGAAAGAAACCTACCTCTTCAAAAAGATACTCGGTCCTGCCGGGCAACAGCTGTCGACAGCAGAAGAAGCCTTGCCCAACCAGCTGGGACCTGCCGATTTTGAGCTGGGCATCATCACCGGCAACATTTCCTTTAACCCTCTGTCCCTCTGGGTCCTGAAGGGTCCCGACGACGGCAAGGTTGCAGTAAAAAGAGCCGCATTGCCAGGCATGCGTGAGATGCTGGTCGTTCCCTGCAACCACACCTTCATTATGCAGAGTTCAAAAGTCATTGCTCGAACCGCTGTCTTTTTGAAATCCGGTCGCTTTTATGAGATGATGGAAAACAAGCAGCCGTTACACTTTGCGTATCAACTGCAAGGCAACGGAAGAAGTATCTCTACAACCAACCAGGGGAACAGATAATGGAGAGCACAAACGAGATAAAAACGGCCCGGGCCAAGTTCATCGCCATGGCCTCTGCCTATTGCCTGGGCGCCTTCAACGACAATTTTTTCAAACAGGCTGCGATGTTGATGGCTGTCTCAGCCGGTCTCAGCCACCTGCAAGGCACGGCCACAGTACTTTTTGCGCTGCCGTTCATTCTCTTTTCTTCCCTGGCAGGCTGGCTGGCAGACCGCTTCCCCAAGAGAAAGGTGGTGATCTGGTCCAAAGGCCTTGAGTTGGCCGCTATGCTCATTGGAGCTGCCGGAATGATTACCGGCAACTGGTTCTGTATCCTGTCGATGGTCTTTTTAATGGGACTGCAATCCACTTTTTTCAGTCCGGCCTTAAACGGTTCGATCCCTGAACTTTATCCGGTCGCTTATATCCCCAAAGCCAATGCAGTTCTCAAGCTCGCGACAACACTCTCGATCCTGCTCGGGATCGCTCTGGCCGGTATTTCGCTCGACCAGCAGGGTATCCGGATTGGCGATTTCCATCCGGGGGCGGTACTGGTATCGCTTATCGTCCTTCTGACGGCGATTGTGGGTTTTGCCGCCAGTTTCGGTGTCCATAATCGACCGGCCGTCGCTGACAGTAAACCTCTCCCCTGGTTAGGACCGCTCAGCTCTCTCAAGGATATGCTATCGATCTGCTCGGATCGTCAGATACTGATAGCCCTGATTTCGGACAACTTCTTTTACTTCCTCGCCACTATTGTAATGCTGACAATCAACACTATCGGCATTCAGCAGCTCGGTTTTTCCCAGACAATCACCAGTCTTTTGTCAATGTCCCTGATGCTTGGTGTCTGCATCGGCTCATTTCTGGCTGCCAAGCTGGTCTCGATGGAGCGCTGGTCCCGGTTGCTGGCTGGGTCGGCGGCCGGTATGGCGGCGGGACTCTTCCTGGCCGGAGCCACCGTTTTATTACCCGCCGCCGTGCATCTCCCCTGGATTGCCCTGGCCTTGACCGGCACCGGCATTTTCGGCGGCCTGTTCCTTATCCCGGTGGCGAGTTTTCTGCAAGTACGCCCTGCTGCCTCCGATAAAGGCCTGGTACTTGCCACCGTGAATTTCAGCGGTTTTATCGGCATTATGCTGGCCGGAACAATTTTTACCGGCCTCAATGCACTCTTTTCACCGGCTGCGGTGATGATCTGCCTGGGATGCTTTGCCCTGTTTGCCGCCTGGATAATCCGCATGATCGGCAATCCGGAATTCAATCCGATTCCCTCGCTCCTTCCGCGTGTATTCAACTTCATCATCGGCCTGCGTTACCGGGTCGAAGTGAGCGGACTTACATCGATTAACAAAGACGAGGGAAAAGCCATCCTGTTTCTGCCAAACCATCCGGCGCTGATCGATCCGGTAATTGTGATGTCCGTACTCTACCCCCATTTTCAGCCACGACCGCTCGCCGATGCCGATCAGGCCGGATCGGCAGGCAACCGCCTTGTCATGCAATACATTCGGCCGATCACCCTTCCCGACCTCAATAAAAACGGTCGGAGCGGCAAGGACAGAATCAAGGAAGCCCTCCGCGAAGTGGCAAGCAGTCTTGTCTCCGGCGATAATATCCTGCTCTACCCCTCGGGACGCCTCTGCCGTGAGGCCAGAGAAGATTTGGCAGGTAATTCAGGAGTTGAATATGTCCTTAAAAATGTGCCCAATGTCCGAACAGTGCTGGTCAGGACGACCGGCCTGTGGGGCAGCAGCTTCAGCTGGGGCCGAGGCTCGGAGCCGTCACTCTATAAGAATTTCGGCCGCTACTTTCGCTTCCTCTGCGCTAACGCCTTCTTTTTCGGGCCACGGCGGAAGGTAACGATTGAGCTGATCGAAGACACAGAACTCCCGCATATGAAGGACCGCCGGGAGATAAACGGTTGCCTGGAGAAGTTTTACAACGAAAAAACTCCGGACAGCACCCATATTCCCTATTACTGGTGGCAGGGCCGGACGCCGGTAACCATGCCCGAACCGGAGAAAAAGCAGATCAGCGGCAATATCTCCGCTGTTTCCGAGGCAACCCGGTTGCTGGTGCTCGAAAAGATCGCTCAACTTACCGGACAACAAGTGAGTGGCGAGGATCGGCTGGCCAACGATCTGGCGATGGACAGCCTGACCATGATGGAACTTGCGGCCTGGCTGGAGAGCGAATTCGGGCTGCCGATAGATGATCTCTCGGCGCTTGCGACGGTAAACGACTGTATCCTGGCTGCGGCTGGTCAGATTCTTCAATCTGCTACTCCGACCCATAAACCCGTGCAGAAAAAATGGTTTCAGGAATCCGGCAATCGCCTGTTGCTTGGCGATCATACAACAATTACCGAGCTTTTCCTGGCCAAGGCGAAACGTTCGCCGAACCAGATCATCCTGGCCGACCAGCTCGGCGGCGAGAGAACCTACCGGCAGGTCCTGACGGCCATCATGGTCTTAAAGCCGATTCTTGAAAAAGTGCCGGGCGAGCATGTCGGTATCATGCTGCCCGCCTCGGCAAGCGCCGCTATCCTGTATCTTGCCACCCTGTTCAGCGGCAAAACTCCGGTGATGATGAACTGGACGGTGGGCGTGGGCAATGTCCAGCATGGCCTGGAGCTGACCGGCGTAACCACCATCGTTACCGCCCGGGCGCTCTATAGTAAACTTACCGGCCAGGGTGTCGAATTGGCCGAACTCTCGGCGGAATGGTTGTTCCTGGATGAGATCGTTCCGGCAATTCCGCTTCGCACAAAGATCACAGCCGCGCTGCAGGCCCGCTTTGCCCCTGGTTCTCTCGCACAGACCCAAGTCTCTAAAACCGCGACCATCCTGTTCACCAGCGGTTCGGAGTCGCGTCCGAAGGCAGTGCCACTGACCCATGACAATATCATCGCCAACCTGCGGGATTTTGCTTCCATCGTCTCGTTTAAAGACGATCACCGGTTGCTCGGTATGCTGCCGCCGTTTCACTCTCTCGGTTTGGTGGGCACGATCATCCTGCCGCTCTGTCTTGGCCTGAAGACGGTTTATCATGCCAATCCCACCGAAGCGACGGTACTGGCCGGGCTGATCGAGCGCTACCGGGTATCGATGGTGATCGGCACACCGACTTTCCTGCTTGGAATTATCAGGGCCGCCACCAGGGACCAGCTGGAGAGCTTGCGGCTGGTCTTCACCGGCGCTGAAAAATGCCCCGAACATACTTATCAGGCACTCAAGGAGATCACCCCCGCCGCCACTCTCTGCGAAGGCTATGGCATTACCGAATGCTCGCCGCTGGTCAGCATTAATCGGGTGGAAGATCCACGACCCGGAACCATCGGCCGGATCATGCCGTCAATAGAGTACGCCATTATTGACCCGGAGACTCAAAACAGGGTTACCATTGGCAGACAGGGCATCCTGCTCGTGCGCGGTCCTAATATCTTCGGCGGCTACCACCTGGACGGCAATGGCGCCGGTTTTCATGAGTTTGATGAAAAACGTTGGTACAACACCGGCGACTTTGTCAAGGAAGATGCCGCCGGCGTACTGACCTTCTGCGGTCGCAAAAAGCGTTTCATCAAGCTCGGCGGCGAGATGATCTCGCTGCCCGCCATCGAAAACGCGCTGCTGACCCATTACACTGCGACAAACGACAACGGCCCAACCCTGGCCATCGAGGCAACTCCTACGGACGAGCGTCCCGAGATTGTACTTTTTACGACCTTGACCATCACCCGTCAGGAAGCAAACGATACGATCAAAGCGGCTGGCCTGTCGCCGCTGCACAATATCCGGATCATGCGGCAGCTTGAGGCAATCCCGGTACTGGGTACCGGAAAAACGGATTATAAAATGCTCCAGAAGATGATTGCCGTTTAGAGATCCTTTCATCCAAAACCGTCAACAGAATCAGCTCCCGGCCAAAAATAAAAAAAGCACCTGACGAAAATCGTTTCGTCAGGTGCAGTCTTCTGCGGCGGGCACAGGGACCCGCCCCTTATAGTAGATCCAGCAAACCAAGAAACAAGCAGTTTAAAAATATTGGTGGTTATAGAGAGTAGTTGTTGAAAACCCTGCCACCGGTGTAAAGTATCCGATCAGA
>Ga0214472_10001837_pt1 | contig 23084 bp, 25 predicted proteins | sample RVTome_6_FD_207662 | JGI IMG/M metagenome (GOLD analysis project Ga0214472, IMG submission 207662) | Soil microbial communities from uranium-contaminated site in the Upper Colorado River Basin, Wyoming, United States - RVT140D175 | ecosystem: Environmental > Terrestrial > Soil > Contaminated >...
CGTCGCGAACCATTCCCAAGCGGATCGGTCCATCTTCTTTTCAGCAAAGTACTTCTTTGGCATGAACATGCTGGATTTTAGGTTTAGGCTCTTGGAACGATGGCATCGAAGGCGACCCTGTCGACAGAGAACCTGGAGCGGCTTGGGACCGCACGCTTGGCTGAACTCCTAATGGAGATAAGCCATGGCGATGCAGCCACCCAACGCTTCTTGCGACTCGCCCTCGCCGAAGCAGCAAACCCGGAAGAGCTTGGGCCCTTGGTGCGCAAAAGGTTGCGAGAGCTTTCGCGTTCAAGAACCTGGGTCGACGGAGTGAAGCAAAAAGCCTTGCGGCAAGACCTCGACTCTTTGAGGCGCACGATCGCCGAGAAGATCGCAGGCTATTCGCCGAGCGATGCTCTTTCTCTCTTGTGGCAGTTTCTGGCGCTCGCCCCATCGGTTTATGAACGTTGCGATGATAGCCATGGCGGCATCGGAGGGATATTTGCCGAAGCACGCGAAGACATGCACGCCATTGCACAAGCTGCGAAGCCGGATGCACTGGCATTGGCGGTGCAGATCTATGCCAGTCTCAACGATAATGGCTATGGGCAGTATGACGGCCTTATCAGCGCGTTTGCTGAATCGTTGGGCGCGGTCGGTCTCGAGCACTTGAAATCCCTGTTCGAGGCGAGACTGGCAGACCGGTCCCTGTCCGACTGGGAGCGCAGTACCTCGCGCTACGCATTGCAAGATATCGCCGATGCAATGGGCGATGCGGACGCCTTTGCCGCTCAGTATGACAGTGAAACCCGAACAGTTCCGGCAATTGCAGCGAGGGTTGCCGAACGTTATCTGAGCGCCGGCCGTCCTGAAGACGCCATGACCGCACTCGGCGCGGCCAGAATGGATGCGGGAACGCATCTGTCTGCCGAATGGGACCGGGTGCGGATCAATACACTGGACGCGCTCGGAGAAACAGATGAGGCTCAGGTCGCTCGCTGGAACGTCTTCGAACGCTGCCTTGCCCCTGATCATCTTCGGGCATTCCTTCAGCGGCTCCCGGACTTTGAAGATGAGGAAGCCGAGGACCGCGCAATGGTCCACGCGAAGCAATTCGGCAATGTGCACACGGCGCTTCATTTCCTTCTCGCCTGGCCGGCCCTATGCCAAACTGCGCAACTGATTGAGTCCAGGTGGGAGGAGCTTGACGGCAATTGCTACGAACTCTTGTCTCCTGCTGTTGATGTCCTTGAGGCAGGCTACCCGCTTGCTGCAACGCTGGCGTGCCGCGTGCTGATTGATCACACGCTGAACAAGGCGAAATCCACTCGGTACCGCCATGCCGCCCGCCATCTGTCGACATGCGAACGGCTTGCAACGTCGCTCCCGTCTCAGGCGTCTATCCAGGACCATGAGGCTTATGTCCGAATGCTGCGGGCGCGGCATGGCCGAAAGCCAGCATTCTGGTCTCTTGTTGAATAGAACGGGCTCACCACGGACAGGGTGACCCACGCCGTGTTTCAGGGCCAGACAGGTCATGGCGAGGCGTCATCCCAGAAAATTCGCCACACCGGGGCAGATTTGCCAAGATCAACAGCCGCGCACGCGTTGGCACCGATCCTGCTTTCCACCTTCAGGAGCACGAACGCAGTCAGGTGTGCAGCGGCGGGAGCTGTCATTCACAGAAGAAGAGCGGTTCTCGCGTCTGTCGGAACTGCCGGAACTTCTAGAGTCGCTGGATGTCGGCATTCCGGGTGACGCGATCATGCAGGCGCTCACCTGGAACCTCTTTGCAGGCGCATTCGATCCGCCGGACGAGCCGGCAGCCCCGAAAAGGTATGCTTACGACGCGTATGCACGCGTACAGACGATTGCCGTGCCAGCCGTCTCGTTCTTGGACCTGCGATTCCTGAAACGCGGCCACACCAAGTTTATTGGGCGCCGCTACCATTATGGTAGCCACTCCTAGCCATTGATGGCTAACTCCCCCCGCAAGGTTCGGCTGGCCCGGCGCCGCCCCACCGGCAAGACCTGAAATTACCTCGTACACAGAGCGATCCTGCAGCACTGTCCGACAATCCAGACCAATCGAGGGCCGCTCTGTAAGCGCCGTATACGGACTTTATACACGGATTTCAGCCGGCAAAATCCCAACAGCCACAGGCGTTCCAGACCAGATCGCCCCGCGATCTGTAAGCATCAAAGGTGCATGGGGTGTGACACCCACTTTCTTGTTGGCACGACTTCACCGAGACCAGAGCGCGGAAATCGGCACAGCCCAGAGATTGTCAGCATACTGGAGCGTTTGGCGACCATCGTAGAGCACGATACCGAGAACAAGCTTGCTGCCCACGGCTCCAGAAAGCTTGCGCATGGCAGCGAAGGCTTCCGGGCGCACGGTTGCACCAGATTTGACTTCGATCGCAACAAGGCGGCGTTGCCAATCCTCGATCACGAAATCGATCTCTCCGCCATCATGATCCCTGTAATGATGGATGCTGACCGGATCGTCGCTCCAGCTTGCCTGCTTCGACAGTTCCGAAAACACGAAGGTCTCGACGATCGGCCCAAGGCTTGTGCGGTCAGGCCCAAGCGTTTCCGGGTCTATCCGGCGCATGGCGGCAGCGAGTCCGGAATCGAGAAAGTGAAGTTTCGGCGCCTTGGCAAGACGCTTCAGCTCATTCGTGAACCAGGGCTGTACTCTGCGAACCAGAAACATCTGTTCAAGCACTGTAACATGCCGGTCGACTGTCTTGCGATCCATGCCGAGTGACGCCCCGAGCTGGGTCAGATTGACCTGCTCGCTGCAATGCTGGGCCAGCAGCGCGACAAGCCGAGGCATGTCCCGGCGCCGGTCGAGGCTCGCGATATCTGCCACGTCCTGTTCGATGAGAGCGTCGATATAGGCCCGAAACCAATTGCGGCGGCGGGCGCCTGCGCCGCGCAGGAGGGCTTCGGGGAAGCCGCCCGCCGCGACACGGCCCGCCAGCTCGTTCGGTGGCAAGGCCGGACCGGCCGGAATGCGGCCGTCGAAGACCGAGGCAAGGAACGTGGACCGATTGTCGGCCACCTCATCTTGCGACAGCGGCAGGAGTTCGAAGACCTCGATCCGCCCGGCAAGCGAATCCTGGATGGTCGGAAGGGTGCGGATATCTGCCGAGCCGGTTATCAGGAACCGCCCTGGTCTCGGGTCTTCATCGACGACGAGCTTGATCGCAAGAATGAGCTCAGGTACCCGCTGGATTTCATCGATGATCGTCAGTCCCAATGTCCGGCGAATGAAGCCGGTCGGATCGTCCCGCGCGGCGCGGTAGGCAACATCCTCGTCGAGGCTGAGATAGGTCGCGCCTGCGCCGCCGATCATCCGCGCCAGCGTGGACTTGCCGGATTGGCGAGGCCCGGCAAGCGCGACAACCCGCGTATCTTTCAGCGCGGCGCGAATTGGGTCTTCAAGAAGTCGCTTGTACATCCCCGTTCGTTAACAGAAAAACGGGCGCACCACTACCGAAAAACGGGCGTATGCGCTTCTGAAAACGGGCGCCAATCAGGGTCGAACGCGCCTGTGAAGCCGTTGCCAGGCGCGAAAGAGAGGTGACGGCTCAATCAAGAGCCGTCACCGAAAGGGTCAGTCCTTCGGATTCCAAAGGAGCACATACCGCCCGTTGAAGCCGTTCGACGAGGTTAGCCTGGCGGGCAGGACTCACCGATGACCGCCATTCAGCATCCAAAATCATACGGGAGCTTTCGGAGTCATAAGTGCCGTCGGGTTCCATACCACACCAGTCTGACGTCCGGTGTCCTTTCCTCGTTCAATAATCCATCCGTGAACTCGACTTCCTCGAAACCATGGCGCGCATAGAAGGCGCGAGCGCGGGTGTTGTCCTGGAATGTCCAAAGTTGCAGGCATACAGAAGCGGCTTTTACCTCTGAAAGCAGTTGCGAACCGACACCGCTCCGCCAGTATTCGGGGGCTACATAAAGATGATTGAGCCAGTCTGCCGAGTACGCAACGAAGCCTGCTACCTTGTTAGAGAAGTCCGCTATAAGAACGGTTTGATTGGGCAGTACATCGTCCTGGAAAAACACCAAGTCTTCATCCGGTGAATGAACCATCGGAAGCCATGGCATCGCAGTTTCGCGCGATGCTCTATGCAACGCTGCCAGAGTAGCTGCATCTGACATCGACGCTTCCCGAAACATCAATGAGCTTTCCCCCTTAATTCCCGCTATCGTCTTAGTCGCATGCCGTCAGATACTGACCAGACCAGTGTGCCTTCTGATCCCGAGGAAACCAAGGACGGATACGAAGCAATATGACGACGGCAGTCAGTTTTGGGCCAATTCCGGACGGTTGGGGTCTGGAGCTTGAGTGGCGTAGGGTTCCGTGTTCCTTTCTCAAGAAGGCAAAGCGAAAACTACCGCCTCACGCCCCCGCTTCGCCTTCCGCGAGCGCCTCACGCCGCTTTTCGGCGGCGGATTTCTTGACGCTTTCGGAGCGGAGCTGGCCGCAGGCGGCGAGGATGTCGCGGCCGCGGGGGGTGCGGATGGGAGAGGCGTAGCCGGCGCGGTTGAGGATTTCGGCGAAGGCTTCGATGGTTTCCCAGCTCGAGCATTCATACGGGCTGCCCGGCCAGGGATTGAACGGGATCAGGTTGATCTTGGCCGGCAGGTTCCTCAGCAGACGGACGAGCGCGTGCGCTTCGGCGATGCTGTCATTGACGCCTTTCAGCATGACATATTCGAAGGTCACGCGGCGCGAATTGCCGAGACCCGGATAGGCGCGGATCGCATCGAACAGTTCGGTGAGATTGTACTTGCGGTTGATCGGGACGAGCTCGCCCCGCAGGTCGTCATTGGTGGCGTGCAGCGAGATCGCGAGCATGGCATTGGTGCGCGCGCCGAGCTCGGGAATCTTCGGCGCGACGCCGGCGGTCGAGACGGTGATACGCCGGCGGCCGATGGCGAGGCCGTCGCCGTCGGAGATCGTGTCGATCGCCTCGGCGACATTGTCGAGATTATACAGCGGCTCGCCCATGCCCATGAAGACGATGTTCGTCAGCAGGCGGTCTTCTTCCGCGCTTGGCCATTCGGAGAGGGCGTCGCGGGCGATAAGCACCTGCTGGACGATTTCGGCGGCGGTCAGGTTGCGCACGAGCGCCTGCGTGCCGGTATGGCAGAAGGTGCAGTTGAGCGTACAGCCGACCTGGCTGGAGACGCAAAGCGCGCCGGCCTTGCCGACATCCGGGATATAGACGCTTTCGCCTTCCACGCCCGGGGCAAAGCGGGTGAGCCACTTCTGGGTGCCGTCCTTCGAGACCTGATGATCGGCGATTTCGGGGCGGTCCAGGACATATTTCTCGGCCAGAATGGCGCGAAGTTCCTTCGCGATGTCGGTCATCACCGAGAAATCACGGGCCCCGAAATGGTGAATCCAGCGGCGCAGCTGCCGGGCGCGCATGCCGGCCTGTTTACCGTCAAGCCCCAGCATTTCCATCTCGGCCTTGAGGGCCGGGATCGACAGGCCGGCCAGTGTTTTCGGGCCGGGCTGCGGCGCCGGGCGCCGGGAAAGGTCGAGGGTCGTGGTCATCGGCGGGCCTATATCATGGGCTGTGGATTAAGGAAAACCGCTCCGTACATGGAAGGAATGTAAGGAACCAAATGCTCGATTGCGCCTTCATATTGTCACGGAGTTGCAGGTAAAGCCCGTCTTGTTGGCGTATATTCAGATGGGTTGCCGCATTGAGCGGCCGTCAAAAGTTTCATGACAAGGGAGTCACCTCATGAAGAAGTCACTGATCCTGGTTGCAGCCGCCGTGCTGCCGCTTTTTGTCCAGGCCTGCCAGACCGGGCCGAGCCAGCGCGTGCTGACCGGCGGCGCGGCCGGGGCCATTCTCGGCGCAGGCGCCGGCATGATGGCCGGCGGGGACGACAAGCGTAACGCCGCCATCGGCGCGGCTGTCGGCGCGATCGCCGGCGCGGCTGTCGGCGGCTACATGGACGAGCAGGAGCGCAAGCTGAAGGAAGCGACGGCCGGCACCGGCATCGAAGTCGACCGCGTCGGCGACACCCTGCAACTGACCATGCCCTCGAACGTGACCTTCACGGTCAACAGCGCCACGATCCAGCCGGGCTTCTACGGCCCGCTGAACGATGTTGCGGCCACGCTGATCGACTATCCGTCGACCGCGGTCGACATCATCGGTCATGCCAGCTCCGACGGAGCCGACGACTATAACATGACCCTGTCACAGCAGCGCGCGTCCTCGGTGCGCACCTATCTGATCAACCAGGGCACGCAGGCGGTCCGCATCAACGCGATCGGCATGGGCGAGACCCAGCCGATCGCCGACAACGCGACCGCAGAAGGCCGCGCGGCGAACCGCCGCGTCGAAATCATCCTGACGCCGATCACGCAGTAACCGCGTCCGATCTGACGGCAACAAGGCGGGCGGCAATCTCTCCGATTGCCGCCCGTTTTGCAGTATGGGTCTGGAATTCGCGTATCGGTATATGGTGTTCCGGCGCGAAGCGCGGATCGTGGCGCGATGAGTGATACGAGACCGGCGGAGCGGCCCAGAGGGCCATTCGGGCGCAGCGCGCCCTATCGCGGCGTCTTTTCGGAGTTCATCCGCGCCCTGTCCTGGCTCTACCTGAAGGCGACCGGCTGGCATATCGGGTCTGACTGGCCCTCGCATATTCCGAAATCGGTGATTGTCGCCGCGCCGCACACGTCCAACTGGGACGGCCTGACCATGGTGGCGGTGGCGGGCTGGTACCGGGTGAAGCTCAGCTGGATGGGCAAGGCGGCGCTGCTGCGCGGACCGCTCGGCTGGCTGGTGAAGCGGTCCGGCTGCGTGCCGGTGGAGCGTTCCGGCGCTAATGATGTGGTCGAGCAGATGCGGCTGGCTTTCGCCGCGGCGCCGGTGATGCATCTCGCCGTAGCGCCGGAAGCGACACGGCAGGCGAACCCGAACTGGAAGACGGGTTTCTACCATATCGCCCGCTCGGCCCGGGTGCCGTTGCTGATGGCGGTTCTGGACTACCGGACGCGGATCCTGCGGCTCGACGGGCCGCTGAACACGACCGGCAGTATGGCGGCGGACCTCGCCGCAGTGATGGCCTGTTATGCCGAGGCGGACGGAAAATTCCCGGAACGGTTCGTACGCCCGGACTGGTAGGGGCCTATTTGCAGGCGTCGGCGGCCTTGTCGATCGCCGTGGCCGATCCGCTGAGGGAGAACTTGTAGGACACCGACGTGCCCCGCGCGGATGTGCCCTCAACGATCAGGTTGGCGCCCTTGCGGAGCGCTTCGACGATGGCCGGATCATCGGCGTCTTCGGCAAAGGCCTCGCGGCCGGCCGGGAAAAGCGTCCATGAAGAGCGACCGACTTTCGCTTTCGGGCTGGAGCCGGATTTGAAGTCATAGCCGACCTTGATGCTCGGCTGGCCGGTCGCCTTGCCGGACTTCCAGCTGGTCACGTAATACCAGACCGCGCCGTGATTGGCCTTGCCGGGCGATTTGGTGAGCGCCTCGGTGGCCGCATAACAGATCAGGTCACCCTCGACGGTTTCGGTGAACACGGCCCAGTCCTTGAAGCGGCCAACGGCGGCGGGCTCGGCCAGGGCAGGGGCCGCGAACAGGGCCGGCGCGATCAGGATCGCGAGGGTCAGGCGGCGGCGGAGGGGTGTGCGATGCGTGCTCAATATCTTGTTCCCATACTCGGTTCACGGCGAGACTGTAGGGGCTCCCGCGTCAGGCGGCGACCCTGCGACACACTTATAACGAGCTTCACCCGGAAAGTTTAAGCGTCTTGTTGGCTTTGCCGGCATGCGCCGCTCAGGCGAGCGCGCCGGTCTTCAACCAGTTCGCGCAGGCTTTACCGAGCTCGGCCACCGCGCGCGCTTCATAGGCGGCGGAGTCTTCCGGCGTCAGTTTATCGGACCAGCGCCCGTTGACGCCCTTGTTGATGAACACTTCGGCGCCGGCATCCCAGAAGGCGCCGCCGAGGGGCACAGACTTGGCGGCGTTCGCCTTCATCCAGTCGAAGCGGCAGTATTCAACGATACTGTCCCAGCGGGATTCGTCGATCCGGATGCCGAGGAAGCCCGCCATGCGGCGCATCTCGCCCGGCATGTCGCGCTTCAGGTCCGAGAAGTGGACCATGTGTACATTCGGCAGGTCGCGAATGGCCCACCAGGAGCGGATATTTTCCCAGAACGGCCAGAAGGGGTGACCATCCTTCTCCATCCAGTCATGCCAATAGGCGATGATATCGTCCGGAGGCGGACCAATTGGCGGCCCGACGCGCCCGGGTGTATTGTTGAGCGCGTCATACCAGAGGGCGTTGGCATTGGAGTGGTGGTTGTAGAAGCTCCAGACGACATCGCGCCCATCGCGGCCGATATAAATGTATTTGGCTTTCGGCGAAAAGACGAGTGCATCGACCGGCAGGTGGGTCTTGAGGAAGCGGCGGTGGGTCTGCGCCTCGACTTCCGGCAATTTCACGTGTTTCGGCGGGACGCGAAGGTCGAGCCAGGGCGACATTTCGGCGACCGAGAGGTCCGGGTCGCCGCCGAACATCATCTGGGCGATCATCTGCTGGGTCCAGCTGGTGCCGGACTTGGCATAGGTGGCGATGACGATGTCGTCGTCGCGAAAAGCGAGGTCGTCCCAGATCGTCGAATCGAAATGGTGGTTGTGAATGTCCCGTGTCTTAACGGGCCAGGTGATCGTGGCCGTCATGTTTCTCTCCCCAATCTTGCGGCGGCTGTCTATCATGCAGGGGCGGAGCTGTCAGCTGCCGGGCTTCTGCCTGTCCGGGCCGCCGGGCATGATCGGGCGGGCGGCGTGGCCGCCCATCGAGAGGTGGCGGTCATACATGACGAGGGCGCCGGCGAGGCTGACATTGATGCAGAACTTCGTCGGGATCTTCACGACATGCGCGCAGCGTTCGAGGATCTGCGGCGAGAGGTTTCCCTTTTCGGGGCCGAGAATATAGGCGGCCTGCGGCGGGTGGCGGAAGGTCGGCAGCATCACCGCGTCGTCGGTCAGTTCGATGCCGACGAGCTGGCAGCCGCGCGGCAATTGCATCTCGTCGATGGAGTCCCATTGGTAGAAAGGGATCTGGCCTTCGCTCTTGGACGTGTCGGCCCAATGCGATTCGCGGATGTCCTTCGTCGCCTTGATGGAGAAGACGAAGCTCGCGCCGAAGGCATGGCCGGTGCGCATCAGGGCGCCGAGGTTCATGGGCTTGGAAATGCGCTCGGCGCCGATGGCGAAATAGCCGCGCATGTCAGATCACTCCGAGGCCGTAGCGCCCGGCAAGGACGAGGATGAGGAGGAGGCCCGGCGCGATCAGCGCGACGCGGCGGGCCAGGACGAGATGGGAGATGGGTCCCGGGTATTCCGTGGACAGATAACGCGTGTACTCGCTGTCCGGCGCGGTGCGGCCCGCGTCATAGATGGCGGTGCGGTAGGCGGCGGCGGTATGCTTGCCGCCGAACCTGGCCGCGAGCGCACGGCGCAGCGCGATAGATAGCAGCATCCGCATCTGCGCGGCGAGCAGGATGGCGAAGGCGAGCAGCGCCGCGAGGGTCCAGAACAGGATGGTCACAGGAAAGTCGCCACTTCGAAACGGCCCTGCCAGTCAGCGAGGCCGCGCTTCAGGCCGGATGAGTTGAAGCCCCAGGCGAGCTGCCCGCTGGCGGAGACGGCGATCATGCCGCCATTTCCGCCGAGGCGTTTGACATCATCGAGCGCGCCGTGGACGGCCGACTCGAAGGGCTGACTGCCATAGCGGATGCGGGCCGAAACGTCGGCGGCGGCATTGGCGCGGATGAAATATTCCCCGAGGCCGGTGCAGCTGACCGCGCAGCGCTCGTCCGCCCAGGTGCCGGCGCCGATGATCGGCGTGTCGCCGATGCGGCCCGGTGTCTTCGACAGGACGCCGCCGGTGGAGGTGGCGGCGGCAAGGTCGCCGTAGAGGTCGAGTGCGACGGCGCCGACAGTGCCCATGTTCGGCATGTCCTCCTGAACGGTGTCTTCATCGACGGCGCCGTAATAGGATTTCGGATCGGTCACCCGGATGAGGCCGGCTTCGGCGGCAAGAAGGGCTGCACCATCGCCGACGAGGAGCACATTGGGGGTGCGCTCCATCACGGCGCGGGCGGCCTGTACGGGGCTCTCGAAGCCCTGCAGCGCCCCCACGGCACCGGCGCGGCGGGTGCGTCCGTCCATGATGGCGGCGTCGAGTTCCCAGTTGCCGGCGGTATTGGGGCTCGCGCCCCGGCCGGCAACATAGAGGCCGGAGGCTTCCAGTTCCGTGACCATGCCTTCAACCACGTCGAGGGCAGCCTCACCTGCGGCAAGGCGCGCCGCGCCATCCTTCAGGAGGCCGCTTATGTGCGCTTCTTCGGGGCCATAGTCGCGCCCGAAGATCGGTCCGGCGCCGCCGTGAAGGGCCAGCGCCCAGATCTTTGCCATCGCTTTTTGCCTCTTTCCCCTCGCGTCAGGCTTGGCGTGGGTGTGCCGCATGGCTACCGTCAGGGCGTCGAAACAACAAGCCGGGAAGGGAGTGGCGCATGAAAGCCGTGCTGTCGAAAACTGTGGGCGGGCCTGAAGCCCTCGTCATCGAGGATGTGCCGGTGCCCACGCCCGGCAAGGGGCAGGTGCTGATCGAAGTGAAGGCCTGCGGGGTGAACTTCCCGGACGCGCTGATGCTGCAGGACATGTACCAGTTCAAGCCGCCGCGGCCCTTCTCGCCGGGCGGCGAGGTGGCGGGCCTTGTCTCGGCTCTCGGCGAAGGCGTGACCCATGTGAAACCGGGCGACCGGGTGCTGGCCTCGATCGGCACCGGCGGCATGGCGGAGTATGCCGCGGCGGCGGCGCCGAGCGTGATGCTGATCCCCGGCAACATGCCGTTCGACGAAGCGGCCGCCTTCATGATGACCTATGGCACGTCCTATTATGCGCTGAAGGACCGGGCGGATCCGAAGCCGGGCGAGAAGCTGCTGGTGCTCGGCGCGGCCGGCGGGGTCGGCATTGCGGCGGTGGAACTTGGCAAGGCGATGGGGCTGGAAGTGATCGCGGCGGCCTCGACACAGGCGAAGGTGGATTTCTGCCTCTCGAAAGGCGCCGACAAGGGCCTCGTCTATGCCGCAGAACTCGACCGGGACGGGCAGAAGAAGTTCGCCGACGACATCAAGGCGATCTCCGGCGGCGGCGTGGACATCGTCTATGACGGCGTCGGCGGCAATTATGCCGAGCCGGCCGTGCGGGCGCTGAACTGGGAAGGGCGCTTCCTCGTGATCGGCTTTCCGGCCGGCATTCCGAAACTGCCGCTGAACCTGACGCTCCTGAAAAGCTGCGATGTGCGCGGCGTGTTCTGGGGCGCGGCGGTGGCGCGCGATCCGAAGGGGCATGCGCAGAACGTCAAGGAGCTGTTCGCCCTCTACGGCGATGGCAAGATCCGCCCGCACGTGTCGAACGCCTATCCGCTCGCGCGCGGCGGTGAAGCCATCCGTGAACTGATGGACCGCAAAGCAACGGGGAAGGTGGTTGTGGTGATTTGACCAAAGCCCCCTCTCCCCAAGGGAGAAGGGGCTTTTAGGGAGAGAGCATAGAAAACCCCGCCGGATCGCTCCGGCGGGGTTTTGTCTGTGTGGGGATTAAACCCGCTTACGCGCGTTTCGCGTCGTCGACTTCCTCGAAGTCGGCATCGACCACGCCGTCATCTTCCTTGGCGCCGTCAGCTTCCGCGGCGGCGGTGCCGGCGGCGGCATAGATCGCCTCGCCGAGCTTCATCGCCGCGTTCATCAGCGACTGGTGCTTGGCCTGGATGTCGGCGGTGTTGTCGCCGGCGGCGGCGGTTTTCAGGTCCGCAATCGCCTTTTCGATCTCTTCCTTCACCGCGTCCGTGACCTTCGCGGCATGCTCGGCGAGCTGTTTCTCGGTCTGGTGGATCAGGGCTTCGGCATGGTTCTTGGCTTCGACCAGTTCGCGGCGGGCCTTGTCGGCGCCGGCATTGGCTTCGGCTTCGGCCATCATCTTCTTGATGTCGGCTTCCGTGAGGCCGCCATCTGCCTGGATGGTGATCTGCTGTTCCTTGCCGGTCGCCTTGTCCTTGGCCGAGACCGAGACGATGCCGTTGGCGTCGATGTCGAAGGTCACTTCGATCTGCGGCAGGCCGCGCGGGGCCGGGGCAATGCCTTCAAGGTTGAACTGGCCGAGCTGTTTGTTGTCAGCGGCCATTTCGCGCTCACCCTGGGCGACCTTGATGGTCACCGCAGGCTGGTTGTCCTCGGCGGTCGAGAAGACCTGGGATTTCTTCGTCGGGATCGTCGTATTGCGGTCGATCAGGCGCGTGAACACGCCGCCCAGCGTTTCGATGCCGAGCGAGAGCGGGGTCACGTCGAGAAGAACCACATCCTTCACGTCGCCCTGCAGCACGCCGCCCTGGATGGCCGCGCCGATGGCGACGACTTCGTCCGGGTTGACGCCCTTGTGGGGCTCCTTGGCGAAGAATTTCTTCACCGCTTCCTGCACGGCGGGCATGCGCGTCATGCCGCCGACGAGCACGACCTCGTCAATGTCGCCCGGCGTCTTGCCGGCATCCTTCAGCGCCTTGCGGCAGGGCTCGATCGTGCGGTCGACGAGATCCTGTACCAGGCTCTCATACTTCGCGCGGGTCAGCTTGATGTTGAGGTGTTTCGGGCCGCTGGCATCTGCCGTGATGAAGGGCAGGTTCACTTCGTACTGCGTGGCAGACGAGAGTTCCTTCTTGGCCTTCTCGGCTTCTTCCTTGAGGCGCTGGAGGGCGAGCTTGTCGCTCTTCAGGTCGATGCCCTGTTCCTTGCGGAACTCGCCGGCGAGGAAATCGACGATGCGAAGGTCGAAATCCTCACCTCCGAGGAAGGTGTCGCCATTGGTGGAGAGCACTTCGAACACGCCGTCACCGATCTCAAGGAGCGAGACGTCGAACGTGCCGCCGCCAAGGTCGTAGACCGCGATGGTCTTGTTGCCAGCCTTGTCGAGGCCGTAGGCGAGGGCCGCTGCTGTCGGTTCGTTGATGATGCGCAGCACGTCGAGGCCGGCGATCTTGCCGGCATCCTTGGTCGCCTGGCGCTGGGCGTCGTTGAAATAGGCGGGGACCGTGATGACGGCCTGCGTCACTTTCGCGCCGAGATAGGCCTCAGCGGTTTCCTTCATCTTGGTGAGGATGAAGGCGGAGATTTCCTGCGGAGAATAGTCCTTGTCGCGGCCCTTGACCCAGGCGTCGCCGTTCGGCGCCTTGACGATGCCGAAGGGGCTCATCGCCTTGTCTTTCTGCGCGGTCGGATCATCGAACGTGCGCCCGATCAGGCGTTTGATGGCGTAGAAGGTGAAATCGGGGTTGGTGACCCCCTGCCGGCGGGCCGGTTGGCCGATCAGGCGTTCGCCGCCTTCGGTAAAGGCCACAACGGAGGGTGTGGTGCGGGCGCCTTCGGCGTTTTCTATAACCTTGGCCTGGCCGCCTTCCATGACGGCGACGCACGAGTTCGTGGTGCCGAGGTCGATGCCAATGATCTTGCTCATACTGTCTCTCTCTTCTGTCAGCCGCCATAGGCGATTCTTGGGTTCGGTCTGCTCAGCAGCCCCGGCCGCCAATGGCTCTTTCAAGTTTTCGTTTTGAGCAGCGAGGATGGGTGTTCAATCCACTCGCCTGTTCGGTCTGCGATATGGGAAGAATACCCCCCGGCTCAAGGGGCGTATGCACATTTGGGCACCCCGGGTGCCATAGCCTGCTTCTATGCCGCAGCCCACCTAATTCGATATGAAAATCATTCTCAAACCTCCCGGCTGGCGATGCGGAGATCCGGCTTTTCGCGCCTGGTATGACCGCGCCGCCCGTGCAGCCGGGTGCCTGAGCGCTCCAGATCAGGAAATCTTAAGCCCGGCCTGACAGAGTCCCTTGGGTTCGGGAGGAAGCACTGGGCATGATGGATGATCAGGTATCCGCATTGCCGGGCGCCTTCCCGGCGCAGGGAAAGGTGCTCAGAGCCGTGTTCTGCATCGTGCTGCTGTCCGGCATGAATGCAGCGTTCTGGGCGCCGGCGCTGGCCGATGTGCTCAGCGGTTTCCTTGAGGCGTCACCGCCGATCGAGTTCGCCAACCGGGATTTCGCCAATTATTGGCTGTCGGGCCGCTTGGCCCATTCCGGCAATCTCGACCAGCTTGCCACACAGGTATCACATCAATCATCCCTTGAGGCGGCGTTTGGCCTGTCCGGCATGGAGCCGCGCAACTGGTCCTATCCACCCCACATGCTCCTGGTGACATGGCCGCTGGGATTCTTCTCATACCCCGTCGCCTATATACTCTTCATGATCCTGACCGGGGGATGGTTTGTCTGGACAGTCCGGTCGGGCATTGCGCGAACCGGTGTCAGGAACGCGGACCTGACCTTCGGCCTGGTCCTGCTGCTGCTCGCCCCCTTCATCTGTCTGCAGGTTCTTGCCGGACAGAACGGTTTTTTCTTCGGCGCCGCGCTCCTGCAGGCGCTGCTCTGGCGAAAGAGCCGGCCCGTTGCGGCGGGCCTGATGATTGCGCTGCTCAGCATGAAGCCGCAGCTGGGGATCATGTTGCCCGTCCTGTTGCTGTTTGAACGGCGTTTTGCGACGATCCTCTGGACAGTCCTGTTCAGCGCCGGTCTTGTGGCCTGGTCCGTGCTCGCGTTTGGCGCCGGGCCATGGGCCACCTTTTTCGAGTATGCTTTGCCCTACCAGCAATATGTGGCGGCTCACTGGGAGGGGCAGTTCCTGTACATGATGCCAACCTGGTTCGGGGCTTTCCGCGCCGCCGGCCTGGGCCATGAGACGGCCCTCTGGCTGCACCTTGCCATCGCGCTGCCGCTGGTGGCGGCAGGGGTGGTGGCGCTTTGGCGCAATCCCGATCCGATGCTCCGCGCGTGCCTTGCACTTGCGTGTACGTTCGTTCTGACGCCCTATGCCTTCACCTATGATCTGGGCGCGCTTCTCGCGCTGGTGGCCATAAGGTTTGTGGACCGCGCCGGAGACGGGCCGGGCGGGTGGGTCAGGCCGGTTTCCCTTGCGCTCGTCTTCGGGCTCCCGCTCTGGACACCGCTGCTGGGGCGTCCGGAGGCGCTGCTGTTGCTGCCCCCGTTCGTGCTCGGCGCGCTGCTGTTGCTTTTCGTGCTACCGGATCTGCGTGCATTCAATCGGCCGGATATGGCCACCGGGGCGGCGCGCGTGCCATAAACCGGGCTTGTCTGGTTTGAGGAGCCTCCCATGCGACGCCTGCTTGTCCCGTGCCTTTCAGGTTTATTGTTTGGGGCTTGCGGTGCGCCCACCCCGGCTGGGCCTGACCTGCCTGTTCCAGACGTCGCCGAGCCTGCGCCGGCATCAATTCCCGGGTCGCTGGAGCTGATCTGGACCGCTGCCGGATTCGAAGCGCCGGAGGGCGCGGCGCTTGCGCCGGATGGCGGTTATTTCATATCCAACATCGGTCCGGGTCCGGAAGATGCGAAGGATGGCAATGGCTATGTCTCGAAGCTCAGCACCGATGGTTCGGTGTCGAATGCGAAATTCGCCGTAGGCATGGACGCGCCGGCGGGGCTCGCGGTGAAAGATGGCGTTCTCTACGCGGCCGACCGCGACGGTGTGGCGATGTTCGATGCGGCGACGGGTGAAGCGAAGGGCAAGGTCATGATCGAGGGCGCGGTGTTCCCGAACGACATGACCGTGTGGAACGGCGACGTACTGGTTTCCGATTCGGGCACCGCGACCATCCACAAGGTCACGCCGGAGGGCGCGGCCGTTTTCGCCCACAATGCCGGCTGGGTGGGCATCAATGGCATCCTGGGGGACGGCGGCCGGCTGCTGATCACGACGATGACCGAAGGCCACCTGATCGCGTTCCGGAGCGCAGGCTCCGAAGAGGTGATCGCCTCCGGCATGATCGATGCGGACGGCATCGGCCTTGTCCCCGGCGGCGGTTATCTCGTCTCCAGCTGGCCGGGCGAGATCCACCATGTCAGTGAGGACGGCATGGTCACGCTGCTCGTCGACACCAAGCCGGACGGCATCCTGCAGAACGATCTCTCCGTATTCGGAGATATCGTGATCGTGCCGAACTGGGAGCCGGGCACGGTCACGGCGTGGCGGATTGTGGGGGAGTAGGCGTTGCAGCGCCTAGATCAAAGTGCTGATTCTTCGAATCATCAGTTTGATCCAGGTTTCTTGTTGGTCCCGGCGTGTTCGGCGAAAACCGGGTCCACTTTTCGGCACGCCGCTTTAGTTCGCCTGCCCGAGGCTCACCGCGACCATCGCGGCGCGCAGCGTGCGTTCGCCGATGCGCCAGCCGGGCTGGAAGAGTTGAGCGATCGTGCCGGCCGGGTGTTCGGACGGGATCTGGGCCACGGCCTGATGCACGTTCGGATCGAAGGCGCTGCCCGGGGCGGCGTCGATCTGCGCGACATTGTAGCGGGTCAGCACCGTGTGCAGCTCCTTCTCCGTCATCTCGATGCCGCCGAGCAGGTTGCGGCCGGCTTCGGTCAGGGTCTCGCGGTCGGCATCGGGCAGGGCGGCAAGGGCGCGGGCGAGGTTGTCGGCAACGTTCAGGAGGTCGCCGGCGAACTTGCCGATGGCATAGACGCGCGCTTCGGAGACCTCGCGGTCGGCGCGCTTGCGGGTATTGTCGAGGTCGGCGAGCACGCGCAGGAACCTGTCATTGAGTTCCTGTTTCTCGGCCTCAAGCCGCGCGATCACCGCTTCAGGCGACGGCGCGGGGGCTTCGGCTGCGGCCACTTCCGGCGCGGTTTCAAGATCGGCGGTTTCGCCGGTATTCGTCGGATCGCTCATGACTTCCCATCCTTGCCGCGCCGGCCGGCGAGGATCTCGCCGACCACTTTCGCGGTATAATCCACCATCGGGATCACCCGCGCATAATTGAGCCGTGTTGGCCCGATTACGCCGAGTGCCCCGATAACCTGTTTCGTGCCGCCCATATAGGGCGCCACGATCACACTTGAACCCGAGAGCGGGAAAAGCCTGTTTTCCGCCCCGATGAACAGGCGCACGCCTTCTGCATCGCGGGTCGTATCGAGGATTTCGAGCAGGCTCTGCTGGCGTTCAAGCTCGTTGAACAGCTGGCGCACGCGGTCGAGGTCCTCGGCGGCCTTGGCGTCTTCCAACAGATTGGCACGCCCGCGTACGATCAGGCTGCGGCCGCGGCCGGGGGCTTCGCCGCCCCATTGGGCGAGGCCGGCCTCGACCAGCGCCGAGGCGGCGGTGTCGAGCGCGGCGCGGCGGGTGCGCAATTCCTCGCGCACTTCGCTGGTCGCTTCGGCCAGCGTGCGGCCCTTCAGGCGAGTGGAGAGATAGTTGCCCGCCTCGATCAGGGTGGTGACCGGCAGGCCGTCGGGAATCTTGATGAACCGGTTCTCGACATCGCCGTCTTCGGTGACCAGCACGCAAAGCGCGTCGCCGCCGGCGAGCGGCACGAATTCGACATGGCGCACCGGTGCGTCGTGGGTTGGCGAGGAAACGAGGCCCGCCCCGCCGGTCAGGCCGGACAGGATGCCGGAGGCCTCGCCGAGAACCGATTCGAGGTCGGCCCCGGCGGCGGCGAGGCGGTCATCGATGGCCTTCTTGTCGCTTTTCGACGGCTCGCCATACTCGAGGAAGCCGTCCACGAAGAGGCGCAGGCCCCGGTGCGTCGGGGCGCGGCCGGCTGAAACATGGGGCGCATCGAGCAGGCCGAGTTCAGTGAGGTCGGCCATCACATTGCGGATCGAGGCCGGGGACAGGTGGATGCCGCCCTTCGACAGGGTGCGTGAGCCCACCGGGTCTCCGGTGGCCAGATAGCCCTCGACAATCTCCCGGAATATGTCGCGGGAGCGCTGGTCGAGGCGCTGCATCAGGGATTCCGTCTCGAAACGCTCGGCCATGCTCATGGATTAGGGAGCTGAGGCCATGTGTTCAATAGGCCCTCAGACAGTCAGCCCGGTCCCATCGTCGCGGTCGCCGGCACTTTTCCAGGCAAAGTAGGAGTAAATGACCGAGATGATCGCAGCGGTGAAGACGAGCGCCGAGAGCTGAAGGGCGAGCCAAAGACCATTGAACAGGAAGGCGCCGGCGAGGCCGAGCGCGCCCGCGGCCATGAACAGCCGGCCGGCAAAACGGTGGGTTTTCTCCCAGGCGGTGTCGGACGACAGGGTCCAGGGCGTCCGGATGCCGAACATGAAGCTGGACCGGGTCTTGGGCAGGTAATTGCCGATGACGATAAACATCAGGGCGCACCCGGCGATCACCCAGCGGACAAAATCGCCGGAGGTCGAGGCCGGGCCGGTCGCCATCATCCGGGCAATACCGCCATGCACGAGGACCAGGAGGACAAGCACGCTGATCCAGGTGGCCAGATAGGCGCGCCGTCCGCGTTCGATATTGCCCTTGCGGGGATCGATGGCGGGAACAAAGGCGAGGAGCAGGCCGGCAAGGACCGTGATGACGGGCAGGGCGACGAGGAGGAACCCGGCCTCGGCGCGCCCGCTGAACCGGTCGGGTGTTCCATCAAGGCTCCAATGGACCGGGATATCGCCTGTGGCCGGAAGCGCGGCCCAGGTGCCGGCGCTGATTGTCGCCATGGTGAGGCCGGCGCCGGCGGTGAAGATGAGTCCGGTTCTGACATAGGGTTTCATTCGGCGGCTTCCTTCAGTTCATCATCGCCCTCGTCCCGGCCGATCAGGCCGAGAAGGGCAGAGGCAGCGTCTTCCAGGACGCTCGTGTTGACGCGGTAGAGGATCTGGTTGCCCTGCCGCTCGGCAGTGATCAGGTCGGCGTCCTTGAGGACCGCCAGATGCCGGCTCATCGTCGGCCAGCTGGCCTCGAATTCCGCCGCAAGATCGCCGGCGAGCCGCGGGCCCTGGCGCAGCATCGTCAGGATCTGGCGGCGCCCCGGATGGGCAAGGGCTTTGAAAACACTGTTTTCCATATCTGCTAATTAGCGCATTTGCTAATCAGAGTCAAAGCCATTTTTGGTTTTTGCTAAATAGGGTCAGTCCAGGCCTTCGATTTGGCCGGCGGCATTGAGGTACATGTGCTCGGCGGCCGGATGGCGGGGCAGGCCCGGCATCGTCATGACGTCTCCGCAGATGGCCACGATGAACCCGGCGCCGGCCGCAAGGCGCACTTCGCGCAGGCGCACGACATGGCCCTCCGGCGCGCCCAGCAGGGCGGGATCGGTCGAGAAGCTGTACTGGGTCTTCGCCATGCAGACGGGCAGGTGGCCAAAGCCGTCGCGTTCCCAGGCCTGGAGCTGGGCCCGGACCGCGCGGGTCGTCTCGATGCGCGAGGCCCGGTAGATACGCTGTGCGACCGTCTCGATCTTTGCGAACAAGGACATGTCATCCGGATAGAGCAGCTTGAACGGCTCGCGCCGTTTGGCGGCAAGTTCGACGACGGCGCGGGCCAGCGTCTCGGCGCCGCGACCGCCTTCGGCCCAATGGGTGCACAGGGCCACCGGCACGCCGGCTTTCGTGCAGTAATTCTCGATCGCGGCGATCTCCGCCGAAGTGTCCGTCGTGAAGCGATTGACCGCGACGATCACCGGCAGGCCGAACTGCTTGAGGTTCTCGATATGGCGTCCGAGATTGGCGAGCCCGGCTTCCAGCGCGCTATAGCTGACGGTTGCGAGCTCGTCCCTTGTCAGCCCTCCATGCATCTTCAGGGCACGGACGGTTGCCACCAGCACGGCGGCGTCCGGCACGAGGTTCGCCTGGCGGCATTTGATGTTGAAGAATTTCTCGGCACCGAGGTCCGCGCCGAAGCCTGCTTCGGTCACGACATAGTCCGCCATGCGCAGGGCGGCGCGCGTGGCGATGACCGAGTTGCAGCCGTGCGCGATGTTCGCAAACGGCCCGCCATGGATCAGCACCGGGTTGTTTTCCAGTGTCTGTACCAGGTTCGGCTGGATCGCATCCTTCAGCAGCACCATCATGGCGCCGACCGCCTTGACGTTGGCTGCGGTCACGGCGGCGCGGTCGCGGGTATAGCCGACGATGATACGCGACAGGCGCTCTTCGAGATCGGCTGCATCGCCGGCGAGGCAGAGGATGGCCATCACTTCAGACGCGACCGTGATGTCGAAGCCGGTTTCAATCGGTGTGCCATTGCCCGGCCCGCCGAGGCCGGACACGATGGTCCGCAGGCCGCGGTCGTTCATGTCGAGCGCCCGCCGCCAGGTGACGCGCGCCGGATCGAGACGCGGCTCGCGGCCCCAATGGATATGGTTGTCGACCATCGCGGCGAGCAGATTGTGCGCCGCGGTGATGGCATGGAAGTCGCCGGTGAAATGCAGGTTGATCTCGTCCATCGGCACGACCTGGGAGAGGCCGCCGCCAGTGGCGCCGCCTTTCATCCCGAAGCAGGGGCCGAGCGAAGGCTCGCGCAGGCAGAGCAGCGCTTTCTCGCCGATCCGGCTGAGGGCATCGGCGAGGCCGATCGAGGTCGTCGTCTTGCCTTCGCCGGCTGCAGTCGGGTTGATGGCTGTGACGAGCACCAGCTTACCGAGGTTCTGCGGGCGCAGGCCGCGGATGTGGCGGGCTGAGACCTTAGCCTTGTCATGGCCATAGGGAATGATCTCTTCGGCCGCGATGCCCAGGCGGTCGGCGACCTCCGCGATGGGGCGTTTCTTCGCCGCGCGCGCAATCTCGATGTCACTTGCCATTTCGGCCCCACTCCTTCAGCCCATCCTTTGGGTGGACACGCCGCACAAAACCCGCAAATCAGGCCGGAACCTATAAGGAATTCGCATCATGCCCAGCCTTCTTCGCCCCTCCGGGCGCGCTTTCGATGAATTGCGCCCGATTTCACTCGAAACCGGCACCGCCCGCTATGCCGAAGGCTCCTGCCTGGCAAAGTTCGGGCACACCCACGTGCTGTGCACGGCGAGCTGGGAAAAAGGCGTCCCCGGCTGGATGAAAGGCAAGGGATCGGGCTGGGTCACCGGCGAGTACGGGATGCTGCCGCGGGCAACCCATACCCGCGGCCGGCGCGAGGCGGCGCAGGGCAAGCAATCCGGCCGGACACAGGAAATCCAGCGCCTCATCGGCCGCTCGATGCGCTCGGTGATCGATCTGGCCGCGCTCGGTGAGAACACGATCACGATCGACTGCGATGTGGTGCAGGCGGACGGCGGCACGCGCACGGCGTCGATCACCGGCGGCTTTGTCGCGCTAGCGCTAGCTTGCCGCTACCTGCAGCGGGAAGGGGTGATCAAGGCCGATCCGGTGCAGAAGCAGGCGGCGGCGATCTCGGTCGGCCTGTTCCAGAACCAGCCGGTTCTGGATGTCGATTATCCGGAGGATTCAAGCGGCGAAGCCGACATGAATGTCGTCATGAGTTCCGATGGCGGCTTCATCGAAGTGCAGGGCACCGGCGAAGCGCGCCCGATGCACCGCACCGAGCTCGACGAAATGCTGCGCCTCGCCGCACTCGGGTGCGACCGGCTGTTTGCGGCGCAGCTGGCCGCGATCAGATCAGCTCGCTGAGCGCAGCGGCGAAAGCGTGTCCCATTGGACGATGCCGTGGGCTTCGTCGGTGCAGAAACCGGCGAGATGCTTTAGCAATTCAACCCGTTCGGCGGCGGAGAGGCCCGACAAGGCGCGCATCTGGCGGTCGAGGAGGCGATAGAGCGCCGCGCGGTCGTGCCGGTCAGCGAGATGGGACTCGAACAGGTCGCCGAGGGCCGCTTCGACAGCGAGATCGCCTTCGGCCGGGCCGCCAAGCGCCGCCGAGGCGACAAGACGCAACCGGGCGAGTTCTTCAGAGATGATATGTATCCAGTTCATGGTGGGCATGTAACCGCTGCGTGAAAGTCGCGTGACACGGGAATCCGTGACACCGGGGTCAATTTGCCTGCGGCAAGCTGTCCCTCAGGCAACGAGACCGAGGGCCAGCCCGCGCAGGCCCGCGGTCACTCTGTCGCGCACATCCAGCTTGTCGAAACAGCGGCGGACATAGGTGTCCACCGTATTCGCCGAGATATTGAGTTTCGCCGCGATCATCTGGTTGGAATTGCCCCGGACGACAAAGCCGAGAATCTGCCGCTCGCGATCTGACAGGGCGACAGATTCCGGAAGGTTCTGCACCACCAGATCGCAGAAGCGCAAATGGGCGAGCTGGCACGCCGCGTGGATCTCGGCGATGGTCGTCTCATCGGGCCGGGGCGCGTCCTTTCCGAAGCCGGCGGCGTAATACCCCGTCCGGCCCAGCGGCCCGAAGACCGGAATGGCGAGACCGTCACCAAAACCGGCTTCGCGGGCCTTGGAGAGATAGGCTTTTTCCGCCGCATCGAGTTCGGTTAGTGTTCCGACTTCGGACCACCAGAAGGGCAGGGTGCGCTGGGCTGCCAGCTTCGGCAACGGATCGACATGCAGGTAGTCTTCGGCCCGGTAAGTCGCCTCCCAGCCTGGGGGCCATCCAAAAGCATAGACCTGGATGTCCGGGCCGAAATCGACCGCGCCGACAGGCGGGTAGTGATAATAGCTGAACATCCGGATTCCGGCGCTCGCACAGTAGGACTGCATGGCATGCCGTATCAGCGGCAAATGGCCGGCGGCATTCAGCGCGCGCCGAAGCCTTTCTAGCGGGGAAATGTCGATGTCCGGGCGTTCTACCATCGGGTTTACGGGAAATCCTTCGGAAACGTGAGGATGCCTTCTTTTCCGCCGAAGTGGAAGCGCTAACTGTGACGCAGCGCCGCATGCCGTATCCGGGTTTTCGAATTGGCGCGCATACGGATGATTCTGCGGCGCCCTGGCTGGTCCCGGCGGACCGGCCTATTCGGCGGCGACGCGGCTTGCACCTTCCTCGTCTTCGGTGTCGAAGATCAGGATGTCGCCAGGCTGGCATTTCAGTTCCCTGCAGAGCGCTTCGAGGGTCGAGAAGCGGATGGCCTTGGCCTTGCCGGTCTTCAGGATCGACAGGTTCGCGAGCGTCACGCCGACACGTTCCGACAATTCTGTCAGGGACATGCGGCGTTCGAGGAGCACGCGGTCGAGGGTAACGCGGATGGACATGCTCTTGTGGCGCTCCTCAGATCGTCA
>Ga0214472_10001838_pt1 | contig 23078 bp, 17 predicted proteins | sample RVTome_6_FD_207662 | JGI IMG/M metagenome (GOLD analysis project Ga0214472, IMG submission 207662) | Soil microbial communities from uranium-contaminated site in the Upper Colorado River Basin, Wyoming, United States - RVT140D175 | ecosystem: Environmental > Terrestrial > Soil > Contaminated >...
CCAAAGAAGGGTTTGCGCTCCGGCGTGAGCCACACGGTCATCGCCAGCCGCCGCTACCGGTGAGCATCTGGACGGCATTCATGTATATGGCGTCTACATCCGGTCCGCTCCTCGCAGTCAACTTTAATAATGACGTAGTTCTCGTTCAGGCAGCGGCTAGCCGAAGTAGCGGAACATCATGAGGTAGCGCTCCTCGCTCAGTAGTCCTTTGTCCTTGAGTAAGCGAAGCACACGATGATGAACTCCTCCGCCTTTCGGGTGTTATTTTACCGCCTCATAGGCGGCCCGAGACAGCCCGCCCAAAAGCTCCCGATGGTAAAGGAAGTAAACCCGCAGCAGCCTCTCTTTTCAGCGGGCCGCTAATGCCAGGTCATGGCTTTGTTCATTTCGGCAATCGCGTCCTCCACGGCGTTCGGCCCACCGGTCAAGTACTTGCCCGCGAGGGGATCGGCGGCGCGGTAGTCGATCGAGCCGACCCGCCGCGTCGTGGTCTCCCGAATGTAGATCTTTCCAGTCGGAAAGTTGTGCGGGACCGCCACCGCCTCCAGCAGGGCAATGGGCGCGAACGCTTTGAACTCATCGATGGGCATCTTGACGCTGATCTCGGAGTCCACCTTCCCGGGGTAGTCGGCCGATTCTTGCATCCTGACCTCACAGGTCCAGCGCTCGGCCCTCGGGATTTTCTCGCCGTATGCCTCCATCATCTCCCCGAGTTTGGCGTCCAGCTTCTCCTGGAGGGCCTTCTGGTAGCTCTCCTGGCGTGCTTGGTTCTGGGCGTGGGCGTTCGAGGACATCACCAACGCGCCGATGGCCGCGAGTGCCAGCGACCAAATCGCGACTCTTCTCATCAACACACCTCCGTATGGGTCATTCCAGCGCGCAACATGGTTGCCGCGAAGTTTTCTCGTCAACGGTGAGCGACGGCCTTGTCCGACCATCGTGTGCAACTGTTTCAAGGAGATGAATCATTGTAACACGGTGCAAGAAAGGGACCAAGAAGCGGAGCTAGAGCTCGACGGGCTCTCCAAGCTCGACCGGAGAATGGGTCAACCGTGTTGAGAGCGCGTCGCCCGCCGCCGGGACGATGCCATCGCGCAGCACCACGTTTTCCCCGGATAGTGGACTCAGCCGAGGTCCGGGCAGCACGATACCGACCAAGTTGAGGGGATCGGCCGCCGCGAGCTGCAACTCTTCACCGTCCTTGTCGGACCGACGCACCGACCGTAGTAGCTCGACGGCCTCGGGCAACGCGAACTGCTCGCCCACGAACCCGCCCACGAAACGTCCACCGCGGACTTCCCCTCTCGCCTCGAGGCGACGCAGCACGACGAGCAGATCTCTCCACGCAGGGGCGAGCGCCTCCCGCGCCAGAATGTCGCGGAACACGACTCCCCAACGCTTGAGCAATTGTCGTGCGAAACGCTCCATGGGTTCCTTGACCGCCGGCTCCTCGGCATCCCCGGCCCGAGGTACCCCCCGCAGGAGGGCCCAACGTCCCGCGGCATGCCGCGGGCGCCCCAGTCTCCCGCGGCCTTCACCGCGCCGGCGCTTGGCGTCGATCAGCGAACGGAGATTCTCGAAACCGTCCGCGGAAACGAGACCGGCGGCAAGAAGCTCCCAGAGAGCGTCCTCCACTTCGCTGGCCAGGCGGCCGGTGGTTCGCGGGAGCTCAGCGAAGAAAGACGCACCCCGTCGCTCGAGCTCGGAAAGGACGTCGCGGGCGGGATGGGACAGAGCGGCGCGGCGCCCGTCGGGCAAATCGGTGCCCCCGGCCGCCGCGAGCAACCAATCCGCATCCTCTCGCAGAAAAAGTGACAGCGGCGCCACGCGCGTCGGCCGCACGCGTCGGCCGTTTTCGCTGTTTTCTTCCGCCGAGCCTTCGAAGGCTGGATGGGGAGACAGCCGGCCCCAGGCGACTTCCCCAGAGAGGCAAAGCCGATCGAGAATCGCCGGATCGTATCGACCGAGCCGGCTAGGAAGGACGCGCGATTCCCAGGCGGACGCGGAGAGCTCGTAGCCCTGGAGCTGTCGGATGATCTCGAGCGCTCCATCCACGCCATGCAGCCGACTCCCGCGACTCACATGCTGCCACCTGAGAAGGAAACGCATGAAGTCTTGCGTCGTGACCGGCTCGATCTCCCTTCGCAACCTCCCCAGAGTGAGCCGGTGAATCCGGGCCAAGAGTCTCCGGTTGCACCACTCAATGTCCTTTTCGGATGTCGGCCGCCGCGAGAAACGGCCGCGCAATACCTGCCCCTCCGATTCCAGACGCAGGAGGGCGGCCTGTACGACCTCGGCCGGTAGCGCTACCGTCGTCGACAACTCGCTCACCGTGCGCGGGCCGGTCGACTCCAGCCACCCGCGGAGGATCTCGGCCGCTGCCCCGTCACGGTCCACGGGCATGGCCGCGGTAGGCGGTACCGATTCGATCTCCGGCGAGAAGGCACCTCCCAGATGAGCGAGCTTCACGAGCTCCATCCGCTCCGCGGCAACCCAGAAGACCTGGCCGTCTGCGTGAAGCGTGGTGCCGCGGCAGGCGCGCTCGAGCTCGGCAAACCAGGACTCCCATTCGAAGACGGGGGCAACCGTGGCGAGCGTCAGCATCGCATCGTGTAGCTCATCCGCGTCCCGCACCACGGGCCAGGATTCCGACTCCACCTCGGCGATGGCGGCGGGATCGAGAGAACCGGCTTCTTCGACAAGCTCCCCGGGCAACGTGCGGCGCATCTGGACCGCGCGCGCACGACGCTCCTCGAGGGGCGCGTCATCCAGATAGGCGTAGGGGTTCGCGTTCAGGATCTCGTGGGAAAAAGGCGAAGGCTCGGCGGTATCGATGGCGACGGTCTTGACGTCGCCCCTTTGGATGGCGTCCAGGAGCTCTTCCAGGCGCGTCAGATCCATGGCCTCATGGAGGCAATCCCCGATCGTTTCCTTGACCAGCGGATGTTCCGGTATGCGGATCTCGCCGGTCAGGTTCTCCGCACAAGCCGCTTGGTCGGGGAAGACGGCCGCGAGCAGATCGTCGGAACGCATTCGTTGCAGCGCGGGAGCCACCTTCCGTCCCCCGGCAAAGCGTAGGACGGCGAGGGCCCGGGAGACGTTCCACCGCCAGCGAGCCGTAAACATCGGCGTGTCGAGGAGCGCCTGCGTGAGAACGTGCTCGACTGTTTTAGTATTGAGAAACCCGAAGATGATCTCGAGAGGGAACGCGTGCTGTTCACCCAGAGAGATCACAATGCCATTGTCGGTCGCGGCCGCTTGAAGCTCGAAATTGAACGTACGACAGAGCCGCTTCCGCAGTGCAAGGCCCCAAGCCCGGTTGATCCGCGCACCCAGAGGCGCATGCAGCACGAGCTGCATACCGCCCGCCTCGTCGAAGAATCTCTCCGCGACCACGGTGTCGTGCGCGGGGAGGGCGCCGAGCGCGGCTCTTCCCGCCCGGAGGTAATCCACCGCCTGCTCGGCTCCGCGACGATCGAGCCCGCATTGCTCGGTGAGAAACGCGACGGCAGTGGCAATGTCCCGATCCGAAGCCGCCACGGTCTCCTGTCGCACACGCGAGACTTCCTGGGAAAGCTCAACGGTGCGGCCGGGGGCCTCCCCTCTCCAGAACGGGATAGTGGGCGCCGCTCCGTGCGCGTCCTCGACGCGGACCCGTCCAGTCTCCACCCTTCGTATGCGCCAGGAGCTCGTTCCGAGCAGGAAGATATCGCCCGACAAGCTCTCGACCGCGAAGTCTTCGTCGAGCGTACCGACGACCTTGCCTTCCGGCTCGGCGACGACAAGATAGCTGGCGTTGTCGGGAATGGCCCCGCCCGACGTAATGGCAGCCAGACGCGCTCCCCGTCGCCCGCGCACACGGTGGTTCACCCTATCGCGATGGAGATACGCTCGACCACGACCGCGTTTCGTCGTCACGCCCTCGGAGAGCATCTCGATCACGTCATCGAAATCCCTTCGATCCAGTTTTCGGTAAGAGTAGGTCTTGTGAACGAGCGCGAAGAGATCGTCCTCCGTCCAGTCCTCACACGCCGCTGCGGCGACGATCTGTTGCGCAGCGACATCCAAAGGCGACTCGGGGATCTCGAGCCGGTCGAGCTCGCCACGGCGAATGGCCCGGATCAGAGCGGCACATTCCAGAAGCTCGTCGCGAGTCGTGGCGAAAAGGCGCCCCTTCGGCATCGCCCCCATCCAGTGACCGGAGCGACCAATACGTTGGAGGGCCACCCCGATGGAGCGTGGCGAGCCGATCTGACAAACCAAGTCCACGGTACCGATGTCGATGCCGAGCTCGAGCGAGGCGGTCGCTACAACCGCGCGCAAGCGGCCTTCCTTGAGCTGCTCCTCGGCTTTCAAGCGAAGGGCTCGCGACAGACTCCCGTGGTGCGCCATGACGGCCTGCTCACCGAGTCGCTCCGCCAGGTGATGGGAGACTCTCTCTGCTAACCGGCGCGTATTGACGAAGACTAAGGTGGTTCGATGTGCAGAGATGAGCTCGGCGAGTCGATCGTAAGTCTCGTTCCACATCTCGTTGGTCGCCACGACACCCAGCTCGTCTCGAGGAACCACGACCGCGATATCCATCTCGCGGCGATGCCCCATATCCACGATGCGGACCGCGTCACCTAGGAAACCAGCAACTTGTTCGATGGGTCTCACGGTCGCGGAGAGTCCGATGCGCTGAGGGCGGGGAGCACCACTCTTGAGAACGAGATCTTCGAGACGCGCGAGAGATAGAGCAAGATGCGAACCGCGCTTGCTGCCGGCGACGGCATGGATCTCGTCGACGACGACGGTGCCGACCCCCTGAAGAATTTTTCGGCTCTTCTCCGCAGTCAGCAGAATGAAGAGAGACTCGGGCGTCGTGACCAGAACGTGGGGCGGCGTGCGTAACATGGACTGCCGCTCCCAAGCGAGCGTGTCTCCTGTGCGAACCGCGGTCCGAATCGGCGCCAGCAGAGTGCCTTCTCTCGCCGCGAGCGCCGAGAGCTCCGCGAGCGGTCGCTCCAGATTCTTGCGAATGTCGTTGCTGAGCGCTTTGAGCGGAGAAACGTAGAGGGCAAACGTCCGGTCGGGGAGGGGACCTTTGGTCGCCGACCCCACCAGCTCATCGATGCAGCTGAGGAACGCGGCGAGCGTCTTCCCCGAGCCCGTCGGGGCCGAGATGAGCACGTCGTGGCCGGAGCGGATCTCGGGCCATCCCCGGACTTGAGGCTCGGTTGCGGTCTCGAACGTCTCGCCGAACCAGCGGGAAATCAGGGGATGGAAATCAGGCAACGTCGCCAGGGACATGGCGAGCCATTCTAGCGCGATTTCGTGACACCCCGCTCGCGGCCCATTTCATACTATGGGGCGTAACGGGTCAGGCCCGGCCTTGTTTCGACCGTTCGTGTAGAGAGATCAAAACCGGGATGGGAGCGATGCGATTCAGCGCCCCACTCCACGCCAAAAAAAACTCGCCGCCCGGAGGACGGCGAGTGTCCTTGGCTTAGAAGAAGAGGGAGTTAAGCCTTCCGCCGCCTTGCCATCGCGCCGAGACCGATGAGGCCCAAACCTAGCAAAAGTAAGGTGCCGGGCTCGGGAACCACGCCGTCGGGTCGAACGATGAAATCGAAGACGTTTTCCGAAAGGTGGTTCTCCAAGCCAATATTATCGGCAAAGGATTCGTTGCCTCCGTTCACATAGAAGTCACCGTACACCGGCGACCGGTTGGACAAGAAGCTGTAGACGTCCTCCCCGAAATCGAACTTCACACCCGTAATACTTGCTCCCACCGGGAAGCCCGGGTTTGAAGTTCCGGGTCCGGAACTATCGTACGTATTGAACGCCAGGGGGCCGCTGATATCTAACGCAACCGGGATCGGCTGCCTCATCATCCCGCCCGACGCAGTCATCGGTCAGGTCCAAAATGAAATGACTGATGTCGGGCGCGCGAAAATTGGTGAACGTGTACTCGTAACTCCACGCCCCCCCTCCGAGATCCATGACTAACCAGGATAGACTCTGTATGGTCTCATCGTCCGCCCACTCATCGCCCGTGACGATTGAACCGGGCTCCGAGCGACTCCCTGTCAGCTCGCCGAGCGCGCTCGTCCCATATATTGGATCCGCGTGGGCCAACGGAGCCACGGCAAAGGCGAGGATGATGACGCCCAGGACCGGAATGATCTTGCTCAAGATGGCCTCCTTCAATCTACAACTATCTATGAATCCCCGAAAGCTCATGCTGAACGCAATCACCATGCCGATTGCATTCGGTCCTACGGGGCTCAATTCCGTAATTATTTGGTATGTCATCACTTATATCCCGCGAACACCGAGACTCCAAATCGCCGCACGAAGGCTCCGTGAACTATTCCGACATAAACGGGAGCACGGGACATATCTTCTTTTCAATCAACGAAATTCAGTGGATCCATGCGTGTAAGAGTTTCCGTCGATGGACCGGGGAGTTAGAGCAAGGACGGCTGGAATTGGCGTTCAGCATGTTTTTCGAGACCTTTGCACTTGCCGAGGGCGCGAGCGAGGAGTGCGTTGTCCTTGGCGTTTTGGGGTGCGATCTCCAAAAGCTTGGTAAGCAACGGGACCGACGGTCGCCAGTCGTTAACCGCGATGTGGAGCTCGACAGTCTCCAGAAGCTGCCGTTCCCTCCCCGCGGTCTCATTGTTCTGCTCGCCGGTGCTCTGCGGGCCGGGTGTGCTCGAAGGGCTTGGGTCCTCGTTCGTCACCGGATCGGGTTCGTGAGCTGTCGCCGGTTCCGCCGGAGAATGAGCCTCGATCGCACCCGAGCTCGGCGACGTGGATTCGTTCGTGGCTTCGGTCTCGTCGTGGAGCTCCGTCGGCTGGGCTCCGGAGAACACACGGGACCTCCGCTCGAAAGGCGTCAGGATTCCCGAGGCCAGAAGCCCGTACACGGCCCGTAGGATGTCGCGTCGATCCTCGGAAAGACTCTCCTCCAGCGATCCGAGAGTCGCGCCTTGCTGCACCGCATCGACGATGGCTTGCTCTGAAGTTTGGTCAGCTTCAAGAAGGCCGGTGGGGGGGCGACACACCTGAGGGGCGTTTCCCTCCCAGGAAGTGATACTTATCGTATGGTTCTCACCATCCACGAGGGCAGCGTGCTTTTCCCGTGTGAGAGTCACCATCCCCTGAGTCGTCTCGAGCCGTGAGCGGTCTTGCCGTCTAGCTTGCGGTTGTTGTGGTTTTCCGGCGATTCGCTCAAGATCGGTGCCGTACGGTTGTGGGGACGGTTTCGACGCCGGGAGTGATCATGAAGATGAAAGCAGCCTCAGTGCTCGTTCGCACTTATCTTGCTCTTTTTCTGGTTCTCGCGGCCGCTTCGACGATGTTTCCGCAGGAAGCGCGGGAAGCATCGGAGGAGCTGCACGCCTTGTTCGACGCGGCGTGGGCCTGGGAATTGAAGGAGAACCCGCTCGCCGCTACCGCGGTCGGGGTGCATGACTACGACGACCGACTACCGTCCGTCACTCCGGAAGCTCTGGGCGCCGCGCCGACGCCCAGCGAGAGTTCCTGCGTCGGTTACTAGCGGTCGATCGAGCGAAGCTGAACGCGGGAGACCGCATCAGCTACGAGATGTTCGCGCGGCAGCAGCGCGAGGCGATCGAGGACTACGAGTTCAAAGGGTATTTGATCCCGCTAACGGTCGACTGGGGCTTCCATATCGCGTTCTCGAGACTCCCGTTCGAAGTTCCGCTCGAGACGACCCAGGACTACGAGAACTACAACGCCCGTCTCCGTGCTTTCCCAACGTATGTCGATCAGTACATCGCCCTATTGCGGGAAGGGATCGAAACGGGAATGACGTTACCCCAGGTCGTCCTGGAGGGGTACGAGAGCACGATCGACGCTCACATAGTCGAGGACGCCACCGAAAGCGTCTTCTATACACCTTTCGCCAGCTTTCCGGTCGGCGTGCCCGAAGAAGAGCGCGCGGCGTTGCGGGAGCGAGGCCTCGCCGCGATCGGAAACAACGCGGTAGCGGGCTATCGGAATTTCTACGCGTTCATGGTGGAAGAGTACATGCCAGGCGCGCGAACGACGACGGGAGCCTCGGAGCTTCCAAACGGGCAAGCCTATTACGCATATTTGATCCGGCATTTCACAACGCAGGACACCACGGCGGAAGAGATCCATCGGCTCGGACTGGCCGAGGTGGAGCGAATACGCGGTGAGATGATGAACGTCATCGAGGGAGTCTCTTTCGAAGGCGGCTTCGCGAAATTCCTCGAGTTCCTCCGCACCAACCCCCAGTTCTATGCAAAGACGCCCGAAGCTCTGCTCAGGCAAGCTTCGTACATCGCAAAAAAGGTGGATGGCAAGCTCCCCTCTTTGTTCAAGACCTTGCCGCGGCTGCCTTACGGTGTCGAGCCCGTGCCCGAGGATCTTGCTCCGAAGTACACGGGCGGCCGCTACATCCCCGCACCCGTCGGAAGCACACGACCGGGATACTATTGGGTGAATACCTACGCGCTGGATAGCCGCCCCCTGTACGTGCTCACGTCGCTGACGCTACACGAGGCGGTTCCTGGCCATCACCTGCAGATCGCGTTGACACAGGAGCTCGAGGATCTGCCCGCCTTCCGCCGAGCGACATACATCGACGCGTTCGGCGAAGGCTGGGGCCTCTACGCCGAATGGCTGGGGCTCGAAGCCGGGATGTACGAGGATCCCTACAGCAACTTCGGCCGCTTGACCTACGAGATGTGGCGGGCATGTCGGCTGGTCGTGGATACGGGCATGCACGCCTTCGGCTGGACGCGCCAGCAGGCCATGGACTATTTGGCGTCCAACACGGCGCTATCGCTCCACGAAGTGCGCACCGAGATCGACCGCTACATCTCTTGGCCCGGACAGGCTCTGGCCTACAAGATGGGCGAGCTGAAGATCAAGGAGCTAAGGCACGGGGCGGAAGAAACCTTGGGAGAGCGCTTCGACGTACGGGAGTTCCACGACGTGGTCCTCGCCAACGGCAGCGTCCCGCTGGACGTACTCGAGCGGCAGGTGGACGCCTATGTCGAAGGGAAGGTGAACGCGACGACAAACTGATCTCAGGGCTCTGGCTTCTTAGCCGCCAACGAGCCAATTCCTTCTCCTGCCGGTAGGCCACGGAGTCAGGACCGGTCATGTCCAGCCCAGCTCCCGGCTGTTCATGTAGAGAGTCCAACCCAAGATGTGGGCCTCGATGACCGCCAGATAGGCGGTGCTCATGTGAGCGAGGATGCCTCCCAGGAAGGGAACGCTCCGCGCGATCATCTCGAGGGCGAACTGCACGCCACCGATCACGGCGATAGCCAGGACGAGAATGGCGTAGTCCCTCCTGATCTTGAGAATGTGGCTCACCACGACGTCCGGGCGGAGCGCCAGCCACTTGTTGTGCCAGACCGCGCTCATGCCGAGGGCCATGGGGTAGTAGACGAGGGCCACCAGGACCAGAGGCACGTTGAGAAACCATAGCGCTCCCGGGGTCCTTTGCTCCGAGAAGGTTCGAAAGACGAGGTATCCGTTCAGCAAGATGACCGGGAAGAAGACAACGAGCATCGCGCAGAGAGCAACCAACCCCGTCGCGGCCAGATCGATCGGATCGATGCTGTCTGGCCCGGAGCTCATCTTCTTCTCTCCCTTCGCGGAACGCCCGACCACATGGACCAGGTAAGAGAGGCCGACGAGATAGACGAGGAGCGCAATCCCGAACAAGTAGACGCGGAAGGCGTTCCCGCCCTGACTCCCCAACCACAGGAAGAAGCCTATGCCCGCGGTCGTAATCCACACCCCCTCCCGCAAGGGATAGACGACGACCTCGTCGAGCCGCTTCCAAAAGGGTTCCTCGCTCCAGCGCGGATCGGCCGGCTTCAAGACGTCGTCGCAGGCCGGGCAGGTTCTCAGGGAGGCGTGAACCGACGCGGGGGCGGGCTTGCAGGCTCCGCAATAACCCCGGCCACATTGGCCACAAACGAGCTCGGCCAGCCGTCTGGGGTGGCACCAGCAATGGTGCTGGATGCGAACCTCCAAGTCCTCGAAGCACGCGTCGAAGCGAGGATGTTCGACGATAGGAGAAAAGTCCTTCCCGTTCTCCGAGATTAGATCCCAAGGCAGGACTTGCTCGGTGCGGAGCTCACGCTGGAGCTGACGCTCGGTGATCTCCCGGGTCTCGCCCGCCGGCGTCTTGAGGAAAAAAACGCCCACGCTTAGAGTCACTCCCCCTATTTGAACCAGGACGCCGGCGCAAAGAGCAACTCGCGTAGGGCTTCCCAATCCCGTCGTGCATCCGCCATCTCGAACGGAACCACGTCCTCGCCGCCTTCCGAGAACTGGACGGCCAGATTCTCCTCGGCGGCCCAGGACTCACCGAAGTCGACGAGAAGATTCATGACCGTCTCTCTGGCCTGGATGTGCTGGATGTTCTTGCCCATCGCAGCAGCGAGATCGGTCGCGTACTCGGAGAGAAGCGCGCCGTCTCCGCGCTCCGCCTCGGACTTCTGGAGCAAGTCCTCGATTTTCTCGATTTGAGCCCGATAAGGCTCCGGATCGTTACGCTCATCCACGATCCCGCAACTTGCCAACGACAAGCCGATCGCGGCCGCGGCGAGCCAAACCACCGGCCGAAATGCAAACGTGCCCATGCGATCCTCCTATCGGATTGTTTGTGAATTGGAGAGTGCTTGAGCGATTATCCGCCGGGGGCGCCTTTTAGCAACTGATCCGCACCCGCATGCGACCCCTTCTACGCGGTGGACAGGGCCTTGTGCTGGTACAGCTCGCCGTCCTGGAACCCGAGGCGCCGATAGTACTCTCTGGTGCCCACGCTCGAGATGACGGCGAGGCTCGAGAATCCCGCTTCCCGGGCGAGTCGTTCGGCGCGGGTGATGAGCCTTCGGCCGAGGCCGCCATGTTGGGCCTTCTGCTCGTCCCTCTCGCCCAGTCCGGCCGCGGCGCCGTAAACGTGAACCTCTCGGATCATGGCGCTGGTGCGGATCTCGTCGATGAACGACTCCCGATCCGGCAGCGCAAGTCGCAGGAAACCGGCGATGCGGCCCGCGTCGTCGTTGAACTCCAGGAACGTCTCTTCCCCAACGGAGCTCCGGTAGCGGGTCTCGTCGAGCCGCAGATGCTCTCCTCGAACGCGCTCGCCTCGAATCTCCCGGCTCCGAATGTCGCGACACGCGCCGCCGCGCGCGGCCAGCTCGGCTTCCGCGATACCCCTGAAGTTCGTCGTCTTGTTTCCATCCAGAATGTCGTCGCCCGGGATGTCACGGATCACACGACTCACTCGGCAGTAACCGGGCACCGCGTCCAGGCACGCCACCAAGACTTCCAGGAGCTCCCCCTGCGTGTAAGGCCGCCACTTCCCCGCCCGATAGACGTTCAGGAGCTCCGCGCTCTCGATCAAGCTGCAGGGGTAGATCTTGAGCTCATCGGGCCGAAAGTCCGAGTCGGAGAACAAGCGCGCGAAGTCGGCGATGTCGCGCTCGGGTGTGGACCCATAGAGATTCGGCATCCAGTGGGCCTGGATCTTGAAACCGGCCTGGCGCAGAAGACGGATTGCTTTCCGCGTGTCGGCGACATCATGACCGCGCTTGTTCAGAGTCAACACGTCGTCGGAAAGGCTCTGGATCCCGATCTGTACCTTGGTGGCTCCCAAGTGACGGATCCGTTTCGCCTCGATCTCCGTGACGTAGTCCGGCCGCGTTTCAATCGAAAGACCCACACAACGTTGAGAGCTCGTTTCGTTCTCGCAGTGGGCGCGCTCGAGCTCACGGCGCGTAGACTGCTCCGATTCGCTCACCAGCTCGCCGTCTTCGACCGATCGCAGAAAACTCGAGACCATGTCGTTGTACGGATTGGACTCGAATCCGCCGTCGATCCGCTCTTCGAGCTCGAGATAGTTCACTCGATGATGCTTGGGTCCCATCGGGAGCTCACCGGCATCGAAATCGTTCATGGCGTCGAAACAGCGTCGGATGAACCAGTACTGATAGCCATCCGGGTAAAAAGACCAGGTACCGCCAAGGATGATGAGCTCGATCTTCTCGATGGGATGGCCCATGCGAGAGAGAGCGCTGAGGCGTGAATAGGTTTGCTCGTACGGATCGAACGCGTGCTGGGCGGCGCGTTGCGCTCCCGGCTCGCGAGAGAGATAGCTCTTGGGCATGCGGACGTCGTTTGGACAGAAGATGCATTGACCGGGACAAGGAAAGGGCTTGGTGAGGACCGTGACCGGCGTGACGCCGCTCAGCGTTCGGACCGGCTTCATCCTCAATTTTTCGACCAACCGGGCCGACTCGTTGGACCATCCTTCGGTTCGTGCCAAGTATTGGTAGCCTTGGATGATCTCGCTCTTGGAGAAGTACTCTCTTCCGTCTTTGGGGTACCTGCGAAGTATCCGGTTCAGCTCGCCAAGGTCCACCTTGACGCTCGCCTCGATCTCTCGAATGATGTTTCGTAGCTCCACCACATGGAGCTCCGGCTCGAAGCGGTAGGGTGTCAACCAAGTCGCTTTTTTCATAGACTCGACCCGTGGATTGGTCGACCATTCTAACACTCAACGCCATGAACCGGGATTTCTACACCCGGCGGGCCGAAGAGTTCGCTGCCACGCGAGGCGGGCCGTGGCGGGGTTGGCTGAGGCTCCTGGAACGGCTCAACTCCTGCGAAGCACCACTCTCGGTGCTGGACGTCGGTTGCGGGAACGGACGATTCGGCAGCTTCCTCAGGGACAATCTGGAAGTGCCCTTCCGCTATGTGGGCATCGAGTTCAGCGCCACCGCGCTCGAGCACGCCCGGGAGAACCTCTCCGGAATGCCCGCAGTGACTCTGCTCGAGCACGACGTCACCGCCCATCTCAACGACCGTCTCATTCTGCCCGTGCCCAACGACTTTTCGCTCATCGTGCTCTTCGGTTTCCTGCACCACGTCCCGGGCTACGAGACCCGCAGAGCCCTTCTCATCGATCTCGCCGGGCATTTGAGCCGGAGGGGGTTGCTCGTCGTCTCGGTATGGCAATTTGGCCGCTTCGAGAGGTTCCGCAAGAAGATTGTTCCCTGGAAGGACTTCCTGGCCAGTACGGGGATCCCAATCGATCCAGAGGATCTCGAACCGGGAGACCACATCCTTTCCTGGGGAGACAAAGACCCCGCCTATCGGTTCTGCCACTTCTCGGACTCGGAGGAGATCTCCCGTCTCGTTGCCTCCCTGCCGCTCGAGTGCATCGAGGTCTTTTCAGCGGACGGGCACACGAACGACCTTAACCGATACTTCGTGCTGAAGAGGCACGCGAGAGAGAGCGGCGCCGCGGAGTCAAGGCCGCCTCTCGTGAGGTTTTGAGGTATAGTGATCGCGGAGTCCGTCGATTGCCAGGAGGAAACGCATGCGTGCATGGTTGGTGATGGGAATGATATTGATGACCGCCGCGGTGGGGTTCCCACAAGAGGGACTACGGGTCGGCGACATGGCCCCCGACTTCGAGCTCGAGGGCTCGGACGGGAATACTTATCGTCTCTCCGATTTTCGCGACAAACAGGCCGTCGTGATCGCCTGGTTTCCGAAGGCCTTTACGCGCGGCTGTACGATCGAGTGCAAGTCCCTGGCGGAGAACGGGGATCTCATCAAGCAGTACAACGCCGCCTACTTCATGGCCAGCGTCGATCCCATCGAAGACAACAAGGGCTTCGCCGCGGAGCAGAAGGCGGACTTTCCCCTACTGAGCGATCCCTCTAAAGAAGTAGCGAAGGCGTACGGCGTCCTGAATGCCGAGCGCGGTGTCGCGAGCCGCTGGACCTTCTACATCGGAAAGGACGGCAAGGTTGCCGCCATCGATACCGAGGTGGAGCCCGCCACGTCGGCGGAAGATATCGCTACCAAGCTCGGCGAGCTGGGCGTCGAGAAGCGGTAGGGTCCGTTCGTCAAGCGGAGGAGTGGTTGGGCCACCCCGACCCCCCTTCGAAGATCGCGCGCACCGCTTCCAACGTGTCGGCCTCCTTCGGAGACTTGTCGGGACGATACCGCTTTACTCGCGCAAAGCGAAGAGCCAGCCCTCCTGGATACTGAGGGCTGGCCTGGACGTCGTTGAAAGCGATCTCCACCACGAGCTCCGGGCGCACGTAGACCGTCCAACGATCGCGTGAGCTCTCGATCTCTTGAAGGCGTTTCGTCTGCCAGGCAAGCATCTCGTCGGTGAGTCCCTTGAAGGTCTTGCCCAGCATGACCAGCCCGCCGCTGGCCGTGTCGCGCGCCCCAAGGTGCAGGTTGCTGAGCCATCCGCGGCGGCGGCCATGCCCCCACTCGGCGGCCAGCACGACGAGGTCCAGCGTATGGGCCGTCTTCACCTTGAGCCAGCTCCCGCCGCGGGCGCCCGCTTCGTAAGGAGCATCGAGCGCTTTGGCCATGACTCCCTCATGTCCGGCCGCGAGGGCGCGACGCTGAAACGACTCCGCCTCAGTGACTTCCGCCGTCACCCGTCTGGGGACGATGAGCTCCGAGCTCACGGCGTCCGAAAGAGCCCCGAAACGCTCCTCGGCCCGCCGATCGATGAGACTTTCGCCATCTAGGTAGAGACAGTCGAAGAAAAACGTGGTGAGGGGTAGCTCCTCCCGCATGCGCGCAACGTCGAGTCTTCGACCGAATCGGCGCATCGTCGTTTGAAACAGCTGGGGCTTGCCGTCGTCACGCAGTGCGAGTATTTCACCATCCAGAATGATCCGCTTCACCGCTAGGTCGCGCACGGTTTCGACAATCTCGGGAACCGCCGCCGTGACATCGTTGAGCCGCCGCGTGAACACTTGGACATCCTGCCCCTCTTTGTGTACTTGAACCCGGGCCCCGTCCAACTTGAACTCGAGTGCGGCGCATCCCAGACGCGACAACGCATCCGCGACGTTCTCCGCTGTCTGAGCGAGCATTGGTTGGATCGGACGACCGAGCCGCACATCGAAACCCGCGAGCCCGGACGCGCCCGCGGTCAGGGCGGCTCGCGCGACGGCACCGAGATCTCCCGAAAGCATGAGCGCACGACGCACCTGCGCGGCGGGGACCGAGGCCGCCTTGGCAATCGCTTCGGTCATGACGCCTTCCAGCGCACCCTGCCGCAGCTCGCCCATGACCAGGCGGGCGAGAAACGCCTGCTCTTCCTGGGTGGCCCGAGAGAGGAGCCGGTATAGGACGAGGGTTCGATCCCGGGTCGAGCCACGCCCGGCAGCGCCCGCGATGGCGTCCACGTCGAGGAGCGTCAAACTCGGCGTGTGGGTATGGGTATTGGGGGTTGCCTTGCGCAGCGTGGAGAATCCGATGCCGATGCGACCCTGTCGGAGCTCTCCCGATAAGAAGAGAACTGCCGGAACGATCTCATCGAGTTCCAGACGCGTCAGCAGGTCCGCGAGCAGCGCGACCTTGTCCAGCCGTCCGCTGGTCTCCGAGACACGCCGCGAAGCGTCGACCAACTCCCAAAACAGCGTCATGGGTTCCTGCTATTCAGTTTAGTCCGATCGAATGGACGTGAGCGCCTGGCTACTTCATACTGCCACCGGATGAAAGCAGTGACGAGGCCTACTCTCGAGGAAATTCGCGAGGCGGCGAACCGGATCCGCGGGATCATCGTCCGCACACCGCTGGTACCCCTTCATAGACCCGATCAACAGGGCGACATCCTGCTGAAGCCGGAGATGCATCAGCCGGTCGCTTCCTTCAAGCTCCGCGGAATCTTCAACGCCGTCGCCCGTCTCACCGACGAAGAAAGGCGACGCGGGCTCAGCACGGTGAGCGCCGGGAACACGGCGCAAGCTCTCGCCTGGGCGGCCCGCTACTTCGGCATCCCCGCGCGAAGCCTCATGCCTGACACCGCGCCGCGCTCCAAGATCGCGGCGGTGCGTGCGTATGGCGCGACGCCCGTTCTGGTCCCGGTCCAGGAGCTCTTCCGCTATCTCCGCGAGCACGGTTGGGAGTCCGAGTCCTACACCTTCATTCACCCGTGGACCGATCGGAACGTGATGACCGGACACGGGAGCATCGGTCTCGAGATCATGGCCGATTGCCCGGACGTGGACTCGGTCTTCGTCTCGGTGGGTGGGGGTGGGCTCATCGCCGGAGTCGCCAGCGCGGTCAAAGCCCTCCGGCCCAAAGTGAAAGTCGTCGCCGTCGAGCCCGAGGGTTGCCCCTCGCTTCACGCGAGCTTCGAAGCCGGTGGACCCGCATCGGTGGCGTGCCACACGATTTGTGACGGAGTCGCGGTCCCCTACATAACCGGCGAGATGTATCCCCTGTTGCGCGAGCTGGTCGATGACGTGGTCCTGGTTACCGAGGACGGCGTGAGACGAGCCATCCGGCGTCTGGCGCTCGAAGACAAGATCGTTGCCGAGGGAGCAGGGGCTCTTCCGGTAGCGGCGGCCCTCGCCATGCCCAAGGAGAAACGAGGCAGGAGCATCGCCGTCGTGTCGGGCGGCAATATCGACCGGGACCTGCTCACCGATATTCTGAGCGACCGCACCCTCGACGCGGACGCGGTGGGCACCGCTAGCGAATGAGTGGGGCAATCACCAAGGACACGACCGACATCAGCTTCAGCAGAATGTTGATGCTCGGGCCCGCCGTGTCTTTGAAGGGATCGCCCACGGTGTCTCCCACGACCGCCGCCTTGTGCGTAGCCGAGCCCTTTCCGCCGAACGCACCGCCCTCGATATGCTTCTTGGCGTTGTCCCAGGCGCCGCCGGCGTTGGCCATGAAGATGGCGAGGAGGACTCCCGAAACGATTGCGCCTCCCAGAACCCCTGCCAGTAGATGCTTGTCCACGAAGCCCGCTGCCACCGGGATCACGATAGCCATCAGCCCGGGGACGATCATGCGCTTCAGGGCGGCGGCGGTCGCGATGTCGACGCACCGCGCGTAGTCGGCCCGCGCTCCCTTCTTTCCTTCCAACAGCCCAGGGATCTCTCTGAACTGTCGGCGTACCTCCCCGATCATGTCGAAGGCCGCTTCACCCACCGCCTTCATCGCCATGGCGGAGAAGAGAAAGGGAACCATGCCTCCCAGCAACAACCCGGCAAGCACGATAGGGTTCAAGATAGAAAGCTGCTCCGGCTGCAAGTTCGCCTGTTGCTGGAATGCCGCCATCAACGCCATCGCTGCCAATGCCGCGGAGCCGATGGCGAAACCCTTACCGATCGCGGCTGTGGTATTACCCACCGCGTCCAGTTTGTCCGTGCGGCCCCGCACCTCCTTGGGAAGCTCGCTCATCTCCGCGATCCCTCCCGCGTTATCCGCAATCGGTCCATAGGCATCGACCGCCAGTTGGATCCCGACCGTGCACAACATGCCGAGGCCCGCCAGCGCGATTCCGTAGAGACCCGCCAGCTGGTGGGTCCCGATGATGGCGCCCGCGAGCAAGACGAGCGGCCATCCCGTCGATTTCATGCCCAGGGCCAGTCCCGCGATGATATTCGTGGCCGGTCCGGTCTGTGAGGCCGCGGCGATCTCTCGGGCGGGGCTTCGCGACTCGGAAGTGTAGTACTCGGTGATGAAGCCGATGGCGATTCCGACGGCGAGACCGATCACCATCGCCCCATACAGGTTCACCCACGCTTCTGGACAGAGCGCGCGGGTCACTGGAATGGCCGCGAGCAACATCACCACACCGGCGCCGAGTGTTCCCATGTTGAGGGCAACCTGAGGGTTCTTCCCTTCGCTCGTCCGCACCACGAACGTACCGGCGATCGAACAGACGATCCCGACTGCGGCGAGCACCAGGGGAAGCACCACGTAGTTCAACGGAACCGCAACGGTCGTCCCCGCGGCGGTCAACTCTTGGACAAAAACCAACCCCAGCACCATGCCGCCGATAATGGCGCCCGCGTAGGACTCGAACAGATCCGCTCCCATACCCGCGACGTCGCCGACGTTGTCCCCCACGTTGTCGGCGATGACGGCCGGATTGCGCGGGTCGTCTTCAGGGATTCCCGCCTCGACCTTCCCCACCAAATCGGCACCGACGTCGGCGGACTTGGTGTAGATCCCGCCACCGACACGCGCGAACAAGGCGATGGAAGAGGCCCCCAGACTGAATCCGGAGAGGATCTGCAAGACGCGATTCTGCATCACGACAAGATCGGTTCCATACAGATTCGAATAGAGAATGAAGAGGAGGGAAAGGCCGAGCACACCGAGCCCCACCACGGACATCCCCATTACGGTACCGCCCGAAAAAGCGATGTGGAGCGCTTTCGACATCGACTCCCGAGCGGCGTTCGTCGTGCGCACGTTGGCGTTCGTGGCCACCCGCATGCCGAAGAACCCAGCGAGACCCGAGCAAACCGCGCCCACCAGAAAAGAGACGCCGACCAATTGAGTCCCGTTGGAGTAATTCGCGATGAAGAGCGTGACACCCACCACGATCGCAAAAACCGCCAGAACGGAATACTCACGTCGCAGGAACGCCATCGCCCCTTCCCGAATAAAGGAAGCAATCTCCTTCATGCGATCCGTTCCCGCGTCCTGGCGGGCTACGAAACCGGCCTTGTACCATGCGAACAAGAGCGCGATCACGCCGAGCACCGGCGTCCAATTCACGACACTATTCACCCTTGACCTCCTACGCTAGCCAAATGGACGAGGCTCGAACGAGGACCGAGCCTCACAGAATCCGGCATTCTACCGGAAGGAGCGCCTTACCCCAAGCCCTTAACCCCGATCCGAAAAAATTCAGCTTGACAATGTCCCCCGGGACGCGCCAGAGCCGTATCTCGGATCGGGGTTAATCGCGTCCGGAAGCCCTTTGAAATCAACGAGGCCGGGCCATAGAATGCTGGCCCCTGAGGAGAACGAAGAATCGTGAAGCGCTCATGCCTTGTTTTGCTTTTTTCCGCCCCCTTCGGTTTGGCGGGGGCGCAAGACTTGCAGTACCCGGTCGACGTCGCCGTGAGCTCGAAGGGTGTCGTCTATGTCGCCGACAACCTGGCCCATGCTCTGCTCAAGCTCGAGAACGGCACGGTCCAGGTGGTGGCTCAAGGTGAGGGGCTTCCCCGCACGCCGCTCTTCGGCATCCGGCACATTGCTCCCGCCAGGGACGATGGGGCCTGGATCGCGAGCGACCCAGGCACGATGAAGCTCTATCGCATCGACGCTTCCGGAAACATCGAGCCCATCGCCGATGACAATCGCTTCGTCACACCGTGGGGGATCGCCGTGGAACCGTCCGGAGCCATCCTGGTGGTAGACCGCGTAACCCACCGACTGAGACGGGTGACCGCCGATGGCGTCACGGACGTCGCGGAGGTGCAAGCACCGCGTACCATCCTCTTCGACAAGGAGAACGCCATTCTGGTTCTCACCGATCGCAACCTCGAGCGCGTCGGGGAGGGTGGCACGACCACTCCGCTCCTCCAGACCCCGCCGTTCGAGTTTCCCCATGACGCCGTTCTCCATCCTGATGGGAACTACTATGTCAGTGACGGCTACGCCCGCGCGGTTTGGCGTGTGACCCCCGCCGGCGAGGTCACCGCCCTCGTTCAGGGTGATCCCCTCGAGAGCCCCCAGGGCCTCGCCGTAGATGGCAAAGGAGACCTGTTGGTAGCGGATCCCCACGCCAAGAAGATCTTTCAGGTAACCATCAAGGGCGAGATCATCGTGCTCTTCCCGTAGGACGTTTCGTATCGAACCGCCGCCCCGGAGCTTGCCGAGCAAGCCGTATGATAGACTGCTGAAGTTTTATCTTTTGACCCTGAATCGAGATCCGGAGGAGCTCGATGGAATCACCAAGCGATCGCGGGAGCTGGGGCTCGCGGGTGGGCTTCATCCTGGCCGCCGCAGGATCGGCGGTGGGGCTCGGGAACATCTGGGGATTTCCCACCAAGGTTGGTCAGGGAGGTGGTGCGGCTTTCGTCGTTGTTTACTTGCTGTGCGTCGCGCTTGTTTGTGCACCCATCATGATCGCCGAGCTTGCACTTGGGCGCGGATCGCAGCGCGCTCCCGTTGGAGCGTACAAGTTCTTCCGACCCCGCTCCCGTTGGTGGTTGGTGGGTGCGCTCGGCGTCGCGGCCGGCTTCGGCATCCTCTCCTTCTACAGCGTTATCGCGGGATGGACCGTGGCTTACATCTGGTATACGGCAACCGGAAGCATGGGTGGTAGTCCCGAGGAAATCTCCAACGCGTTCTCGGCGTTCACGGCCAACGGCCCGCTAAACATTTTTCTAACCTTTGCTTTCCTCGCCATCACGGCGGCGAGCATTCTAGGCGGTGTACGGTCGGGCATCGAGCGTGTCAGCAAAACCCTCATGCCAGCGCTTTTCGCTTTGCTGGTCTTTCTGGCCATGCGCGCGGTCACGCTGCCCGGCGCGGCGGAGGGCCTCGCCTACTACTTGCGACCCGACTTCAGCAAGGTGCTGCACATCAGCGTGATCAGCTCCGCCATGGGGCAAGCGTTCTTCTCCCTCAGCCTGGGAATGGGAGCCATGATCACCTATGGGAGCTATCTCAGCAAGAAGGAGAGCATTGCGCACGGTGCCCTCTGGGTCGTCGCCCTGGATACCACCATCGCGCTTCTCGCCGGCCTCATCATTTTCCCTTCCGGATTTTCCATCGAAGGATTCGACCCGAGCTCCTCTGGCGTGGGTCTCATCTTCCTGGTGTTACCAAACTTGTTTTCCACGCTCCCGGGAGGCGCTCTATTCGGTACCGCGTTCTTCATTCTTCTTGCGTTGGCGGCGCTCACGTCCACAATCTCGTTGCTCGAGGTCCCGGTCTCTCATTTCATCGACGAGCACGGTTGGCCGCGAAGAAAAGCCGTTCTAGCCATCACCGCCGGAACGGCCCTGCTCGCGATCCCCTCGGCGCTCAGTAATGGGGCGGTGGCCTCCCTGAGCAGCTTTGCCGCCGCGTTTGGCGGCAACTTCCTGGGGCTAATGGCCAAGGTCTGGAACGACTTCGCACTTCCGATCGGAGGCTTCCTCACCGCCGTGTTCGTCGGCTACATCTGGAAAACCGATTCAGCAATGGAAGAGCTGCTGGCAGAGAATGCGTGGTTTCCATATCCTCGCCTCTGGGGCGTCTTGATACGATTCGTCGCTCCGGTCGCCATCGGTGCCATCATCCTGGTAACCGTTTGGCCCCAGCTCTTCTCGTAAACTCACCACGAGAGTGGCCGACCGACAACACTAGCGACCACTCGACTGCCTATGTTCAATCATGCCAAGGACTTCAAGGGAGCAGGAGGGTCGGGGCCGCACGTGAAGTTAGAATAGGCCTGGGGATCACGCCGCATTGAAGCCATTCAGCGCCAGGTCGAATAGAGTTCTGGTCTCTCTCCTTGGGGGACTAGCGCTAGTGGTCGTGGTTCTCCACCTTCCCCCGACCAAGAGGCTCCTGCGACCGATCGTCTCCGCCGCGATTTCGTGGGCGGTGGGTGGATCGGTCGAGCTGGGTGCTTTCGACTACGCCCTTTGGCGGGGTGGCGTCGAGCTCTACGACCTCCACATCCATCCCGACCGCGCGCGACTTCCCTTCGAGATCCAAGCGCAGCGGGCGGAGCTCCGCTTCTCTCCCCTCGGTCGAGTCCGCGTGCGCTTGGAGGGTCCCGAGCTCACGCTCTTCCAGCAAGAAAGCCCGGTTGTGACGTCGGACCGCTCTCTTCTCGCGCGTCTGAACCCCCTTACGCTCTCGCGGTTCGACATCTCGAATGGGACGGTTCGCCTCCTCACGGCTGCTGATGAACCCTGGCTCGAAGTCCGGTCCGTGGGGCTAGAGCTCGAAAGGTTGAGCGATCGCTATCATGCTCGCGTGCAAGCGACCAATGGAACGATGCAGCATGAGGCCGCTCCGATTGTTTTCGGCCCGCTCGAAGCAGTCTTCGAGATGAGAGACGGCGAGCTCCAGATCGTGAGCTCTCGAGTCGGAAAGGAAGACTCTCGGGTCGAGCTGAACGGCACCGCCACGTCCTTGGAACCCTTCCTCGGTCATTTCGACGTCGACTTTCGAGCGGATGCGGCCATCCTGCGGGAGTTGTGGCCGGAAACCGAACCACGAGGCGTCGTGGAAGGAAACGCTCGGCTCGACGGGGAGCCGGACGGCGTCCGCGTCGCGGCGGACTTCCGGTCGGCAGGGCTGGCATGGAACGGATTGGAGCCGTGGGGTATGACCGCGGAGGCGAGTCTCGCGAACGACTCGTTGCGGATCGAGAACGCGAGCCTCACCGGTTACGGCGGAACGGTGCGGGCGGCCGCGCAAATCGATCTCGCGGGGGAACGACAGTCCTTACAAATCGATTTCGATGGGCTCGACCTCCACCGCGCCGCCGGCGATCTCTCCGGCCACGACGTTCCGCTGACGTCTCGCGCAACGGGTCATCTCGAGCTCTCGACTGCCGGATGGAACCTCCAGGTAGCGGAGGGTCGAGGTCGCGTGACGCTGGAGCCATCGGATACTTCGGCCGGAACGACTTCGTTCCCCGCGCGTGGCGAGATACTCCTCACGCTGCGGGATGGAACCGCCACGCTCGAAACACAAAGGATCTCGACGCCGCAGGGGGAGCTGGCCTTCTCGGCTCGCCTCGAACCCATCGATCCCGGCGGCAACATTCATGCGACCTATCGAGTACAGATCGACGATCTCGGTGCCGTGGCTCGATTGCTGCCGGAAGCCCCGTCATCGATCGACGGCCTCGATCTGGAAGGCGGCGTGATGCTGCGGGGCCAGGCCAGCGGCCCCGTATCAGACATCTCTTGGAACGGCACGGTGAGCGGTCAGAACCTGGCGATTCTAGGCGAACCGTACTCACTGGATGCGGAGCTTCGACTCGCGCGCGACCGCCTTCGGATCGACGCCCTCTCGCTCCGCGACCTTTCCCAGGCGGACGAGGCCGGGGCGATTGTCGTGGTGGGCCAGGTTCCCCTCACACCGAGGGCGGGCGCCTGGGAGCTTCGCGGCGAAGTGCGCTCTTTCGCAATCGAGCCACTGTCGCCGGTCATCGGCGCGCCGCTGGCGGGAAGTGTCACGGGGCAATTCGAGGTCACCGGTGACGCCTCGGATCCCGACTGGAGCGCGGAGATGCGCGGCACCGACTTGCCGCTGCCCCGCGACGGCGA
>Ga0214472_10001839_pt1 | contig 23074 bp, 22 predicted proteins | sample RVTome_6_FD_207662 | JGI IMG/M metagenome (GOLD analysis project Ga0214472, IMG submission 207662) | Soil microbial communities from uranium-contaminated site in the Upper Colorado River Basin, Wyoming, United States - RVT140D175 | ecosystem: Environmental > Terrestrial > Soil > Contaminated >...
CCAACGCTGGCATCGCCGCCGATCTGCGTGACCAGGTCCGCGAGAAGCTCATCGCGGGCTGGAGCGACGAGCAGATCCTGACCTTCCTGACAGATCGCTACGGCGACTTCGTCCGCTACCGGCCCGCAGTGAACGAGCGCACCTGGCTGCTCTGGGTGGGGCCGCTGCTGTTCCTGTTCGGGGGCCTCGTGCTGCTGGTGCCGGTGCTGCGCCGACGCGCGGGCATGCTCGCGGATGAGAACGATCACAGGGGGGGCGTGGAGTGAGCGGTTTCATCTGGGCTGCTGCGGGCCTCACCGTCCTGATCCTGTGGCCGGTACTCCACCGCGCCCGCGAGTCGCAGTCCGACCTGCGCACCGCGGGGATCGGCATCCTCCTGATCGTCCTCGTTGCCGTCGCCGGGTATTGGAACGCTGGCGAGCCCCGCGCCCTGGATCCGCAGGCGGCGGTCGCTGAGCCGCAGGTCCCGGATGTGGACAGCATGATGTCGCAGCTCGAGCAGCGCCTGGCTGATCAGCCCGATGACCTGGAGGGCTGGAGCATGCTGGCGCGCAGCTACATGGTGCTCGGTCGCTATCCGGAAGCGCGTGATGTGTACGCACGCCTGTTGGCGATGCCAGGCGGCGACCAGTTGGAGAACCGCCTGGCCCTGGCGGAAGCCAGCGTGCTGGTGGACCCGGCTGCGTTGGACGGCGCCGCCGGTGCCCTGTTCGAGGAGACCCTGGCCGCCGATCCCGGCAACGCGCGCGCGCTCTGGTACGGCGGCATCGCGGCCTGGCGGCGTGGCGACGAGGATCTCGGCAAGCAGCGCTGGGGGCGCTTGCTGGATCAGGGGCCGCCCGAGGAGATCGCGGCCATCATCCGCGAGCGCATCGGTATGGCAGCGCCGGTCTCGAGCGCACCTGATTCGACGACGCAGCCCGCTGCCAGCGGTGTCACCATCGCGGTGCGCGTCAGCATCGCCCCCGAACTGGCGGCGAGCGTGTCCGCGGGCGACGTGCTGTTCATCTACGCACGACATCCCAACGGCGGCCCGCCGATGGCGATCCGACGGCTGACCGGCGCTGACCTCCCGATCGAGATCCAACTCGGTGCAGGCGATGACCTGATGGGGCAGGGTGGTGGCTTGTTGCCACCCATGCAGATCGTGGCCCGCCTGTCGGCGACCGGGACCGCCATGCCACAGTCAGGCGACCGCAGCGGTCGGGTCAGCCTGGATGCCATGCCCTCCGGGGTGGTCGAGGTGGTGATAGACCAGGTGGTGCCCTGATCGCTGCTCGGATTGCCGGGACCCGAGCTAACACCTAACCTCAGCCCGATACCGGCCCTTCGGGGCCGCCCCCAGTACCAGAGCATGGGCAGGAGCAGCGATATGAGCGACGACATCGATGCCGCCTTCGAGCGCGCCGCGGACGAGGTAACCAAACTGCCCGAGCGCCCGGCAGGTGATGATCTGCTGGAGCTCTACGCCTTCTACAAACAAGGCACCGAGGGCGATGTGACCGGCAAGCGCCCCGGCTTCACCGACTTCGTCGGTCGTGCGAAGTTCGATGCGTGGTCGCGGATCCAAGGTCTCGAGCAGGATGAGGCCAAGCGCGCTTACGTGCGCAAGGTCGAAGCCCTGAAGTCGGGCGGCTGACGCGATATGCAGGAATCCGTCTCCCTGACCTTCAATACGCTGCCCTCGGTCGCACGCACCTACCCGAAGTTGCTGCTGGACCGCAGTCCCACGCTGCTACCCCAAGGCCGTTCGCTACCCCCGATCGAGGCGAACATCCGGTCGGTCACCGCCGATCCGCGCGCGGTCACTGCGTACAACGCGGTGTGCGGGCCGCCGGTGGACGCGGCGACGCTCCCGATCACCTACCCGCATGTGCTGGCGATGCCGCTGCACATGGCGATGCTCTCGCACGCCGCTTTCGGGGTCCGCCTGATGGGGCTGGTGCACCTGCGTAACACCATCCACCAGTACCGAGCGATCGGACTGCAGGAGGTCGTGGACATCCACTGCGAGGTGACCGGCCCTGATGAGACCGATCGGGGTCAGGAGTTCGACCTGCGGACGATCCTGACCGTGTCCGACCAGGTGGTATGGGAGGAATCCAGCGTGTTCCTCGCCCGGCGCAAGGCGCAGCGCGGGGACCGTCGCAGCGAGCCTGAGCAGCCGCTCAGCGGCGCCGGCGTGCGCACCACCAGCTTCCAGGCCTCCACGGACATCGGGCGCCGTTACGCGCGCGTCTCCGGGGACATCAACCCGATCCATCTCAGCGCGCTCAGCGCACGCCTGTTCGGTTTCCCGCGTGCGATCGCGCACGGTATGTGGTCCATGGCGCGGGTGGTGTCCGAGCTGCAGGGGCGCGATGCGCCGCAGCGACACCTGACCCTGGAGATCGTTTTCAAGACGCCCGTACTGCTCCCGGGCTGGGTCCAGCTCAGCTCGCTGACCGTCGGCGGCTCGACCCGTTTCGAGCTGCGTGACGCTGACGGCGTGCGCCCGCACCTGGTCGGACGGCTGGGTGCACCTGAAGGGGGGACCTGATGCGATCGGCGGTGAGACAGACCCGGAGCTCCGCGTCCGTCTCACCAAGGATGGGTCGTTGAGGGATACGGGGGCACCGATGCCACAGGAGCCGATGACGCAGCCTTCACCCAGCAGTTGGCGGGTGAGATTGGCCGCGTTCGGTCTGTGGTTGCTCGGCAGCCTGCCGCTGGCCGCCTGCCAGTGGCTGTCCCGGAGCGCGGTCGGGCTGGTGCTGGCCACCAACCGCAAGCGTTACGCGATCATCCGTCGCAACCTCTACGCCTGCTTCCCTGCGCTCACCATCCGTGAGCGGCACGAGATCGCGCGCACCTTCACCCGCCGGATCATCTACTCGGCGCTGACCCTGGTGCGGGTCTGGCGCCGCCCGCAGCTGATCGACGAACTGGTCCAACTCGAGGGTACGGAGCACCTGGTCGCCGCGCAGGCCGAAGGCAGGCCGCTGATCCTGCTGGCACCGCACTCGGTCGGCCTGGAGGTCGGTGGCTTCATGCTCACGCGGCGCTTCCCGATGCTGGGGCTGGCATCCGAGATCCGCGGTGAGGTCGGACGCTGGTTCTTCGACCAGCTGCGCACGGAGTTCTGCAACGAGGTGGTCTATCGCGGGGAAGGCATCCGGCCGGTGCTGCGGCACATGCTCGCCGGCCGCATCCTGTACCTGCTAGCGGACGAGGACCATGGCGCGCGCGGGCGCTGCTACTACGTACCGTTCTTCGGGCGGCCCTCCGCCATCGCCACCGGCTCGGGGCGCCTGGTGGCCATCAACGATCCGATCGTGCTGCCTTGCGCAACCCATCTGGACGAGGCCAGCGGTCGCTACACCGTGGTGCTGGAGCCGCCGCTGGCGACCTTCGGTGATGATGCGGAGGCGAACTGCGTGGTGCTGCGCGCTGAGCTCGAGCGCCTGATCCGCAGCGATCCCGGCGACTTCCTCTGGGGCCAGCGGATCTTCCACCACCAGCCCGGGTTGCGCGCCGGTGAGCTCTACCACCCTGGTGAGAAGTGGAAGCAGTACCGCAGGATCAGGGACGAGCGCTCGACGTAGGCCCCTCAGCCCGAGTTGGCCACCGCGGCCACCGCCGACGCGAGCTCCGCGAGCACCTGATCCACCGCGCCCTGCAACGCAGCGGCGCCGCTGACTGGATCCGGCGCGACATCGGGCGACTCCGCCACGAAGTCGCGGGCCAGCAACACGCGGCCATCGGTGCTGGCATGGAGTTCAGCACGCAACACCACCACCACGCGGCTGCTGCGATCCTGCGCTGCGAACTCCTGACGAAACCTCACCACCTCGACGTCCAGGGTGTAGTCGGCGCGGGCGGCGCTGGGACCGGTGATCACCTCGCCGAGCCCATCGGTTGTGCTGAGTGCAGCGACGAGCATCGGGTGCAGCATCCGTGCGGGCGTGTCGGCCCAGCGGTTCATCGCGAAGCGCTCCAGCGCGCCACCATCACGGCGGTAGCGCATCGCATCGGTGTCGTAACCGGGCGCCGCACGCGGTGCTTCCACACTGACGCTGGGGCCGGTTGCTACGGTATCAGCACTGCGCGTGGTCGCGGCGGACTCCAGCAGGTGCCGCGTGATGGCAGGCCGGTCGGGTGCCTGCAGCACCGCGCAACCTGCGAGCAGTAGCACCATGCCGGGCAGGGCGCCCCTACGCAGCGGTTCCAGGATCGTCCTCATGGTTCCTCCCCAGGACCCAGCTCCTCGGCCTCGGGTCCATAGATGATGCGACTGGGATCTTCCTCGATCGTGACCGCCAGTCGGTCCAGGCGTTCGGACAGGCGGCGCAGGTCGGACGACAACATCCGGACCTGGCGTTCCATGGTGTCCGCGAGTTGCATGAACTCGCCGTTACTATCGTCGACCACCGCGCGGACCAGGATGCTGGTCCGCTCCAGCTCGACGGACATCTGCTCGAAGGCAGCAGCAGCTTCCTCGACGCTGGTGAACGCAGCGCCGGCTTGCGTGCCGATGTCGCGAGTCGATTCGAAGGTCTCGGCAGCTCCGGAGATCGCGCTGCGCAGATCAGCGGCGCTGGCGTCGAGCTCGCGCAACAGCGAAGCGAGATCGGCGAGCGATGCACGCACCGCAGCTTGGTTATCGTCACCGAGCAGCTGCTGTATCCGATCCGAGGTGGCGGTGAAGCTGAGCAGTAGGCGTGAGATCCCCTCGTCCAGGCGCAACAGCAACGACGGGCCCGCCGTGATCTCGGGCACCGGATCCGCTTCGGTGGGCAGGAGCAGGGCGCTGCCGGTGCTCCCACCTGTGAGGTTCAGGAACGCGACCCCGGTGATGCCCTGGAACTCGAGCACCGCGATCGAATCCACCTTCACCGGCGTGCCCGCGCGGACATCGATCAGCAGGCGCACCTGCTGGTCCTCCTCCGGATCGATGTCTATCTCCACGACGCGGCCCACATCCACCCCGCGGTACTTCACCGGTGCGTCCACCGACAGCCCGGAGACCGACTCCGTCATGTCGGTGTGGTAGCGGACGAACTCGCCGGTGGTCCCGCCCATCGCCAGCCAGAGCACGCCGGCGACCATCGCGAGCCCGAGCACGATGACGAATGCGCCGACCAGCGCGTAGTTGGTGTGGCGCATCATGTTCGCGTCCCCTCACGGATGGCGCGAGCCGCACGACCGCGCGGCCCACTGAAGAACTGTTGGACCAGGGGATGATCCACGCTCGCGACCTCCTCGGCAGTGCCCGACGCGAGCACCTGCGCATCCCCCAGCATGACGATCCGATCGGCGATGTACCAGAGGGACGCTAGGTCATGGGTCACCATGAGTACGGTGAGTCCCATGGCGTGGGCCAGGTCCTTGATCAGATCGTCCAGGCCGTTGGCGCCCACCGGGTCCAGGCCGGAGGTAGGCTCGTCCAGGAACAGCAGCTCCGGGTCCAACGCCAGGGCGCGGGCGAGGCCAGCGCGCTTGCGCATACCGCCGGAGAGCTCGGCCGGGAAGCGACCGGCCGCTTCCTCCGGCAACCCGACCATCGCGATACGCAAGCGCGCGAGCTCCTCCACGGTGTCCGGATCAAGGTGGGTGTGCTCCAGCAGAGGCAGCATCACGTTCTCCAGCAGGGTCTGCGAGGAGAACAGCGCCGCATGCTGGAACAGCACACCGATCCGACGGCGCAGGGGCGCAAGCTGCGCCTCGGACAGCGTGGAGATGTCCTCGCTGAACAGGCTGATCTCGCCTTCAGTGACCGGCATCAGCCGCAGGATCTCACGCAGCAGCACCGACTTGCCGCAACCGGAGCCGCCGATCACCGCGAGGATCTCACCGCGGCGCAACTCGAGGTTCACATCGCGGTGTACGACCGCGTCGCCGAAGCGGGTGTGGACACCCTTGACCTCGACCACGTTCAACTGTGCTCCCTCCGTGCGCATGTCAGATGTCCAGGAAGCTGAAGACGACGGAGAAGAGGGCGTCCGCCAGGATCACCATGAATATCGACTCGACCACCGAGATCGTAGTGCGGCGTCCCACCGCGTCCGCGCCGTGCTCCACTTGGAAGCCCTGGTAACAACCGACGGCCGCGATGATCACCGCGAACACCGGCGTCTTGCCCAACCCGGTCAACAGGGTGGACAGGTCGATGGCCTCAGGCAGGCGCTCCATGAACACCGTGGTGGAGATGGCACCGTAGGCCTGGGCCATCAGCATGCCACCCAGCAGGCCAGCGACGTCCGCGAACAGGGTCAGCAGCGGGACGGCGATCAGCAACGCGAGGATCTTCGGTATGACCAGGAGCTCACCAGGGCTGATGCCGAGTACCCGCAGGGCATCGATCTCCTCGGTGATCTTCATCGCACCGATCTCGGCGGTGAAGGCGGAACCGGTGCGGCCGGCGATGATGATGGCGGTGATCAGCGGCGCCAGCTCGCGCAGGGTCGAGATCGCGACCAGGTCCACCACGAACACATCGGCACCGTACTTGGTCAACTGCACCAAGCTCTGATAGCAGATCACCACACCGATCAGGAACGACAGCAAGCCGATGATGGGGATGGCGTTGGCGCCAGCGGTCTCCAGCACGTGCAGGACCTCGCGGCCGTAGATCCGGCCCCTGCCGATGGTCGCCCGTGCCAGCTGCTCCGCGGTCTCGCCCAGGAACACGAGGAAGCCGAGGACGCTGGCGGCCTGCCATGAGGCGTAGCGACCGATGCGCTCGAGCGCTGGGGGGTGCCGCGACGGCAGGGGACACATGGTCGGCCGGTTCGATCGGACGACCTCCAAGATCGCACCCTGCCGCTCACCCAAGCCTTCGAGCCTCACCGCCGCTGCGTCGTGCGCAAGCCGCTCCTGGGCCCGCAGTAGAAGCCACGCGCCCGCGGTGTCCAGGGTGCCCAGCTGCGAGAGGTCCAGGATGACGCTGGTCCCGGGCTGAGCAGCGAGCGCGCGGACGCTGGTGCTGATCCGGGCGAGGTCCGGCAAGCACCAGTCGCCCGCGAATCGGTAGCGATCCGGGCCGATCGGTTCCAGCACCGCTGGTCTCATCGAGACCTCTGAGTTGCGCGCGGGGTCTGAGCGCTCCGTATGATGCTAGCAGCCGTACTGGCGCGCGGCGCCTGACCCCGGTCAAGGCCTTAGCCTGTGGCAAGGCGGACCATGGTGCAGAGCCGGTCGGGAGGAGGGCGATGGACGGAGCGGGCAGCGGGTGCCGAGTGTTGATCCTCGGGCACGGCGAGATGGGGACGGCGCTGGAAGGCCTATTGAGGGGCCGGCACCAGGTCTCCATCTGGGAGCGTGACCTGAGCACCGGCCGTGAAACCGTACCGCTGGAGGCCGCGGTGAGAGGCGTCGATTGCGCACTCTTCGCGCTCCCAGCTGCGCCCCACCGTGAACTCGCACGACGGGTCCGTGAGGCGAGCGCTGGGACCGTCCCCATCCTCAGCATCGCCAAGGGCCTGGATGAAGCCGGCGCTACGCCAGCGGAGACGCTTGCACTGGCTCTCGGCGATACGTCGCCGTTCGGACTGATCTACGGGCCGATGATCGCGGAGGAGCTCCACGCTGGCAGGCGCGGCTTCGCGATGCTCGCCACCCGCGATCAGGGGGTGGTGAGACTCGGGCGCAGGTTGTTCGAGGGCAGCGCGCTCCAGCTACGGACGACTGACGACGTCGTCGGCGCCTCCTGGTGCGCAGTTCTCAAGAACGTGTACGTACCGCTGCTCGGCGTGGCCGATGGCCTGGGGCTGGGCGACAACGTACGCGGCGCCCTGGTGGTAGACGTCCTCGCGGAACTGGAGCGGATCGTGCTCATGCTCGGTGGTCGTGCGGAGACCGTCCGTACGCTGGCCGGCCTAGGCGATCTGGTCACGACGGCGACCAGTGCGGGTTCCCATCATCACCGCATCGGCATGGACATCGCGCGAGGACGCACCGGAGCGATGCAGGACTCAGGGCCCAACGTCCGCGGCGAGGGCATCCATGCGCTCAGGGTGCTGTCGCGCAGCCCGCGCTTCGACACTTCGGGCCTGGCGCTCTTCAACCTCATGCGGGGGATCCTCGCGGCACCGAGCACGGCACGGGCCGCGATGGACGAGTACCTAGACGATGCCCTCTGAGTTTGCACACGATCGCCTGGTAGGCCATCGGGGCTGGCCGGCGGTGGCGCCCGAGAACAGCCTCGAAGGGATGACCGCAGCGCTCGCGACCGGTACACGATGGGTCGAGTTCGATGTGCAGCTCACCTCGGATGGCGTGCCGATCGTCATCCATGACCGCGGGCTGGGTCGCACCGGCACCGCTCCGACGCGAGTGCTCGATTCGGATTGGGCGACGCTGGCCGGAGCGCCGGTGCATCAGCCCAGCCGATGGGGTGATCGCTACCTGGGCGCGCAGCTCCCGATGCTCACGCAGATGGTCGACCTGATCATTGCGCAGCACCATGCTTGCGCGTTCGTCGACGTGCGTCCACAGAGCGTGCGTCGGCATGGGGCTCGCGCCACGCTGGATGCGATAGCGCCCATCTGCAGCCCGGCGGGCGAGCGCCTGATCCTGATCTCCTTCGACCAGGCGTTCGTCGCTCTTGCCAAAGCGGCTTCGATGCGATGTGGATGGATCATCCGGAGCTGGTCCGAGGGGACCTGCCGCGCACTCGCCGAGCTGTCGCCGGAGTTCGTCTTCTGTCGCTACGACCGCCTGCCCGGCGGCGAGCTCCCTGCGGGGCCCTGGCGTTGGGCCGTTTACACGGTGGATGCTCCGGACCGTGCGCTGGAACTCATGGCCAGAGGTGTCCAGCTGGTCGAGACCGATGACATCGGCCGGATGCGCGGTGAACTGGCGGGCCTGGCGCGGTCACCGCTGGGGGGTTGACGCCGGTCAATGCTGCGCCCGAGCGCCCGTGGGAGCGTATCCACAACCCTCGCGGACAGCGGCATGCACCGATGAACGATTACACACGGATCTTCGCCGAGGGTCGGATCGGTGCACTGACCACGCCCAACCGCCTGGTGATGGCACCGATGGTGCGCAACTACGCGGAGACCAACGGTGCCGCGAACAAACGCTACGAGGCGCACATCCGCCGGATCGCCGCTGGCGGGACCGGCACCCTGATCCTGGAGGCGACGTTCGTCAGCCCAGAGGGTAGAGGTTTCGTACGCGAGCTCGGGTTGCATGACGATGCGATGATCCCCGGGCTCCGCCGCTTGGTCGATGCCGCGCACGCAGAGGGCGCGCTGATCGGGCCGCAGCTCTACCACGCGGGCCGGCAGACCCATAGCCGGGTCACCGGAACGGCGCCGGTCGCACCCAGCGCGATCCCTTGCCCCCTGATGCAGCAACTGCCGCACGAACTTGATGCGGCGGAGATCGCGGTGCTGGTGGAACGGTTCGGCGCCGCGACGCAGAGAGCGAGGGAGGCAGGTTGCGATCTGGTGGAGATCCACGCCGCTCATGGTTACTTGCTGACCCAGTTCCTGTCGCCGTACTCGAACCATCGGACGGATGCGTTCGGCGGATCCTTCGAGGGCCGCATGCGATTCCCGCTCCAGGTACTCGACGCGGTGCGTCGCGCCGCGGGGCCGGACATGGCGGTGATCGTCCGGCTGTCCGCGGAAGAGCAGGTCGAGGGTGGCCTGGACCTGGCTTCGACCCGGCGCATCGCCAGCGCCTTCGAAGCGCAAGGCGCGGATGCGCTGCATGTGAGCATCGGCAACTACGCATCCTATGCAGAGGGCCGGATGATCGCGCCCATGGCGGTCCCGGATGGACATCTGCTCAACGAGGCGAAGGCGATCAAGGATGTGGTCTCGATCCCGGTGATCGCCGTGGGCAAGTTGCGAGACCCTCGCGACGCGGAGTCCGCCCTCGAGGGTGGGTTCGCAGATTACATCGCGCTCGGTCGCACGCTCCTCGCGGACCCGGATTGGCCACGCAAGGTCCGGATGCAGCGCGCGTCGGAGATCAACCACTGCGTGAGCTGTAACCAAGGTTGCATCAGCAGGCTGTTCGCGCAGGAGGACGTCTGGTGCACGGTGAACCCGCGGTGCGGGCGCGAGTACCTTTGGGATGACGCGCACGCAGTCCCTGAGCGACGTTTCGTCGTGGTCGGCGGTGGTCCAGCCGGCATGGCCGCTGCCTGCGTGGCTGCGGAACTCGGACACCATGTGACGCTGATGGAGAGGGAGCCCCAGCTCGGCGGGCAACTGTTCGCCGCCGCTGCGTCGCCACTGCGGGGCGAATGGGAGGATCTGCGCAGCTACCAAGTGGCGGAGGTCGAGCGCCTGGGGGTCGAGGCCCGCACCGGGGTGGCGGCGACCCGCGATTCGGTCCTGGCGATGCGGCCGGATGTGGTGATAGTCGCAACCGGGTCCCGCCCGATGCACCCGCGCACCACTGCGCCGGACCAGGATCGGCTGATCTTCGCGCGTGATGTGATGGAGGGACGAGCCGAGGTCGTCGGGGACGTCATCGTCGCTGGCGGTGGTTGCGCTGGCGCACAGACAGCCGAGTACCTGCGGCATCGTGGTCACCCGGTCACCATCGTCGAGGCTCAGGGTTCGCTGGCGGAGGATGCACCTCTTGCGGAGCGTGCTCTGCTCCTCCGGCGCCTTCGCGACCTCGGCGTCGTGATTAAGGTAGGGGCCACGATCAATCGGATCAGCGCGGGCGGTGTGTCCTGCGATCATGACGGCGAGACCTTGGACCTGCATGCGGACACGGTGGTCGTATGCATGGGCTCACAGTCGATTAAGGATCTCATGGGCGAACTCGCTGGGGAGGTCGCCGAGCTGCGGGTGGTCGGGGATGCACGCGCACCGCGTCAGGTCACTGAAGCGATCGCGGAGGGCGCGCTGGCGGCGCTCGAAACGGGCGCCGTACAGCGCGGGCGCTAGCAGCCCGCGTCGCGCAACCAGGCGGCGACCTCCGCGCCGACCGGGCGACTCGCGAGGTAGCCGTGCGAACGATGGGGGTTCAGACCGTCCCGGTCGCGGTACGCCGTGAAGAACGGGGCGAGGTCGCGGATCTCGCCGACCATCCCGGATGCAACCTGCACACTGAAGTCGTCCGCGAGCGTCGGATCCAAGGCGGTCATGTCGCCGAAGGCAGTCGCGTTCACCCAGATCCCGATGTGCCCCTTGAGCGTAGTCGGGACCACCGCTGCCGGATGCTGCAGGCGCCGCTGGATGAAGTTCAGGCCCAGCGGACTGCCCAGGGTCAGGAACCGGTCGAGGTGTAGCTCCTGCTCGGTGAGCAACTGCCAGACCGCATCGTGCGCGATGACTGACCCGAGGCTATGCGCGATGACGAGCACGCGACGGCCGGACGCCAGCGCCGGCTCGAGTTGGCGGAGGACGGTTGATCTGGCCTCCGTGCCGGCATCAGCCAGGTTCGCGAAGTAGCGCTCCGTCTCCCGGATTGTCGATCGCATCCCCCGAGAGGGGATTGCGCTAACCAAGAGCGGGAAGTGGTCCACGGCCAGGTAGGCCCAGCGGGCGAGCCCCGAGCGGAGCCCCGTCGCTTGGCTGCGGTCCACCGCGTCAGCATCTGGGTCCAGGATGAGCCGCTCGATCGCGCGTAGCTGGTCCGGACGCCAATCGCGGTCAGCGCCATAGTAGCCATGGTTCCAGGCTGCCAGCGCGAACTGCACCCGTTGACCTGCGAAGGCCTGCGCGACCACGGGATCTGCCCGCGCGACACTGGCGGCGAGGCAGCGCTGCAGGAGTTCAGCGTGCACCTGCGGTGGCGGCTTCGGGTTCTTGCCGGGGACGTAGAGGATCAGGGGAACTGGCACAGGCGCGATACTCAGGGCCGGAGGAGTGAGGGGCGCAGCTACGCTGGCCAACGGCTAGTACACGGCCTCCTGACGCAAGTTAGCAAGGCATGCAGGGGCGGTAGTGCGCTGAGGCATTCTGGTCACTATTCGACTTTACATAATATACATTATGCCGCTATTGCCACGCCTAGCTATCGCCGCCAAGGGCTTGCTCTTGACCGCACTTGGGACCATCCGCCCACGCCGAACAGACACCCCGGCACCGCGAGCCGCCTAGTCCCCTCATCGTTCGATCGAACACTCCATCCACCCGAGCTCGCGGCGAAGGAGAATCGTGTGCCAACACCAGCAGCCATCTACTTCCGCGGCTACCGCGCGGAAGACATCGCGGCGTTCTGCCGTGTCACCGCAGCCACCGCCCGCGAACTGAAGGCCGGACGCACCCGTCCATCGCAACGGGTCCTGTACCTGTTCCGGCTCCACGCGGACGGCCGCGTCCTGCCCCCAACTTGGCGCGGCTGGCACTTCAAGCCCGACGGACAGCTGATCTACGACAACGGGGTGTCCTTCATGCCGGGGGAACTGCTGGCAATCGAGTTCCTACGCCAGAACGGGGCCTCGGAACTCCGCCTCATCCCCTCTCACGCCCGGAACGACGGCCGATTCGACGTCGACATCCAACGACCTGACCTCAGATAGAAAAGGGCACCGGACCCGGTGCCCACACAGCCTCCCTCCAATGGATCCCGAAGGAGACGCGGTGCCCCTAAAGCGGCCGCCATCCAGCCCATCGCTTGATGCCAAATACAACCCCTCCCGGGTCATCCCTTGACATCGACCTTGCTAGCCGTCCCGCCGGCTGGTACTTACTAGGTGTCCCTCCCCTTCCTAGGCAGAAAATCTTCTCCCAAGGAAGGCTAGTGGCCGATGGCGAGGTGCCCCGCCGCCGGATCTAACGAGCACGAAACCAGATCCGCCTTGACCATGAGTACCCATGTCAATTCGAAAACTAGCCGCAACCCTAGCAATCACCGCAATAGCGTTTCCGATATCCGCAGCCGCGGACATCATGGTCCGCTGCAGCGGCTGCACGAACACCCTCGAGAAAGACCGCGCCAAACTCTACGCAGTATCAAACTCAACCGTCTTCGTGTTCGTAATCGATTACGAGGAGGAACAAATCCACCGCTACAAGGTGATCTCCGAACAGGAAGGCTCTATGACTACGGTAGGCGCGATCTCAGCGTCCATCGCTGCTAACTTCGCCACCGCCTACGCGGACTTGTTTGCAATACGGCATGAGCTTGCGCTAGAGGAGAACACCATCCACAACGTCTATGTGGGCATTAACAATGTGTACGATTTTTTTCAATCGTCGTCACGGCACACAATCGTAACTCAGAATGCGGCCTCAGCAGCCGTCATGGAGAGGCTAGAGCAAGCCATCATCGAAGCCCAGAACACAGGAGATCAGTACGAAGCCACAGTTTCTTTCGAGGTCGTTATCCGAATTGCCTTTCCTGATACATCGTACGTAGAGGCCACCGTCTCGTATCAGCTCGGCAGCGATGGAAATGTGCACCCAACGATCATTCAGTCGCCGCGCCAAGGCGTAGACTCCGAAGGCAACATCGTCGATGACAGTGCACTCGATTACATGAGTGGAACATCGACATACTCTTTCGAAACACCCTGGGCCGGCCAAGCACTGTTCGACTACCTGCAGTGGCTAGGTGTCGCGACCGCCACAAGCGGAGACACGTCCTGTCACGTGGTGCGCGTCGAGTGCGTAGACGGTCGCTGTAATTTCGTTTACGCCTGCTGAAGAGCGAATTCGGGCCGAGCTCGTACTCGCCCGGCGGATACGGCTCCTGATCCCTACGGGTAAGAAGCTCGCAGTTCGCTCGGCGCTGGGTGGCCGCGGTCCAGGATCTGGCGCCCTCGATGGTCCTGTTTGAGGCCGCTGCAGCCGATCGCGCCGGCGCTTTGCAGGACCGTCCGTCCTGAATTCCAGCGCTAGTCGCGCTGTTGGGTGCTACCGTGTGCCACGAGGAGTACGCACAACCATGATCAACAAAGACAAGAGAGACTTGGCGGCCAACGCCTGCATCGACGCGATCGCGGCGCTGGCCAAGTCAGTGGTCGTCGACATCGAGGCTGGCAAGGACCCCGCGATCGCCTGCGCCGCGGCGCGCGATCTGGGCGACGCAGTCAAAGGCATGGCCGCCGCCTGAGGCTCGGATCGGCCCCCGGTCCAAACAGGCGCGCAACGCCCCCTCAGTTCACGCTATCCACCACGATCAGAGCCTGCGCGTTGCTGACCACTGTCCAGCGCTGACAGGCCGGGCCGGCCTCCGGCGTGGTGCCGGGCTGGTCCGCGTAGGTGGTGCGCAGGTCCTGCCCGGGGTGCGCCGTGCGCCCGCCATCCAGCATGCAGGAAGTAGCCAATTCGGCCGCGGGGACAAGCCCGGGCAGCTCAGCGTCAGTCAGGTGCACAGGACCGCCGCCCGCCAGCACCTCGGCGTACAGCTGGGCGTAGGCCGCATCCGGCAGCGTCGGGCCCAGGTTCCCGAAATCCCAGCGGATCCTCGGCTCGCTGGCCGAACGCTCCCATACGGTCACGTAGTAGCCGGTGTAGACGGTGCCGTCACGGCCGGTCAGGGACCAGGGCCCCGAGGTGACCACCGCATCGCCACCCGCATCCACCAGCGCGACCGCGGGGTGCCACCGCAGCGGCGACCCGGGTGCCTCGGTATCCAGGGCGATCCGGGCCTCGACGGGCCCGGGCCGAAACAGCAGCCCATCCGGCAGCATGTAAGCCCGGAACGCCGCGTTCGTGTTGGCGAGCTCAGCCATGCCGGCGAAGGCTTCATCGGCGGCGATGGCCCGGCAGCCCGCGCTGCGTAAGGGGTTGAGCCCGCTTCCGGAGCAGTCCGCAGGGGTTACCAGGGTGACAGCGGTAGCGAGGGCGAGGCTCAGCATGGGGATCCCCCTGAGGGTCATGTGGGTGGGTCGGCTGTGAGTGTGACCATCCAGCCCCGGCACCGTTCCAGCGCCCGGGACACCCGCATCCACCGGGCCTACACCGGCAGGAGGAATCGCCGGAGCCCCGGACCCAGTACGCTGATCAGTCGCCAGAGTGTGACCTGCACACTTCTAAAGGTTGCTCCTGCCGTCTAGACTGTGGGGGTCGTGGGGTGTAGGTTCCAATTTCTTTATATAGTTCAGTATCCTGCATGGGATGCTGAATGAGGTTCCTTAAGTGATGGTCTCGGGGGAGCAGCTCGTACTCAACGGGTCCAGCGCCATCGGCTTGGCGTTGCTGGCTAGTGCACTGTGGCTGCTGCAGAAGCGGACCCAGCAGCGCTTCCTCAACTACTGGGCGCTCGCCGGCCTCGCCTTCGCATTCCACTGGGGCTTGCAGGCAGCGGGCATGACCAACGCCCTAACCCTGATCCCGATCTTCATCGCCACCACCTACCTCGCTGCTGGCACGCCACATGCGGCGGGTCTACGCACGGTGCCGCCGGGTTGGGTGCGCTGGACTGCGCTGAGCCTGGTGGCGCTCGCCGCCATCGTCGCCGGCATCGGCACCAAGATCCCGACGCTCGCAGCGAGCATGTCAGAGCGCATGGTGCTGATCCCCGCACTGATGCTGATGGTCGCTGCGTTCTATCCGCTGGTACCGCGCGCGCTCCCGAGCTGGCCCGGTCGCTTGTTCGGCTTGCTGATGCTGGTGCGAGCGGGCTTGTTCATCATCACCGCACCGTTCATGGATCTGCAGGTCCCGCACGCGGACACCATCCAGCCGGTGCTGGACCTCACCCTGCTCGGCACCGCCCTGCTGTGGACGCTGGATCGCTTGACCATGGGCGAGGATGCGCAGGTCAGCGCGGTCAAGGATCACAACCTCTACGACAACCTGACCGGCCTGCCGAACCGCCACCTGCTCGAGCGCCGCCTGCAGGAACTGTTGCCGGCGGCGGAGCGAGATCACATCCCGGTCGGTGTGTTCGTGATGGCCATCGACCGCTTCAAGCTGGTCAACGATTCGATGGGGCGCGCCGCGGGTGACCGCGTGCTGCGCGCCCTCGCCAGCCGCCTCGAGAAGGCCACCCGCACCGACGACATCGTCGCGCGCCTGGAGGGTGACCTGTTCTCCATCGCCCTGCCCGGCGTGAAGCCGACCATCGGCGGCCACACCGTCTCCGAGAAGCTGCTGCACGTGATCCAGCAGCCGTTCAAGGTGGACGATGTCGAGATCGTGCTGTCAGCAAGCATCGGCGCCGCGTTCTTCCCCACCGATGCCGAGGATCCGGACTCACTGCTCGCGCATGCAGAGACCGCCTCGGACAAGGTCAAGTCGAAGGGTGGCAGCGGCTTCCGCGCGTACACGCCGGAGATGGAGACCGACACCACCACCCAGCTGCGTCTCGAGATCGACCTGCGGCGCGCCGCCGACAAGGCCGAGTTCGACATCCACTACCAGCCGATCATCGATGTGCGCACCGGCAAGATCGTGATGCTGGAGGCGCTGCTGCGCTGGCCGCACAAGTCACGCGGCCTGCTGACCCCCGATAGTTTCCTGGGCGTCGCCCACAGCCTCGGCCTCGGTTTCCGCATCGACGAATGGGTGCTCAAGACCGCGACCCAGCAGGTCCAGACCTGGCGCCAGTCCATCGGCTGCGACATCGGTATCGCCATCAACCTGTCCGCGGATCCCTTCCAGCAGCCGAACCTGCCGGAGCTGATCCAGACCATCCTCGCCAAGTCCGGCTTGCCGACGCACGCGCTGGAGCTCGAGATCACCGAGCACCAAGCGATGCAGGACATGGAAACCGGGATGGTCACACTGCGCAAGCTGCAGGCCCTGGGCATCAGGCTCGCGATCGATGACTTCGGTACCGGCTACTCGTCCTTCAGCCACCTGAAGACGCTGCCCGTGCACAAGATCAAGATCGACCGCAGCTTCGTGCGCGATATCCTCACGGACCGTGGCGACACCGCGATCGTCGCCGCGCTGATCTCCCTCGCGCATAGCCTCGATCTGGTGGTCGTAGCCGAGGGCGTCGAGGAGGAGGCGCAAGCACAGCGGTTGCGCGACCTCGCCTGCGATCAACTACAGGGCTACCACCTGCATCGCCCGATGCCCGCCCCCCGCGTCCAGGAGCTCCTCCAGGCCGGGTTCTGACCGCCCGGGGGCTGCGTTCCGCACGCCAGCCCTCTAGACTGACTCCTCGTCTCAGGGGTGCGAGCATTGCCTGAAGCAGTCCGATACACGCTGACCATCTTCGGTACGCAAGCACTGGCCGCCTTCGTCCTGACGGCGGTGTTCCTGTACTTCGCGCGCACCTACCGCTACGAGCACCTCTGGTACTGGTTCCTGGCCTGGGCAGCGCAGACCATCTACGTGGTCTTCGCTGGTCTCGCGCTGGGTGCGGTGTTCACGGGCCCTGGCGGGGGCCTGACCACCCAGCGCACGATCTTCTCTCTGATCTCCCTGATCGCCGCGTACACCAGCCTGGCCTGGTTGCTGCTGGGTGCCTACCAGGCCTCCCTCGGCCCGCCGCAGGATCGCCGCAAGGTGGTCTTGATCTTCGCTGGTCTGATCGCGTTCGCTACCGCCACCGTGCTGATCGGTGCCTTCGACCCTGAAGCGCGCTCCCTGCGCCTGGGTTTGCGCTACGGCCTGCGTGCGGGGCTCACCGCGGTCGCGCTGATCCTGGCCGCCGTCGTTCTGTGGCGCACGGATGACTCCCATCGACGTGGCCGACACTTCGTCGCGATCTCGTTCCTGATCTTCGGGGTGCTGAACCTGCACTCGGCGGTGCAGTCGGCGGCACTGGTCATGCACCTGCAGATTCCGACGGCCTACGCCGAGTACCTCGGCATCATGGAGATCGTCGCCTACATGATCATCGGCATGGCCCTGATCGTGTGGTTACTGGACCAGGAGCGCGCGCGCAGCAGCGTGGCTGAGGGCGAGCGTGACCGTGCGGTCTCGCACGACCTGCTCACCTCGCTCCCGAACCGTAGCCGCTTCATGGAGCGACTGAGCCAGGAGATCGACCGCGCGAACGCCGCCGGTCAGCACGTGGCGGTCTGCCTGATCGATCTGGACCGCTTCCGGGTGATCAACGACTCCCTGGGCTACAGCGGCGGCGATGCCGTGCTGCAGGAGACTGCCAGCAGGCTGAGCCTCGCCACCGGGGACCGCGGTGCGGTCGCGCGCCTGGGCGATGACGAGTTCGCGGTGGTCCTGACCGGTGCCGGTGAGAACGATGAGGCCCTGGCGCAGGCCGAAGGGCTGCGGCATGTGTTCCACGCTCCGTTCCGCCTCTGGGGCCGCGAGGTGGTCTGTCATGCCAGCGTCGGTGTCGCGGTGTACCCGAAGGACGGGCACGAGCCCGAGGTACTGATGCGCAACGCCAGCATCGCGCTGCAGACGGTGCGCGAGACCACCGGCGAGAACGCTCTGATGTCCTACAACGTGCAGATGGCGAACCCGACGCTGGAGGACCTGGACTTCGAGCAGGATCTGCGGCGCGCGGTGGAGCGTGGCGAGTTCAAGCTGCTGTTCCAGCCGATCATGAAGTACCCCGAGCGTCGGGTGATCGGTGCGGAGGCCCTGATCCGCTGGCAGCGCAACGGCGACCAGATGGTGCGGCCTGACCAGTTCCTGCCCACCGCGACCGCACTCGGCATGATGGACCGCATCGACGACTGGGTGCTGCGCACAGCTTGCAACCTGGGCGGTGACTGGGCCGCCACCCACCGGCCCGGCTTCAGGTTGGCGGTGAACCTGTCAGCGTCCACCTTCCAACGCCATGACCTGGTCGAACGGGTGCGGGATGCGCTGGCTGCCAGCGGCCTCCCCGCCACTGCGCTGGAGCTGGAGATCACCGAGCATTCGGCCATGCATGACCTCGATTCGGGCCGTGCGAACCTGGATGGCCTGCGCGCACTCGGCGTCGCCGTCTGCATCGATGACTTCGGTACCGGCTACTCATCCTTCGGCCACCTCCGCGACCTGCCGGTGGAGCGCATCAAGATCGACCGCAGCTTCGTGGCCCGAGCACTGGCTGATGTGCGCGACTCGGCGATCGTGCTGGCACTGATCTCGCTGGCGCGCAGTCTGGACCTCGAGGTAGTCGCCGAAGGTGTCGAGGAGGATCGCCAGGCTGCGTTCCTCTCCGAGAACGGTTGCTCAGAGCACCAGGGCTTCCTGTACTACCGTCCGATCAGCGCGGACCGCCTCGCGGACCTCATCGAATCCCAGGGCTGACTCCGCCCCCGCCAGCACGGCACTCGCGTTGCCTGGCTCGGGTGATCTCCACGGAACGCGCACGCAGTGCCGCTGATCCCGCAGCGGAGTGTCCCCGTCGTCGCTGGTCGGTGATCGCTCGCAGCTCCTCCAGCATCGCGCGGCACCGTGCTGCCGCCGCCGCACGCTCATCCGTGCCGCGCCGCGGCTGCTGTTGCAGCGGGCGCCAGCGCGGTCGTTCGGTGGCTTCAGCGCTCGCTTCGCCCGCCTCGGTGACCACGGTGGTGGTCTCGAACGGCGTCGCGTCTGCTGGTGGCGCATCCGCGTAGTGGGTGACGCCATCCGCATCCACCCAGCGGTGAACCTCGGTCTCAGCTGCGCCCAGCGATGCTGTGAGCAGCAAGCTGATCCCGGCGCCTACCGATATGAGTATCTTCATGACGGCCCTCCCTGGCTGTCCTACGCCCGGGACCTTAGTGACCGCCCTCGCCCGCTTCCACATGGATCGACGCGTGCAGGCTGCTATCAGGAACCGTGAAGTTCGATCCCCAAGCTATTGATCTGCTTGTTGCTTGAATGGCGGGGCTTCGCCGCCATACTGCTGGCATGCGCTTGCTCTTCTACAACATCCGTTACGGCGTCGGCACGGGCCTGCGCTTGCCGGTCAGTCCCTGGGACTACCTGCATGCTCACCCCGATCACCTGGAGGAGATCCAGCGCTTCATCGCCAGCTGGGCGCCCGATGTCGTCGGGCTGGTCGAGGTGGACGGTGGGTCGCTGCGCGCGCGGGGTCTGCACCAGGCCCAGGTCATCGCCGATAGCCTCGGGCATTCGATGGGCTTCGAGTGCAAGTACCCGCAGGGCAGCCTGAGCCGCCGGCTCCCGGTGTTGAACCGACAGGGCAACGCCCTACTCTGCGGTGCATCGGATGCGACGCATCATCAGCACTTCCTGACCCACGGCAGCAAGCGCTTGGTGCTGGAGCTGCGCACCAGCGGGGTGCACGTGTTCCTGGTCCACCTCGCGCTCGGCCACGCGACCCGCCAGCGGCAACTGGCTCAGCTCAGTGAGCTGCTGCACTCGGCCGAGGGCCCGGTGGTCGTAGCCGGAGACTTCAACACCTTGCGTGGGCGTGAGGAACTGCACGCGTTCATGCTGGCGCACGAGCTGCGCGATGCCGATGAGGACGCCCAGCCCTCCTTCCCGAGCTGGCGGCCGCGGCACCACCTCGATTTCATCCTCTACGGACCGGGCTTGGCACTGGACGGCTTCCACCTGCCCGATGTCCCGTACTCCGATCACCTGCCGATGATCGCTGATCTGAGCCGCATCGCTTGATGTCACTATTGTTGCGGTGCAGCGAGAGGCTGGCGTATGCTCCAGCACCTCTTTGAAACAGCCGAAGAACCATGAGTGACAGCGCAACGAACAACTGGATCCTGAGTCGTGATGGCGGCGTCGCCTACCTCACGTTGGATAAGCAAGGGACCGGTACCAACGTGCTCTCCGGTCACATCATGCAGGAGCTGGATGAGCGGATCTCCGAGCTCGTCGCGGCACCGCCAGCAACGCTGATCCTGCGCTCAGCGAAGGCCTCCGGATTCATCGCCGGCGCCGACATCAAGGAGTTCACTGACCTCAAGACTGCGGACGAAGCCTTCGGGTTGATCCGCACCGGTCAGGCTGTGCTCGACCGCCTCGAGGCGCTGCCCTTCCCCACCGTCGCGATCATCAACGGCTTCGCTCTCGGAGGCGGACTCGAAGTCGCGCTCGCCTGCCACTTCCGCGTCGCCGACGAGGCCAGCGCGAGCCTCGGCTTCCCCGAGGTCAACCTCGGCATCCATCCCGGCTTCGGTGGCACCGTACGCTCGGTGCGCGTGATGGGTGTGTTCAACGCCATGCAACTGATGCTGACCGGGCGACCGTTGGACGCACGCAAAGCGCGCGCGCAGGGCCTGGTGGATGCGATCGGTCCGGCCGATGCGCTGGACGGCCTGGCGCGCGAGCTGATCGCTGCCGGGCGTACACCGCATCGCGCGCCATTGACGCAACGCCTGCTCGCGCTACCGCTGATCCGCGGCTTCATCGCCGGCAAGCTGGACCAACAGGTCGCGCGCCGCGCGAAACGGACCCACTACCCCGCGCCGTACGCGATGATCGACCTGTGGCGCCGCCACGGTAACGACGAGCGCGCGATGCTGGAGGCTGAGGCGCGCTCCATCGCCGAGCTGATGGTCGGCGAGACCGCACGCAACCTGATCCGCGTATTCATGCTCCAGGACCGGCTCAAGGGGCTGGGGCGCAAGGGCAAGCGCGAGTTCAAGCACGTGCACGTGGTGGGGGCTGGCGTCATGGGTGGCGACATCGCCGCTGTCTGCGCGCTGCGCGGGCTCACGGTCACCCTGCAGGACCGCGAGGCCAAGTACGTCGAGCCGGCGCTCACGCGCGGCGAGGAGCTCTTCGCACGCAAACTGAAAGGCGGTGCCCTGGATGAGGCAGTGGGCCGCCTGCGCATGGATCTGGAAGGCAGCGGCGCCGCGGAAGCGGACATCATCATCGAAGCCATCTACGAGGATGCGGATGCCAAGCGGGCGCTCTACGCGCGCCTGGAACCGGTGATGCGCGAGGATGCCCTGCTCTGCACCAACACCTCCAGCATCCAGCTCGAGGTACTGTCCAAGGGGTTGGCGCGACCCGAGCGTCTGGTCGGTCTGCACTTCTTCAACCCCGTGCCGAAGATGCCGCTGGTCGAGATCATCTCCGGTGCCGATACCGATCCGACTTGTGCTGACGGCGCACTGGCGTTCGCTACGCGCCTCGGTAAGCTGCCCGTGCCCTGCACCTCCTCGCCCGGCTTCCTGGTCAACCGCATCCTGATGCCCTATCTGATGGAGTCGGTCGCGATCGTGCACGACGGCGTGCCGCTGGCGCTGATCGATCGGGCGGCGACCGACTTCGGCATGCCGATGGGGCCGATCGAACTCGCCGATACCGTGGGGCTCGACGTCTGCCTGCATGTGGCGGAGATCCTGGCCGAGGCCTACGACAGCCAGGTCCCGGAGGAGCTGCGGGCCAAGGTCGCTGGCGGTCACCTGGGCCGCAAGTCGGGCCAGGGCTTCTACGCGTGGGTGGACGGCAAGGCGGTGAAATCCAGTGCAGGGGATGCAGAGACCCCCGCGGACACCCAGGACCGGCTGATCCTGCCGATGCTGAACGTGGCGGTCGCCTGCCTGCGTGAAGGCGTGGTCGCCGACGAGGACCTGCTGGATGCCGGCGTGATCTTCGGGACCGGCTTCGCGCCCTTCCGCGGCGGTCCGATGGCCTACGCGCGCAAGCGCGGCCTGGATGCGGTGCAGGAGCGCTTGTCTGTCCTGCGGGACCGCTACGGCGAGCACTTCCTGCCAGACGCCGGTTGGGACCAACTCGGATGAAGCACGCCGAGTCGGAGCACCAGGGCCCGCGCGGTATCGCCACGGTGCGCACGCTGGCGATGCCCAAGGACACCAACGGACTAGGTGACATCTTCGGCGGCTGGCTGATGTCGCATGCGGACATCGCGGGCGCGATCCTCGCCTACCGGCGCGCCTGCGGCAGGGTCGTCACCGTGGCGGTGAACGACTTCGTGTTCCTGAAGCCGGTGTACGTGGGCGACATCGTCGCCTTCCATACCGAGCTGACCCGGGTCGGGAATACCTCACTGACGGTATCGGTGGAGGTCTGGGCCGAGCGACCGCAAGGTGGCCGCGGCGCGCTGATCAAGGTCGCCACTGCAGGCATGACCTACGTGCATATCGACGAAGCCGGCAGGCCCCAGGCGATACCCGCCACGCTCTCGAAGGATGCCTTGCTCGCCAGCCCGGACTGAGCGCCACAGCCCCGTCCCGCGGCCCCGCGTCAGCCCTTGCCCGCCGGGCCCCTGTGCTACACTCCACAGCCCGTCCGGGGCCCGGAGCCTCTGGTCCCGGAGCCCTCTGAACCCTTGAACCACGACTGGGAACATTGAGCAGGAATGGCCAAGAAACCAGCCGATATCA
>Ga0214472_10001840_pt1 | contig 23067 bp, 23 predicted proteins | sample RVTome_6_FD_207662 | JGI IMG/M metagenome (GOLD analysis project Ga0214472, IMG submission 207662) | Soil microbial communities from uranium-contaminated site in the Upper Colorado River Basin, Wyoming, United States - RVT140D175 | ecosystem: Environmental > Terrestrial > Soil > Contaminated >...
CGTACGTCTCGGTTGCCGCGTCCTTGCGGCAAACGGTCATGAAAAACGACATCCCGCTCACTCGACACTTGATGAAAAAAGTTAACGGGACAGCAGTGAAATGATATATTGCTTTATTTAAAATATTTCAACTTTATTAAACAAGAAGGGTTTTTCATGAGTGTATTAATATGCGGTTCTCTGGCTTTCGATCATATTATGGTCTTTCCTGATAAATTTAAAAATCATATTCTTCCAGAGAAAGTACATATGCTGAATGTGTCTTTTCTTGTGCCTAATATGCGCCGCGAATTTGGTGGTTGTGCAGGAAATATAGCGTATGGCTTGAATCTTTTAGATAGCAGTCTTGCCGAGACTATGGCGACTGTAGGAAAAGATTTCGGTTCTTATGCAGAATGGATGAGTAAAAACAATATTAGCCAAAAGCATATTACGGTGATTGAAGATGCGTTTACCGGTCAGGCATTTATTACGACCGATCTGGATGATAACCAAATTACCGCTTTTCACCCTGGTGCGATGAACGAATCACATCGAAATAAGGTAAGTGATGTTGAAGATTGTAAGTTAGGTATTATTTCTCCTGATGGTCGTGATGGTATGTTGCAACATGCGGAGCAGTTCGCTGATGCAAATATTCCGTTTATCTTTGATCCGGGTCAGGGAATGCCGATGTTTGATGGTGATGATTTAAAAAAATTCATAGAGCAGGCGACATGGGTCACGGTTAATGACTATGAATGGGAAATGATGCAGGAAAAAACGGGCTTATCAGCGCATGAAATAACAGAACGGGTTGAGGCTTTGATTATTACTCGTGGCGGAGAAGGTTCTCATATTTATACTAAAGATAAACGTTATGAAATTTCCGGTGTTAAACCGGAAGCGATAAATGATCCGACCGGCTGCGGTGATGCTTATCGTGCCGGGCTATTATATGGCCTGGTTAATGAGTTTGATTGGGAAACGACAGGTAAAATTGCTTCACTGATGGGTTCAATTAAAATTACTCAGCACGGCACGCAAAATCATTCTTTTACACTGGATGAATTTAAAGAAAAATTTAGAGAAAATTTTGAGTATTCTTTTTAGTTAAAAAAAGAATACTCAATTTTATTAGCCCAGATTTTTTTGTTCCAGTCTGCGGTTATATAAAATGAATTCAGTATAGCCATTTGCTTGATTTCGGCCTTTTAATACAAGGTCAATCGCAGCCAGAAAAGGAACGCTGGCACTAAAATCTTTCGACATGGGTTTATAATGATTATCGTCCCGGTTTTGACGATCAACAATTACTGCCATACGTTTCATTGCTACGCGAACTTCTTCTTTTGTAACGATGCCATGATGTAACCAGTTAGCAATATGCTGACTGGATATTCTTAGCGTTGCACAGTCTTCCATTAACGCAACATCATTAATGTCAGGAACCTTGGAACAACCTACACCCTGACCGACCCAACGTGATACGTAGCCGAGTATTCCCTGTGCATTATTTTCCAGTTCATGGCGTATCTCATTTGCGCTTAATTTGCGTTTTTTATCCATAACAGGAATATCAAGAATATCGTCTACAGGAATTTTAGCTGCATCCATGAGTGCTCTTTGTCTGCTTTTTACATTAAGCCGATGATAATGAATTGCATGCAACGTCGCAGCGACAGGTGAAGGAACCCACGAGGTATTTGCGCCAGCTTTTAAATGCTGAATCTTGGTCTTCATCATGTTATTCATTTCTTCCGGCATCGCCCACATCCCTTTACCGATTTGCGCCTTATTCATAAGGCCACAATCAAGGCCGACTTGCACATTAGAATCTTCATAGGCCTGTAACCATTTAGCCTGTTTAATTTCAGCTTTAGGTATGATGGGGCCGGCTTCCATATTGGTATGAATATCATCGCCGGTTCTATCCAGAAAACCGGTATTAATAAAGACGACACGTTCTTTAGCAGCATGGATACAGGCTTTTAAATTAACCGAAGTACGTCGTTCCTCATCCATAATTCCCATTTTCAGAGTATTAGCTGGAAGTTTGAGAGCTTCTTCAGCACGGCCAAATAATTCGTTTGCAAACGCGACTTCTTCCGGCCCATGCATTTTAGGTTTAACAATATAGACAGAACCCTTTTTGCTGTTGCGTCGTTTTGTATTACCTTTTAAATCATGTATGGCACAAAGCGAGGTCACCATTAAATCAACCATGGTTTCGGGAACCGGTTTGCCGTCATACAAAACCATATCAGTATAGAGATGACTACCCACATTTCTTACCAGCATTAAGCTTCTGCCATGTTTGACTACGGGGTTACCATCGACACCGATATATTTTTTGTCCGGTTCCATTGCACGTTGAATGGTCTTATCATCTTTTTCTACCGTACGTACCAGCGTGCCTTTCATTAAACCAAGCCAGTTGCTATAAACTTTTAATTTATCTTCGGTATCTACCGAGGCAACCGAATCTTCGCAATCCATGATGGTTGTGACAGCAGACTCCAGTTGAATATCATAAATTTTGGCGTGATCACTACGTCCAATAAAAAAACCGTCACCCAATTTAATTTCCAGATGTAAATTATGATGACAAAGTAAAATAGAATCAGGATTTTCTGTATCACCGGTATAACCGATAAACTGCTGAGGTTTAAGTAAGGTTGTTTCACTACCGTCACCAAAGCGTACGGCAAGTTGATTATTTTTTATAAAATACTGAGCAACATGTTTATGCGTATCTCTTTCCAGTGCAAAGTGCCTGTCGAGTAAGTTACGCCCACGCAAGATAACGCGGTCACCGCGGATAGGATTATATTTCTTTATTTTTTTACAGCCATTGGCTTGCGTAATGGTGTCTGTAGAATAAGAAGCATCATAAAGACTGCCCCAACGTGCGTTAACAGCATTTAAAACATAACGCGCATTATCAAGAGGCACGACAAGTTGTGGCCCGGGAATTATGGCAATTTCGTCATCAACGTTGTCAGTATTGATTGAAAAATCTTCGACATCATCAACCAGATAACCAATCTCTTTCAGGAATTTTTTATAGGCAGCCGGTTTATGTTTTTTATCTCGATTCTGAATATGCCAGTTATCGATCTTTTTTTGTAAAGCATCGCGCTTTTTTAATAGCGCTGCATTTTCCGGCATAGTGTCATGCAGAATTTTTTCGAGTGAAGACCAGAAATGTTTGTTTGTGATTTCTGTCTTTGGAGTAATCTCTTTTTTTACAAGTTCGAAGAGACTTTTTTTGATTTTCAGATTTCCTGCCGAGATGTAGCTTTCAGTTTCAATTACCATGGTTTCACTGATACCTTTTATTTAGTTAAAAAAACAATTGTTGCATTGCAGCAGAGTAAGTGAAATCAATATTTAACGCAACAGCAAATCTATTTTTTAATAAAAAAATAATTTTTGTTTTTTTTCGGAATTGGTATATCCTCCTTCGCGCCTGACGGAGCAAACCGTCGCTAATTAGAGATTAGACAATGAATACATCTGCCAAACGGCTTTGTAAAAAGCCTGTCGTGCGGCCTGACGATCCTCGTTTTTCATCTGGCCCGTGTAAAAAACATCCCGGTTGGGATCTATCCAAATTTTCTTTAAGTAATCTGGGTCGAAGTCATCGAGCGCCCATACCCAAATCCCATTTACAAGAGGCTATTAGCCGTTCGGCCAGGCTATTAAACCTTCCTGCTGATTGGCAACTGGCTATCGTGCCTGCTTCTGATACGGGTGCCTTTGAACTCGCCTTGTGGTCTATGTTGGGCGCACGCGGTGTTGACGTTTTTGTCTGGGAAAGTTTTTCCAGTGACTGGGCCAATGATATTCAGGAACAATTACAGATTGATGATCTGAATATCTATACCGCCGATTACGGTGACTTACCGGATTTGAATATTGCAAAACCTGACAGAGATACTGTTTTTGTTTTTAATGGTACGACCAGTGGCGTGCGTGTTCCTGATATGAACTGGATTGCTTCTGAACGAGAAGGACTTGTATTTTGCGATGCTACTTCAGCTGCGTTTGCCATGGAACTTGATTATACCCGCCTGGATGTTGTGACATGGTCATGGCAAAAAGTATTAGGTAGTGAAGGGGGCTTTGGTATGTTGGCCTTGAGTCCACGCGCGGTACAACGACTGGAAACGTATCAAGCTCCGCGATCTTTACCCAAGATCTTTCGTGTGACAAAGAAAGGCAAACTGGACAGTGCCATATTCAAGGGTGCAACGATTAATACCCCCAGCATGTTAGCGCTTGAAGATTTACATTCCGCATTAGACTGGGCTGAATCTATTGGTGGTCTGGAAGTATTGATAGATCGTAGTCAAAATAATTTCAATGTTATTGATCAATGGGTTTCAAAAACAGAATGGATAGCCTGGTTACCAGATAAAAAGGAAACCTTATCGACTACATCAATGTGCTTAAAAATTGTCGCTAACGAATTTGTGGATCTGAAGCTGGAAAATCAACTCAAGGTTATCGATATTATTTGTAAGTGGCTGGAGGAAGAAGGTGTTGCTTTTGATATCGGAGCTTATCGTAGTGCGCCTCCAGGTTTTCGATTGTGGGGTGGTGCAACAGTCGATTCGGCTGATCTGGAAAAATTAACGCCCTGGCTGGATTGGGCATATCAACGTTGGTTAAATGCTGAATGTGTTGAGGAGAGAGTGTAATGAGTAAAGTACGTGTATTAATTTCTGATCCCATGTCGAGTCAGGCAGTGAGTGTGTTTGAACAACGCGGTATTGAAGTTGTGCAAACCGGCAAGATGACTGAACAGGAATTACTGGAAATGATCCCTGATTTTCAAGGACTGGCAATACGTTCAGCAACCAATGTGACCGAGGCGGTTGTCAATGCGGCAAAAAATTTAAAAGTTGTCGGTCGTGCCGGGATAGGTGTTGATAATGTCGATGTGCCTGCCTGTACGGCAAAAGGCATAGTGGTGATGAATACGCCGATGGGTAACGCTATTACAACCGCTGAACATGCTTTGGCAATGATGTTTTCACTGGCACGTCACATACCGCAAGCCAATCAAACTACTCATGCCGGTGCCTGGGCAAAATCGAAATATATGGGTGTTGAATTAACCGGCAAAACTTTAGGCATTATTGGCTCAGGTAACATTGGTTCAATCGTAGCGCAGAAAGCGATAGGTTTTGGTTTAAAAGTTCAGGCTTACGATCCTTATCTGTCAGAGGATCGTGCGAATACTCTGGGTATTAAAAAAGTAGAACTGGATGAACTGTTAAGTGCTTCAGATATTATTTCTCTACATGTGCCAAAGACAGCGGAAACGGAAAACATCATTAGTGCAACAGCAATTAATAAAATGAAAAAAGGCGTCATGTTAATCAACTGCGCGCGCGGTGGTCTGGTTGATGAACTCGCTCTGAAAGTAGCATTGGAAAGCGGGCATATTAAAGGTGCAGCGCTGGATGTGTTTTTGCAAGAGCCGGCAAAAGAAAATATTTTATTTGGCATGGAGAATGTGATTTGTACACCGCACCTTGGTGCATCAACCACAGAGGCACAGGAAAAAGTAGCGATACAAATTGCAGAGCAAATAGCGGATTACTTGTTAGAAGGAACCATCAAGAATGCCTTGAATGCCCCCAATCTGACAGCCGAAGAAATAAGGCAGATTAAACCTTATATGCAACTGGCAAATTATCTGGGTTCTTTTGCCGGACAATTAACCAGGAGTGTCATTAAAGGTTTAACCGTGACTTATGCCGGAGATGCTGCCGAGCTAAAACTTGAGCCATTGACGACACAGGTTTTACAATCAGTATTGAAACCGCATTTCAGTGATATCAATAGCGTTAATGCAAGAGAGGTGGCTCGTGAGCGCGGCATTCATATCACCGAGGCCAGGGAAGATCTGGAAGAGGTGTATCACAACCGTATTACTCTGACGATTCTTACTGAAGAAAAAAACAGAACAGTTTGCGGCACATTGATCAATGGTCAACCGAGGCTGGTGGATATTAAGGGCATCAAACTGGAATCTGAATTTGGTTCACACATGCTCTACATTACTAATCAGGATCAACCGGGCGTGATAGGTGCTATTGGTCATTTTGCATTGGAAAAAGGTATTAACATTGCCAATATGCATCTTGGTAGACGAGAGCATCGTGGTGATGCGATTTCATTACTTGAAATCGATGCACCGGTGGAACAAAACGATCTCGATGCATTGCGTGCTATTGAAAATATTCGTGAAGCGCATTACCTCAGGTTTGAACCTTTATCGATATGAACCAGGAACCACATTTGTCTGTGCCGAATTGGCTGTTGCCGGAAAGCAGCGACAAGCCAGTTGAATTTGTCGTTACTGCTGTAGCAATACAGTTTAATGAAAACATGATCAATTGTGTCAAAGCATGTTTGCGTGGTGAAAGTACAGTTATCAAATCATTAAAATATGATGAGATAAACAATGTGCTCAATATTATTGTAAATACTTCGGCACAGCAGGCATACGAATTATTTAACCGGCTATTTCAGCAAGCGCCTGGTGTTGGCTTTGATGTTGCTGTTTTTCCAGCTAATAGAAAAAGGTTCAAGTTATTAGTCTGTGATATGGACAGCACCATTGTTCAGTCTGAAACACTGGATGAACTGGCAAGTCTTGCCGGTATCGGTGCACAGGTTAGTGAGATCACAACAAAGGCGATGCGTGGTGAAATTGATTTCGGGACGGCGCTTGACGAGCGTGTCAGCTTACTGGCAGGAATGTCAGCAGACTTATTGCAACAAGTCGCAGATTCAACACAATTAAATCGTGGCGCTGAAACATTAATTAAATCAGCAAAGGCTCATGGAGTTCGTACTGTATTAGTCAGTGGCGGCTTTGATCCGATTGTAAAAGTGATAGCGGATAAATTGGGTTTTGATCGTTATGTCTGTAACAAGATGATGGTCGTCAATGGGGTGATTACAGGAAAAGTCGACAAACCTGTTGTTGATGCTGCAATGAAACTGGCTGTTTTAAATGATGAATGTGATCATTTAAAAATTGATCCGATACAGGCCTGTAGTATCGGTGATGGTGCGAACGATCTGCCAATGATTCAGGCAGCGGGATTGGGTATTAGTTATTACGCTAAACCGATACTTAAAAACGCGACTCCGTATCAGATCAACAAGACTGATCTGGAGTCGGTTTTATATATGCTGGGAATTAGCAATTAATTATTTCCCATAGGTGGGATATTAGGGAAATATTCAAGTCTATTGCCTCTGTGACGTTGCGTCATGGCGCCACAGAGGACACAGAGAAAACAGAGTAACATTGCAGCTTTTATCAAAGCTCGGTGTTCTCTGTGGCAAAATGTATTACTTTAAATCGGCAATACACTCAAAATAAGCTTAAGAACTTATTTATGAATTATTTTCTATTATTGCAGCACCTGCTAAAGCACATTCATGATCTTCTTCCGGTGCACCACCACCCAGTCCTAAAGCGCCTACTGTTGGTGTCAGGAACAAAAAAGCTAACAGGCCATCCATGTAAATCGCTGCTCCTGCGCATGACCTCCATGGAAGGTGGAAATGCAATAGGATTGTATGGAACAATCTTTGCCCATGCGCCCGCAGCATACAGTACGTCCATGTACATAAAAAAGCCCGCTCAGTAAATAATACTGAGCGAGCTTTATTAAGACTTAACTTAAAGACTTAAGCAACAGCTTGCTTTGAAGTTTCCAGTCTTTTTCTAAGCGCTTGAACTTGTTTAGTCAGTTCTTCTGGTAAGTGATCACCGAAGCTTGCATAGTATTCTTCAATACCCGCTAATTCAGCTAACCAACCATCGGTATCAACACGCATCAGGTTTGCAATATCTTCTTTAGACATATCCAAACCGTTAAAGTCGATAGCATCCAGGGTTGGCATGGTGCCGATAGCGGTTTCAATTGCATCGACAGTACCCGCGCAACGTTCAAATACCCATTTAAGTACACGACTGTTTTCACCAAAACCGGGCCACATGAATTTTCCTGCTTCATTCTTGCGGAACCAGTTAACGTAGTAGACTTTAGGCATTTTAGCGTCGGCTTTTTGGCCCATTTTTAACCAGTGACCCCAGTAATCAGCCATGTTGTAACCACAGAATGGCAGCATTGCCATAGGATCACGACGAAGTTGCCCGATTGCACCAAAGGCAGCAGCAGTCATTTCAGAAGCGATAATGGTGCCGAGGAAAGTACCGTGGTTCCAATCCAGTGCTTCTGTAACCAAAGGCACAACAGAAGCACGACGACCACCGAATAAAATTGCACTGATAGGCACACCTTTAGGATCTTCCCATTCATCAGCAATCACAGGACATTGCGCTGCGCGAGCAGTAAATCTTGCATTTGGATGAGCAGCAGGCGTATCTGAATCCGGTGTCCAGTCATTGCCTTTCCAATCGGTCAAGTGCGCAGGTGGTTCAGACATTTCTTCCCACCAGACATCGCCATCATCAGTTTCAGCAACGTTGGTAAAAATCGCGTTTTCTTCCATAGATAACATGGCGTTCGCATTAGATTTCATACTGGTGCCAGGTGCTACGCCAAAGAAACCGGCTTCCGGATTAATCGCGTACAATTGACCATCATCGCCAAACTTCATCCACGCAATATCATCACCAATGGTTTCCACTTTCCAACCGGGAATGGTCGGGGTCAGCATTGCCAGGTTGGTTTTACCACAAGCGCTAGGGAAAGCACCGGCAACGAATTTTACTTCACCTTCAGGGTTGGTGAGTTTAAGAATCAACATGTGTTCAGCCATCCAGCCTTCATCGCGACCCATGGTTGATGCAATTCTCAATGCAAAACATTTTTTACCAAGTAAAGCATTACCGCCGTAACCTGAACCAAAAGACCATATCTCACGGGTTTCAGGGTAATGAACAATGTAACGATTGTCCGGGTTACAAGGCCATGCCACATCTGCTTCACCTTCGGCTAATGGCGCGCCAACAGAATGCATACAAGGAACAAATTCACCGTCTTCACCCAATACGTCTAATACCGCATCGCCAACACGAGCCATAGTATGCATATTGGTAACAACATAAGGCGAATCGGAAATTTCAACACCGATTTGTGCAATATCGGAACCGATAGGACCCATGCTGAAAGGAATCACATACATGGTGCGACCTTTCATACAACCACTGAAAAGACCATTTAAGGTTTCACGCATTTCCGCAGGATCAGCCCAGTTATTGGTGGGGCCTGCGTCTTCTTCTTTTTCAGAACAGATGTAGGTGCGATCTTCAACACGCGCTACATCAGCAGGAACGGAACGGATGTAGTAACTGTTAGGACGTTTCTTTTCGTCCAGTTTTTTTGCGGTGCCACCTTTAACCATGATGTCCCACATATCTTCCCATTCCTGTTTTGAGCCGTTACACCAAACAACTTTGTCCGGTTGACATAAAGCGGCCATTTCATCGACCCACGCCTGGAGTTTTTTATTTTTTGTTGTCATTAAAAGTACCCTCATGTTTACTTGTATCGTGTTTTAGTAGTTGTGTGAGACATGAGTTGCTAATGTGCCCTGCTCATATACTCGGAATTTTTAACTGTTGGGCGTAAGAAACTTTTTCACTATTTGTTATTTTTATAATTATTTAAATAGTTGCCCAGATGAACTATGTTGCTATGCAATATAACTCGTCCTTGGAGTTGCACATCATTCTAGTTTTTGACGATGAAATCAAGCCAATCATGAAAGATTAATACAAACAGATTTTCCTTATAGAACGAAAATCAATGAGATATGAGGATATTTTAAAGTTTTATGGTATTTCGGAAAATGATTTGACGTTATTACGTCCGTTTTGCTTAACAAAGTACAAAGCGAGATCCGCTTTTCTAAGAATATCGCTAACCTGAATATCATCTTCATGAACTTCATCAACTTCAAAGTCGCTTAGTGATGAAAGTCCAATGCTAATGCTGATATTCATATCTTCACCATTACATTCCCAGCTATGGCTTTCAATAGATGAGCGAATTCGTTCAGCAAGTTTAAGTGCACCTGAAAGATTAGTTTCCGGTAAAGCGAGTACAAATTCTTCTCCGCCTATTCTGGCCAGAGTGTCACCTTCGCGGGTAAATTGATTTAATATTTCCGATACAAAAATCAATGCGTTATCTCCGCAGGCGTGACCAAATTGGTCGTTAACCTCCTTGAAATGATCCAAATCCATGAGCAAAAGGCTGAATGGTTGAGTATAGCGTTTTGCTCTTGCCAAACCACCGGAGACCTCTGCAAAAAAATAGCGGCGGTTATATAACTTGGTTAATGGATCAATAACGGACATTTCTTCATAACGTGCTGTCAATTTTTCTGATTCTTCAAGAGCGTGCTGGAGTTCTTTAGTGCGTGCATTGACGATACCTTGCATATCAGACATGAGCTTAATGTTGTTTAACAACATTCCTATTAAATCAGCATAGATAATTACCGAATATTCTTGCCATGATTCAAAATGATTTGAGTCAGGATGCGACAATTCAAGAACGCCTGTAAGTGAATTATTTACCATAATGGGCGCGCATATTAAAGAACCGACTTTACGTCCCTTAGTTTCATACCTTACAAGATTTTCATTGGATATATTGCAATTATGAATATGCATTACCTGACGGTTTGTTGCTGTTTTTCCAATTATGCCTTCACTCATCAGGTATGAATCAGTTTTATTATTTACTGATGATTCATTTGTAATAAATTGATGCCAGTTTAAACTTGCAATGCAGTTAAGAGATTGATCATCAAGTAAATACAAGCAGACTTCTTCAACTTCCAGATGCTCAATAATGGTTCGCATCATTGAATCTATAAACTGTTCTTTGTCGATTTGCTGGTTGCCCAGATTTGAGATGGTTCTTATTCCTGATAAAGAATTTAATAATTGTATGAACCGGGCATTTAAAACATCCGGTGTGCCCAGTTTTCCGATAAGGTTTTTAATTGAGGGATCCATGATATTAACTCGCGATTTCATTGACGAGTTTCCTGATATCACTTACTTTGCCGTAGGACTTATCCAGATAGACTTTTAAAGAATCAGTGTTGAGATTGAGGGTTTCGATTACTTCAAGTTCCTGCATCGGATCGTAATGTGTATCGAGCAACCATTGGCGAGAGATTCTTGAGCAGTAACCTGTTAACACAACAAAGTTTGAATTTCTTTCCTGATAAGCCAGATCATGGTGATGCTCAATAACATCGATGATTTCATAAGGCAGCTTCCATTTATGTCCTAACCATGCTCCGGCATCATGATGATTAAAATCAATCGTATCTTTTTCATATTCGATTAGACGCTTTTCTCTATCTGTTCTGGCAATAATAAATAATTCAGACATGATATTGGGAAAACGACTGGCCAAAATCAGGATACCTATATTGTGCAATAAGCCATATAGATAAAGCTGATTCGGATCCATGACTTGTTTTGTATCAATGTGGTTGGTAAAACCGCTGGCTAACTCTGCTGTTAAAAACGCACTGGCCCAATATCGTGTCAGATCAAAATTTGCGCATTTTTCCGGCTCAAAGACATTGCTCATCGCCAGACTTAATGCAAACCCTTTGACCAAATCCAGACCAAGAACATTAATGATAGCTTGTTCCAGAGTGGAGACATTTCTGCCAAAACCAAAAAAAGCAGAATTTGCCATACCGATTATCTTTGCCGAAAGACCAGGATCTTTTTTTATTATTTTTGCTATATCATCCATATCGCTGGTGTCGTCATTCGAAGCAATCAGGATTTCCTGCGCTATTGACGGCATCGGCGGCAAGTAGTCTATTTTTTGGATCTCGAGCCTGACATTCGAAAGTGATTGTCGTCCTGTCATTTCAGCATTCGCCATTATGATTAATATATGTATAGTTGCATTTTCGTTTTATCGGCCGAACCGGGCAATTTCTTAAATTAAATTTTTATTAATATACTCAAGCTAATATCGATGATATTTAAATTGATTATCAGTTAACTGTTAGTGTTTACTTACTATGATAGATTATCCAAATATTAATCCAGTTGCTCTGGATATAGGCTTTGTGAAAATACATTGGTATGGCATTACCTATGTTGTCGGAATTTTTGGCGCGTGGTTATTGTTACGCTATCGAGGCAGGCAGTCTTATTGGGGCTTTAATGATGAGCAGATATCCGATCTTATCTTTTATACCATGCTTGGCATTATTGTTGGTGGTCGTTTAGGTTCTGTTCTTTTTTATAATTTTTCCTATTACATTCAACACCCGATTGAGGTTTTTTATATTCAACAAGGTGGCATGTCATTTCATGGTGGACTGCTTGGCGTCATTACTGCTGTCTGGCTTTTTTCTCGTAAAATTAACAAACCCCTTTTTGAGATCACAGATTTTATAGCGCCGGTAGTTCCGATCGGTCTTGGTTGTGGCAGGATAGGTAATTTTATTAATGGTGAACTTTGGGGTGCTCCAAGTAATCTGCCCTGGGCAATGATCTTTCCCGATCCTGCGGCGGCTGGTATAGCTCGACATCCTTCGCAACTTTATGAAGCGCTGCTGGAAGGTGTCGTTCTGTTTATTATTCTTTGGTGGTATTCCAAAACACCTCGACCGGTAAAAGCGGTGTCTGGATTATTCCTGATTGGTTATGGTGTTTTTCGTTTTATGGTTGAATTTGTTCGTGAGCCTGATCAACATATTGGTTATCTTGCGTTTAACTGGTTTACGATGGGACAGTTGTTGACGCTACCTATGATAATATTCGGTTTGTTATTAATGATTTTGGCTTACAGGAAAGATATAGAGTGAAGTGTTAAACGTGATACGTGAAGAGTATAATACGTTTCACTCTTCACTTTTAACATTTCACTTACCAAAGAAATGAAACAATATCTGGATTTATTACGACACGTAAAAGAATACGGTGTCAAAAAAGAAGATCGTACGGGCACCGGTACGATTAGTGTATTTGGTTATCAAATGCGTTTCGATCTGAACAAAGGTTTTCCCCTGGTCACAACAAAGAAGTGTCATCTTAAATCCATCATTTATGAATTGCTCTGGTTTTTGCAAGGCAACACCAATATAAAATATTTAAATGATCATGGTGTCACTATCTGGGATGAGTGGGCAGATGAAAACGGTGACCTGGGACCGGTCTATGGTGCGCAATGGCGTTCATGGCATACAGCAGATGGAACAATCGATCAGATTTCAGATCTTATTCAACAAATAAAACAAAATCCGGATTCGCGTCGTTTAATAGTTAGTGCATGGAATGTCGGTGAGATTGATAAAATGGCATTAGCACCCTGTCATGCGTTCTTTCAATTTTATGTGGCTGACGGAAAATTATCCTGTCAGCTTTATCAACGCAGTGCCGATATTTTTCTTGGCGTGCCGTTTAATATTGCATCGTATGCATTATTAGCCATGATGATTGCGCAAGTTTGTGATTTAAAGTTAGGTGAATTTATTCACACCTTTGGTGATGCGCATATTTATCTAAATCATCTGGAGCAGGTTGATACACAATTAGCACGCACACCTTATCCTTTGCCAGAGATGAAATTAAATTCTGAAGTTGATGACATTTTTAATTTTAAATACGAAGATTTTGAGTTAGTAAACTATCAGGCACACCCAAAAATTTCTGCACCAATAGCTATTTAAAGGAACTAATATGAAATTAAGATTTGTAATGAGACCTTTGCACGAGTGCTTATTTAACCCAAAACCCTGGCACTATCGTCATTCCCGCGCATGCGGGAATCCAGTTAAGTATTTGATTCGACTAGATTCCCGCCTGCGCGGGAATGACAGAACTCTGGTGTTTTTATACAAAACTGAGCTTAATTTAGCTTCGTGCAAAGGTCTCGTAATATTAATTGCGTTACTAATAAGTGTATTTTCATTCTCAGCCCAGGCGGATGAAGAACTACCTGGAAAAATTGTTAAAGAAACTGTTGATCAAGTACTTCTTGTCTTACAGGATTCCAGTCTTGATGAAGAAAAAAGCAAGCAGCTTATTTCAGGTTTAATTACAGAGCGAGTCAATTTCAAAGATATGTCTCGACGTATTCTTGCTACGAACTGGAAGGTCGCAACGGAAGAACAACAAACAGAGTTTACTAAGTTATTTCAGAAAATATTAATCAATACTTACTGGATTCGAATGAATCAATATGCTGGCGAACATGTTGAATATATTTCTGTCTCTTCTGATAAAGAAGGTTATGCGACGGTTGATACCATTATCGTAAGAGATAAAAGTGATATTGAAATTCCGATCTCCTATCGTATGAAACGCTTTGTCGATGTCTGGTTTGCTTATGACTTTGTTGTCGAAAGTTTAAGTCTGGTGCAAAGCTATCGTAACGAGTATCAAGCTACAGTTAAAAACTTCGGCGTTGACGGACTGCTTGATCTCATGAAACAAGAAGTTGATAGTTACGACGCGGCATAGCTTTCAATAATACTTCTCTTATGCAGTTATCAATCATAGTCGCTATGGACAGGAACCGTGTCATCGGTAAAGGCGATACCTTGCCGTGGCATATCTCATCCGATCTTAAAAACTTCAAAAAAATAACCATGGGTAAACCCATTGTCATGGGACGTAAAACGCACGAGTCTATTGGTCGACCTTTACCGGGAAGAGAAAACATAATTCTGACTCGCGATAAAATTTATAAAACAGAAGGATGTACTGTTCTGCACAGCATGGAAGAAATTTTTGAACACTGTAAAGATGTTGATGAAGTCATGATTACCGGCGGTTCGGAAATTTATAAATTGTCATTAGAGCAGGCATCGCGTTTATATTTAACCGAAGTGCATACTGAGATAGAAGGGGATACCTATTTTCCTGAGTTTGATCGTGATGAATGGGATGAAGTTTCTCGGGAAGATTTTGAAGCAGATGAGAAGAATGAGTTTGATTATAGTTTTGTTTTATTAGAACGAGTCTGAGTTTTAATTCTATATATTTTTTAGCATTGGTTTCGCCTGCTACGGCGACTCACTTTTTCAAAGACGAAAAAGTAAGCAAAAAGTCTTTCCCCCAAATGTCATGGCCTACGGCTACCTTCGGAAGTAATCATTAACGAGGGTCGCGCATAGGATTCATCCATGAACCAATGCGCTCAATTGTGCGTCCTGCACAATTGCCCCTCGTTAATAATCACTTCCTCAGCATGCCATACGGGGATTTCATTTGTAACGTTAGATGCTATTTTGGCCATCTTTCATCGTCAGAAAGATAAATACCTAAACAGTCACATATTTTTTCTATTCGTTTCGCATTTACTTCGTAAATATTATCTCCCTCCTCATGAATTCCATTCGATAATCCAATTAAGTTAGTTGCGGCTTCTCTAATTTTACTATGTGAGGGCAAACGAAATACTTTAGAGGTTTTGTCGTAAAGCGGGATCAAGAAAAAATGTGAATGCAACTGAGATGATAGTTTCCTTAATTCTTTTGAAGTTTCATTTATTACTTCAATGGTAGGAACTCCTGGATTATGTATAACATTAGCCCTTTCAATCAATGTATAAGATATATTCCCAATTGTACGACGCAATTCTTGAACTGGTTCAATTACAAGTTTCAAAATTAACTGCCCTGCCACATAGGTAATGACACCAGCGAGAATTGTAAAGAAGACAGTGGTTCCCATTGATAGCACCTAACTATATTTTGAAGAGGACTTCATGAAAACTTTCCTTGTTCCAATAGCATATTTAATGATCAAATTATAGTAGTTCTATATCGAAAGTGCCCACGTTTTTGTTCCTGTATGTTATGGCCTACTTCTTTTTAAAAAAAGTTTTGTACATGGATGCGAAAGAGCAGCGAGAGCGCTGATAAAGCGAAATCAATTTTGAAAATGACTTATTTGGTAAAATACTATTTTGGCTGCCATTGATATTCTCTCAGTGAAATACAACCTTTATCATTAAAAGAAATACCTTCATCTTCCAGCAAAATACGTTGGTAATCATCATAACCATCAATTCCTCTAGGACTGATCTTTCCTTGTGAATTAACAACCCGGTGCCATGGTATTTTGCTATTAGTGTCCAGGCTGGAAAGTGCAAATCCGATTTGTCTTGCGTGATTAGGGTAGCCAATCAATTTTGCAATTTGGCCATAAGTTGCGACTTTCCCTTCAGGAATACGACGTACCATCTCGTAGACAACTTTGTGTGAAATCATGTATTAAACTTTGGTTGTCTTGATGGAACACTAAAAACTTTTTCATCTTCTAAGCGCATTGCGGTTAGTTTTCCACCCCATAAGCAGCCTGTGTCCAGTGGATAGACGTTGTATTGTTTGAAGTTGTTTTCATTGCCAAGATGTACTGTCGACCAATGACCGAAGATGAGTTTGTCTTTTTTTGTTTTTCGTTCGGGTATTGCGTACCAGGCGGTTAATGATTCATCTTGTGAACCAGGAGGGGCTTTTTCTTTTAAATTAAGTTTTCCATTAGCATCACAATAACGAATTCTTGTGAAGCAGTTGATGATATAGCGATGTCGATCATCGTCTTTTAATTTATCTGACCATGTATCGGGTTGATCGCCGTACATGTTGTGTATGAAGTTATTAAATTTTTTGCTTTGTAATAATGATTCTGTTTCTTTTGCGAGTTCTTTTGTTTGTTCTAATGTCCATTGTGGTGGTAAGCCGGCGTGTATCATGGTGAAGTTTAAATCTGGATCAGTGACAAGCAGTGGTTGGTGTTTTATCCAATCTAATAATTCATCTGAATTGTCAGCGCTAAGTATTTCATCAAAAGTATCTTTGCGGTGTGGTTTGCGGACTTTGTTGGCAATGGCTAATAAATGTAAATCGTGATTGCCGAGTACCGTTTTTGCATTGGTGCCGAGTGATTTAACAAAACTTAAACACGCTAATGATTCTGGCCCTCGATTTACAATATCGCCAACAAACCAGAGTTGATCATCTATTTCGTCGAAATTAATTTTATTCAGTAGGTCTTGTAGTTCTGAATAACAACCTTGCAGGTCACCTATGGCATAGGTGCTCATGATTAATGTAGTGCGTTGGGCATGGATAGATTGAAAACAGGAATAGCTGCTTCGAATTCAACGCCATCATCCGCTATCATTTCATATGAACCTTGCATGCAACCGACAGGTGTTTCCAAAACTGATGCGCTGGAATATTGATGGGACTCTCCAGGCATAATGCGCGGTTGTTGGCCAATCACTCCATCGCCTCTTACTTCCTGAACTTTCGCATTTGCATCGGTAATGATCCAATGCCGACGTAGTAAAGTAGCAGCGACCAGACCCACATTAGTGATGTTTATGGTATAAGCAAAGACGTAACGCGCCTGCTCCGGTGAGGATTGTTCAGGAATGTAGCTGGTTTTGCTTGAAATGTTGATGTCATATTGTTTTTGCGTCATAGAGTTTATTTCACCTTAAACCCCCATTGTGTGCAAGTGATGGATTTAAAGTTCCGATGACATCATTCTTTGCCGTTCATTCACTTTTTGGCGGTAGCTAATGGCTTCGCTCAGATGTTGAGTCAATATTGATTCGCTATTAGCCAAGTCGGCAATGGTTCTGGCGACTTTCATAACACGATGAATTGCACGGCCGGATAAGCCAAGCTTTGTCGTTGCTGTTTGTAATAATGCTTTATCGGTATCGCTTAATTTACAGTGTTTTTCAATGTTGCCCGTTTTCAATTCTGAATTAACACGCCCACTACGTTCCAACTGTTTATTAAAGGCATTAACAACACGCTGTCGGATAGTGGTGCTGTTTTCAGCTTTTTCATCTTTGGTTTGATTAATAATGGCGCCTGGAATGCTGTGTACTTCTATAACCATATCAATGCGATCCATTAACGGTCCGGAAATTTTTTGTTGATAACGATTGATCTGCTCTTCAGTACAACGGCAACGACTACTTTTATCGCCGAGATAACCACAAGGGCAGGGATTCATTGCCGCAATAAGCTGAAAATTAGCCGGGTATTCAACTTGTTTCGCTGCACGAGAGATTACAATGCGTCCGGATTCTAGCGGTTCGCGCAAAACTTCTAATACTTTACGATCAAACTCGGGTAATTCATCAAGGAATAATATGCCATTATGAGCCAATGATATTTCTCCTGGTTTGGGATGACTTCCTCCACCAACCAATGCCACAGCCGATGCTGAATGATGTGGTGAACGGATGATGCGTTGTTTCCAGCATTCCGAAGAAAAACCATGTCGGCTTATTGATGCGATAGCCGCGCTTTCTAATGCTTGTTCTTCCGTCATCGGCGGCATGATCGTTGGCATGCGTTCAGCCAGCATGGTTTTACCTGAACCCGGTGGACCAATCATGAGTAAATTGTGACCGCCTGTAGCAGCAATCTCTAATGCGCGTTTGGCATGTTCGTGTCCGTAAATATCATTCAGATCTGTTTCGTATTGAGTTGCAGAAGGAACGAATTTCCTTTGGTGTGTTTCGAGAAGTGTTGTCCCTGAAATGTGTGCGCACACTTCCAGTAAATGTGTTGCCGGTTTACATACGGTGTCTTCAACCAGTGCTGCTTCATCTGCGTTTATCATTGGCAGGATTAAACTTCGTTGTGATTTTTTCATCGCCATAGAAACGGGGAGTACACCGGTTATTGGTCGTAACTCACCGGTTAAAGACAACTCGCCAATCACTTCATGATCCTTGATTCCTTTTTCAGGAAGTTGCCCGGAAGCAATCAAAATTCCTAAAGCGATCGGTAAATCAAATCGTCCGCCTTCTTTCGGGAGATCAGCTGGCGCGAGATTGATGGTTATTCTGCTTAATGGAAATTCAAATTGATTATTGAGAATGGCGCTACGAACACGTTCTTTGCTTTCTTTAACCGTAGTTTCGGGTAGCCCGACAATCGAAAAGCTGGGAAGACCGCGAGAGAGATGCACTTCAACTGTAACAAGTGGTGCATTGATGCCGTCCTGTGCCCGTGAATAGATTATTGCTACGCTCATATCATCATCCTTGATCAATATTAATTCTGTACAAATTCAAACTATAAAAATGATTGAATCAGATGTTTTAACTGTTGGTTTAGCTTTTAGTTTCGTCCAATTGTTTTTCTAACGCTGATAATTTTTCCTGCAAAGCATCAAGTTGCGCTCGAGTTCGTTGTAACGATGTTGTTTGGATATCAAATTCTTCTCGCGTGACCAGATCCATTTTCGAAAAAGTCGCGTTCAAAGTCGCACGCAAATTCTTTTCAATGTCTTTTTTGAAAAACTGTAGATCTTCCGGTAATGCATTTGATACATCCTTAAGAATTGCTTCAATTTTTTCTTTTACCATTGTCTCTTAAACACTATATTTTTATTTATAGTCGAATCATATGTTTTGCCAGCCCATCTGTCATTTGGAATCGACATTTGATTAATTTTTCCAATATACGACCTGTTATTGAGCATACAGTATATTTGCGCACAAATATGGTGCAAAAATGTCGTTTTCATTACAATCATACTTAATTTTATTAATTAAGTTATTTCAATAACCTATTAAATTAAATAGAATTAATTTAGTTGGTATAGAAGATGCTCTACTACTGTCGTTATTTACCAAATAATTCAAAATTTTTTCAGAGAGGATAATTAAATGAAGAAGGTAATGTATCTATTAGCATGTTCAAGCATGCTTATTTCAAACATGGCATTTGCTGAATCTCCGCATGAGTTCAGTGCGAATGTCGCTCTATCTACGGATTACATGTATCGCGGTCAGTCACAGACTGAAAACCTGCCATCGATTTCAGGCGGACTCGATTATGCACATGAAACTGGTTTCTATTTAGGAACTTGGGCTTCAAATGTTGATGGTACAAGTGTATTTACTGCTTCGGGCATGGAACTCGATGTCTATGGTGGTTATGGTAGTGAATTAGGTTCAACCGGTATCAGTTATGATGTTGGTCTTTTGTACTATATCTATCCTGGTCAAGCTGATGGCGCAGATTATAACTTTCTTGAAGGCTATGTAGGTTTTGGCTATGACTTTACTGAAGAATTAAGTGGTGGTGTTACTTTCCGCATGACTCCTGATTGGCAGGGAGCAACCGGTGAAGGGTTTAATGTAGAAGGTTCATTGGATTATGCTCTTCCATATGATTTTACATTATCAGGTATGGTCGGTCATCAAACTGTTGACGAAAATACCACTTGGGGTACGCCTGATTGGACCTATTTCTCTGTCGGCCTTTCTAAAACACTTTTTGGTGCCTTCGACGCAAGCATCGCTTACGTTGATACTGATTTGAATAACACAGAATGTTTTGGTGGTTCAAATATTTGTGATGGTCGTGCGGTATTCACTCTTTCAAGTAGTTGGTAATTTTGGTTTAGGTGGAGCGCCTTTCCTGAAAGATGGAAAGGTACTTCGATTTTCAAAGTAGTAGAAATCTTTTTAAGGGGACATCTCAATGAAGTTGGTAACAGCAATAATCAAGCCCTTCAAACTGGATGATGCGAGGGAGGCTCTGTCAGAGGTCGGTGTTCAAGGCATGACTGTGACAGAAACAAAAGGTTTTGGTCGTCAAAAAGGACATACAGAACTTTACCGTGGTGCTGAATATGTGGTGGATTTTTTACCCAAGATTAAGCTTGAGGTAGCGGTATCTGATGACAAGGTTGATGAAGTCGTATCTGCAATAAGCAAGGCTGCCAGTACTGGCAAGATTGGTGACGGCAAGATATTTGTACTCGACCTTGGTCAAGTTGTACGTATTCGTACAGGTGAAACAGGCGATGATGCACTTTAACAAGCATTCATCAATTCCTGAAAATTCACTAATTTCAATCTGCGGGAGGATTTAAAGTGGAAGCATTAACTGAATTAGCATATGCACTAGACACCTTTTATTTTTTGGTGATGGGTGCATTCGTTATGTGGATGGCAGCAGGTTTCGCCATGCTCGAAGCCGGTCTGGTTCGAGCCAAGAATACTGCTGAAATATTAACTAAAAATATTACCCTTTATGCTATAGCCAGCATTATGTATATGTTGGTTGGTTATAACATTATGTATCCGGGAGAAGGTGTAAATTCATTCTGGCCGGGCATTAGTTTCCTGCTTGGTGGCGACAATACTGCCGAAGAAGTGTTGGCAAGTGGTGGTGATATTTATTACTCGAACTTATCTGACTTTTTCTTTCAGGTTGTATTCGTAGCAACAGCAATGTCTATTGTTTCTGGTGCGGTAGCTGAACGTATGAAACTGTGGTCATTCTTATTATTCGCTGTTGTTATGACTGCGTTTATCTATCCAATGCAAGGTTACTGGAAATGGGGCGGCGGTTTTCTTGATGCCAAAGGCTTTCTTGATTTTGCAGGTTCCGGTGTCGTTCACTTAACCGGTGCAACTGCTGCTTTGGCGGGTGTTATTCTACTTGGTGCTCGTAAAGGCAAGTATACCGCTGACGGAAAAGTAACAGCTATTCCTGGTGCAAACCTTCCATTAGCGACCTTGGGTACTTTTATCCTTTGGTTAGGTTGGTTTGGTTTTAATGGCGGCTCTGAATTAGTTGTTTCTAATGTTGCTGAAGCAAATGCCGTTGCAATGGTATTCGTTAACACCAATACAGCAGCTGCTGGTGGTGTTGTGGCAGCGTTGATTACTTCCAGACTCTGGTTTGGTAAAGCTGATTTAACGATGGCGCTTAACGGTGCACTGGCTGGATTGGTTGCGATTACAGCAGAACCTCTGACCCCTAGTCCTGAACTTGCAACCATTATTGGTGCAATAGGTGGCATTATTGTGGTCTTCTCAATTGTATTCATGGATAAGATAAAGATTGATGATCCTGTTGGCGCAATCTCTGTTCACGGTACCGTTGGAATGTGGGGATTATTAGCGGTTTGTCTCTCAAATTCAGATGCAACCCTGGGGGCTCAACTTCTAGGTCTTGTCACTATCTTTGTTTGGGTATTCGTTGCTTCTCTAGTTACCTGGATGGTTGTCAAAGTCATTATGGGTCTAAGAGTTAGTGAAGAAGAAGAAATGGAAGGTGTTGATATTGGTGAATGTGGATTAGAAGCTTATCCGGAGTTCACTAAATCAAATTAAGTTTTACTTAATCTCTGTTTTAAAATTAACGGGCGCTAAGCGCCCGTTTTTTTATGTACAGGATGTACTGTATGCCGCGGGCGCATGGATGCGCAGGAGCGGCGATATTTACAAGGATGTACTGTATGCCGCGGGCGCATGGATGCACAGGAGCGGCGATATGTTCAGGATCACTGCTGTCCCGTTAACCTTTTTTCATAACGTGTCGAGTGAGCGGGATGTCGTTTTTCATGACCGTTTGCCGCAAGGACGCGGCAATCGAGCGTACAGGGAGGTATTCACAGCGTGTCATGAAAAACGACGCCCGTTCATGTCTCCTCATTACCCTGCACTTTAAGAAGTTGCAGTAATCTAAATATCCTTCCTTTTTATTATTTTTCTTTCAAAATACCTTTTTGGTGCATGTAAACGATGAAATCAATTCGTTAATAGGTTAAATTCGATTTAACTTGGTGCAGTTTTATGCACTGTATTAAATCATATCGTTATTTCACCTGGGTTTTGACCTTAATGGGGAGGGTTGTTATGAAACTTGTAAGTGCTGTAATTAAACCGTTTAAGCTTGATGATGTTCGTCAAGGATTATCAGATATCGGTATACAGGGGATGACTGTAACAGAAACGAAAGGTTTCGGCAGGCAGAAAGGTCATACGGAGCTGTATCGTGGCGCAGAATACGTTATCGATTTTTTACCAAAAGTTAAAATTGAAGTGGCTGTAAATGATGAGCAAGTCGACGCGGTTATTGAATCTATTACCAAGTTTGCAAGTACGGGGAAAATTGGTGATGGCAAGATATTTGTTTATGATCTTGAGCAAATTGTAAGAATCAGGACAGGTGAGACAGGCAGTGATGCTATCTAGGCAATAATAAAAACATCTCAAAGCTTTTTTAAAATAAAAATTACATATTTAATAATGC
>Ga0214472_10001841_pt1 | contig 23060 bp, 24 predicted proteins | sample RVTome_6_FD_207662 | JGI IMG/M metagenome (GOLD analysis project Ga0214472, IMG submission 207662) | Soil microbial communities from uranium-contaminated site in the Upper Colorado River Basin, Wyoming, United States - RVT140D175 | ecosystem: Environmental > Terrestrial > Soil > Contaminated >...
CTTCCATGAATTCGACCTGTGAAGGGAATTGGTCTGCGAGCGAGCTGATAAAGGCCCGCCGCAGACCCAAACCTGCGCCTGTTACAGGATACTTGCTGTTGTTCAGGTGCATTGTGCAGTACTTAAATACTGTAGGCGCCGATGCGATTACTTATTCTCGCCGCACTTGCCTTCGCCGCATTTCCCTTCATGCGCTTTTTGCTTCTCGCCGCACTTGCCTTCACCGCATTTACCTTCTGCGGAGGTGTCTTTATTCTCGCCACACTTGCCTTCGGCTTCCTTGTTTTCGCCGCACTTGCCTTCGGCTTCCTTGTCTTCACCGCACTTGCCTTCAGCAGAGGTGTCTTTATTCTCACCACACTTGCCCTCGCCACACTTGCCTTCTTCAGCCACCATATAGCCGCTTGACAGGTTATTCAGTGCAAATGGATTTTCGGCGGCCAGTACAACCGGGCTTGCGGCCAGGGAAACAACAAAGGTAGTGCCCAGGGCAGCTGCAATAGGTGTTAACGTCTTCTTGCTCATGCTCATTTGATATTTCCTCCAGAAATGATTATTAACTCTATAAAAAAGATCTGCGGCAGGCCGCTGAAGGAATGCCGCAGATCTTGGATGCATACTTCTAGTATTTGTTACAGGATATAACTTTCAGATTATCCAATAAGACAAATATTATGCGTTGGGGCGATTACTCACCGCCACACTTGCCTTCAGCTTCTTTCTCTTCACCACACTTGCCTTCAGCGTCCTTCTCTTCACCACACTTGCCTTCAGCGTCCTTCTCTTCACCACACTTGCCTTCAGCGTCCTTCTCTTCACCACAAGATCCTTCTTCGGCAACCATGTAGCCGTTGGAAAGTTCATTCAGTGCAAATGGATTTTCAGCTGCCTGGACGATTGGACTGGCGGCCAGTGATACAATAAAGGTAGTGCCTAGGGCTGCTGCAATGGGTTTTAATGTCTTCTTGCTCATTTGAGGAATCCTCCTGGGATTTTTGAAAAAAAGCCATTTCTGGCCCGCTTAAAACCTTGATAAGGGAACTTTAGTAACTTCCCCCTATGAGATTTTTTAATTCAACACTTGCCTATAGACTCACATAGGCCGCAAATGTTTCAGTCAACAGGGAATAATCATGCCCTTATTTGGGGCGCATGTGGGGAAACAGTATTACATCCCGTATGGAGGGAGAATCAGTCAGCAACATGACCAGCCGGTCTATGCCGATACCTTCGCCGGCCGCAGGTGGCATACCATATTCCAGTGCAGTAATGTAATCGGCATCATAGTGCATAGCTTCATCATTACCGGAATTCTTGTCCTCTACCTGTTTACGGAAGCGTTCGGCCTGATCATCCGGATCATTCAGCTCGGAAAAACCATTGGCTATCTCGCGGCCACCGATAAATAACTCAAACCGTTCAGTCACGTCAGGATCGGTATCCGACCGACGGGCCAGTGGTGAAACTTCAGTTGGATAGGCGGTTATAAAAGCAGGTTGTTTGAGCCTGGGTTCCACCGTCTTTTCAAATATCTCGATCAAAACCTTGCCTGTACCATGATTTTTTTCAACCGGTATGTCAAGATTGCGGGCAACAGCGCTCAATGATTTCATTGATTCAAGATCTCCGGCATGCAGTCCCGGATTAAATTTCAGGACAGCTTCTTTTACCGTCATGTTCTCGAATGGCTGTCCCAGATCACAGGTTTCGCCCTGATAACAGATTTTTGTATCACCCAGAACTTCCTGCACCAGGCTCCTGATCATGGCCTCGGTCAATATCATGAGGTCACGGTAACCGGCATAGGCCTGGTAAAATTCCAGCATCGTGAACTCGGGATTGTGCCGTGGCGATAGTCCTTCATTGCGAAAACTGCGGTTGATCTCGAACACCTTTTCCATTCCACCCACGACCAGGCGCTTCAGATAAAGCTCCGGCGCAACGCGTAAATACATTTGCATATCCAGTGTATTGTGATGGGTAATGAACGGGCGGGCGGTGGCGCCACCGGGGATCACCTGCAACATGGGTGTTTCTACCTCGATAAATCCTGTGTCCCTGAGATAGTTGCGGATAAAATCAATCGTCTTTGACCGGATGGCAAAAGTACGGCGCGTTTCTTCGTTGGTAATCAAGTCCAGATAACGCTGCCGGTAACGGGTTTCATGATCAGTCAGGCCATGAAATTTTTCCGGCAATGGCCGCAGGGATTTTACCAGCAACTCGATGTGATTAACGTGTATAGATAGTTCACCGGTTTTGGTTTTGAACAACACACCCTCAACACCGGCAAAATCACCCAGATCCCATTGCTTGAATTCGGTGTATTGTCCTTCTGCCAGATCATCGCGTTTTACATAGATCTGGATACGTCCTGACATGTCCTGAACATGGGCAAATGCGGCCTTGCCCATGACACGGCGCGTCATCATACGGCCGGCTATCTTGACCTTGATGGCCTGTTGCTCAAGTTCAGAATGATCCTTGGCCGTATGTTCCGCATGCAATTCAGCCGCAAGCGCATTACGCCGGAAAGTATTGGGATAGGCATTGCCTTTTTCACGCAATTGCTGCAACTGTGCACGTCGTTGCGCTATCAGGTCGTTATCGTTGGTGTCAGACATTTGTTTTCCCGTATATCGTGAAATGTGCAGCGTGAAGCGTAAAATAATTCGAGATTGGCTCCACTATTAAAGTCCACTCTTCAAACTTGCTTCAATGAATTTATCCAGGTCACCGTCCAGCACTGCCTGTGTGTTCCCCGTTTCAACACCGGTACGCAGGTCCTTGATGCGGGCCTGGTCCAGTACATATGATCTAATCTGGCTGCCCCAGCCGATATCGGCCTTGGCATCTTCCTGGACCTGTTTTGCAGCATTGCGTTTCTGCATTTCCAGCTCATACAGCCTGGCACGCAACTGGCTCATGGCCTGGTCCCTGTTTTTATGTTGCGAGCGCTGGTTTTGACATTGTACAACGATACCCGACGGGAGATGAGTAATACGCACTGCTGAATCGGTCTTGTTGACGTGCTGCCCGCCAGCCCCGCTGGAACGGTAGGTATCAACGCGCAGATCAGCCGGATTAATCTCGATATCTATCGTCTCATCGACTTCCGGTGAAACAAACACCGAGGCGAACGAAGTATGCCGGCGGTTGTTGGAATCGAATGGGGATTTTCGTACGAGCCGGTGCACGCCCGTTTCCGTGCGCAGCCAGCCGTAAGCATAATCCCCGGTATATTTGATTGTCGCACTTTTGATCCCGGCGACTTCACCGGGGGACGCTTCGATCAAATCCGTGTCGAAATCATGCTGTTCCCCCCAGCGCAGATACATGCGCAATAGCATCTCGGCCCAGTCCTGGGCTTCAGTCCCGCCGGAACCGGCTTGAATATCGAGATAGGCATTATTGGCATCCATCTCACCGGAAAACATGCGGCGAAACTCCAGTTCCTCGACTTTCTTTTCATAACTATCAACGTCCTTTGCGACTGCCTGCACTGTGTCAGCATCCTTTTCCCCGGCAGCAATGGACAATAATTCAGAAGCATCGCGTAATCCCGCTTCTATTTCACGGATATAATCAACGATAAGTTCCAGCGCAGCGCGTTCCTTGCCCAGTGACTGCGCACGCTCGGGATTGTCCCATACCTTCGGTTCGGCCAGTTCGTGCTCGACCTCTACCAGCCGTTCGGCCTTGTTATCGTAGTCAAAGATACCTCCTGAGAGAGTTAACTCTTTCCCGCAGATCCTTGACCTGGGCTAAAACCGGATTGATTTCTATCATGTTCAGAATTTCATTATGAGTGTGATAAAACAAAGGCACATTGTAATCGGACAGGCAAAATCCGTTAAGTGTTATTTCAATCGTATTTTCACGTCATTCAACTGGAGCAATATAGTCCACCACTAGTTGCAGTTGCCGACGGCCGGCAAATTCATTGATGTCCAGTTTGTAGACGGTCTGCACCCGGCTGGTTGCTTCCGGCCAGTCTTCATCGGTGATATTAAAAGCAATCGCATCGATGGCTCTGTTATTCCCCGGATGCCGTAACTGTAATTTGAGATGTCTTTCACCCACGATCCGGGAATTGATGATCTCAAATTCGCCATCGAATACAGGCTCGGGGAAACCCTGACCCCAGGGCCCTGACGATATTATTTTTTCTGCCAGATCAAAGCTCAATTCATTAACAGACAATTCACCATCGGAGACCAGCACACCGTTCAGTTCATCACCGGATAAAAACCTGCCTGTCACCTGATCAAACAGTGTACTGAATTGATCAAAATCAGCTTCCTGTATGGTCAGTCCGGCCGCCATCGCATGACCACCAAATTTACTGATAATACCGGGATGCTGGCTGGCAATCGTATCCAGCACATCACGGATATGTACACTGCTGATGGAACGTGCCGATCCCTTGATGTATCCGTCCTTGTCCCTTGCAAAGACAATAACCGGCCGGTTGATCTGGTCCTTGATCCTTCCGGCCAGAATTCCGACAACACCCTGATGCCAGTTTTCATTAAACAGGCATAAGCCATTGGGCAGGGAATCCTGTTGGTTCAAATCCAGATCGGCAATATCCATCATGGCCTGTGACTGCATCTCTGCCTGTATCTCGCGCCGTTCCTTGTTGAGCTGTTCAAGCCTGAGTGCCATGTCCTTTGCCAGTTGTTGATCATCGGTCAACAAACATTCAATACCCAGCGACATGTCAGTCAATCTGCCGGCCGCATTCAGGCGCGGCGCCACCGAGAAAGACAAATCCTGTGCAGTTGTGTTTAGCAGGGAACGATTGGCCACTTGCAGTAATTCCCTGATCCCCGGGCAACACTTGCCGGAACGGATACGGGCAAGGCCCTGTGCCACCATGATGCGGTTATTGTGGTCGAGCGGGACGACGTCCGCGACCGTTCCCAGTGCAACCAGATCCAGCAACTCGGCCAGCTTGGGTTCAGGGATGTTATTAGCGGTGAACCAGTCCTGTTCACGCAGTTGACTGCGCAAAGCGATCAGGATATAGAACATCACACCGACCCCGGCCAGGTGCTTGCTTGGGAAACTGTCACCGGGCTGATTGGGATTGACTATTGCATTGGCATCCGGGAGGACCGAACCAGGCAAATGATGATCGGTGATTAATACATCAATGTTTCTGGAACGGGCCAGTGCCACACCTTCAATACTGGAAATTCCGTTATCTACAGTGATGATAACGTCTGGTTTTTTTTCTGTCGCGACTTCGACAATCTCTGGACTCAAACCATAACCGAATTCAAAGCGGTTCGGGACAACATACTGGACATCACTGAATCCCATTAACTTCAGTCCACGCAGAGCGAGTGCGCAACTGGTTGCACCATCCGCATCGAAATCCGCAACAATCAGTAATTTCCTGTTTTCTTTGCACGCATTGACAAGCAAGGTCATCGCCTTGTCCATCCCAAGCAATGCTGCAAATGGCAATAACCCTTGCAGCGAGTAATCCAGTTCCACGGCTGACTGGATATTGCGCGCTGCATAGATGCGCTGTAGTACAGGATGGATGTCTCCGGGGAAACTGACATTACTCCGGCAGGCGCGGCGGGTGATATTAACTGGCATAAACAGAAATTGATTTGGGCCGTTTCCAGAATTGATAAAGAGAAGACTTGCGGAGGGTAAATTGCTGGTATTCTGTTAACAACGTCAATTCTTCGATCGCCCTGGATTTTATGCTATCAACAGCACCTGAAAACCAGAATTCCTCAAGGTAGGCAATAAAATCCTGCCACCCTTTCAAATCATGATACTGGCTGTGACGCAATCCAAAAGACATGACCGCCAACACATCGTCGTCATGGTCTGAAAGTTCGAGTGCATCATCAATGGATTCCGGCAAATCCGCACCGGGGATATTGGCCAGGGCAGAAAACCCTTTTGCTATTTCTTCATCGGTAAATACCCGGGACCACGGACATTTTGCCAGGATGGGCAATTCACCACAGCCCCAGAACCAGAGGCTGTTGACAGCACGCTCCCCCCGCCGCTCGCGTTCCTTATTCACCGGGCTTGCATGCAGGGTCATTTGTATTTCATTCAATAATTGCGCCCATGCCTGCTGATCTTTCCCCGCCGGCATATAATAATGTATGTCCCTGCCGGCAGTTTCATGTACAGGTACTGTTTTAATGTCCGGTGCAACATCCATGGTGACATACCAGCGGTTGGTGGTAGGCGCTTCCAGGATCATGCCCCGCTCTGCCAGGATGTCTTTTACATCTGCCGCCAGCACTAGGGCGTCGTGCTGATCCAGTGTAAAGGTGGATTCATCCATCAGGACCAGTCCCTGCTGGTCGGCCACCAGATGCACCGGGTCTGCGCGCATCCATAATCCCGACAATGAATGATCATCATCTACCAGCTTTGTAATTGCGGCGATAGGGAAATCTTTCCCGGCAGGACGTTCCAGTTTGAACAGCATGCATAATGCATCACTGAATCCAAACGGTATGAGTTGTTCCCGGCTGGCACGTGCCAGCAGTTTCTCCAGGGCGGGAACCGGCGGAATGTCCTGTTCAGTTAAATCCCTGGCGGGTGTGAGCAGACCGGGAATGAACAGGGTGAGGCTATGCATGTGACTGAAGTGAAAAGCGAAAAAGAAACATGAAATTATTCTGATCCATACTGGATTATTATCCCTTCACTATTCACTTATAACTCTTCACTTTCTGCTTTTCACATATTATCCAATATCGCTTTCTTTACCTTGTCCAGTTTCGCCTCGATCTTGACCAGCGGTCCGGTGCTTTGTGCAATGGCCGTGTCCGGATCTTTCAGTCCGTGACCGGTCAAGGTACAGACTACTGTACTGTTTGCTGCAATCTTTCCGGATTTTATATCGCGCATGGCGCCTGCCAGTGATGTGGCCGATGCCGGTTCACAGAATACACCTTCTTTTTCAGCGAGCAGTTTTTGCGCGGCCAGAATTTCTTCATCAGTACACTCATCAAACCAGCCGCCGGATTCCTTGTTAACTATCCAGGCCTGGTCCCAGGATTGCGGATGTCCGATGCGGATCGCGGTTGCCACGGTTTCCGGATCATCAACCATCCTGCCGCGGAGAAATGGTGCAGAGCCACTGGCCTGATACCCCACCATCTTTGGCCGTTGACCCACACTCGGGCCGCCGGCAAACCGACAATGTCCCTTGCAAAATGCACAGGCGTCGGTGACGTGATCACCGTCCTTGCAGGCATATTCGCTGTAGCCAATCCAGTGTGCCGTGATATTGCCTGCATTTCCGACGGGCAAACAATGGTAATCCGGTGCGCGTCCGAGTTCTTCAACGATCTCGAATGCTGCAGTCTTCTGTCCCTGCAACCGATAAGGATTAATTGAATTGACGATGGTGACGGGTGCAGTCAGTGCAACTTCTTTTACCAACCGCATGCCATCATCAAAATTGCCCTTGATCTGGATCACGACAGCACCTTCCATCATGGCCTGTGCGAGTTTGCCCTGGGCAATCTTTCCATCCGGTATCAACACAAATGCGGTAATGCCTGCCCGCGCCGCATAGGCTGCTGCTGAGGCGGATGTATTACCTGTGGATGCGCAGATTATGGCTTTGGATTCCTCTTCCATGGCCTTGGTGACTGCCATGGTCATACCGCGATCTTTAAATGATCCGGTAGGATTCAGTCCTTCGTATTTCACATAGATATCGACATCCTTGCCTGTCAGTTCCGGAATATTATGCAACCGGATCAGGGGTGTGTTCCCCTCACCCAGACTGATGATGCGGGTATCATCATGCACCGGCAGACGGTCACGGTAACGTTCGATTAATCCTGTGTAACGTTGTCTGAAACTCATTAGTTACTTTTCACTTTTAACTTGTTACTTGTGACTGCCGTCAGGCCAGTGTTTCCAGCCGTATCCGCATGACCTTGTTATTAATGCTATCGAGTGCCTCGATTTCCTTAATGGCCTTGTTCATGAATTTTTCCTGGACCCGCTGTGTTAATATGATCACCGGCACATGGCTCGCATCTTCGGCAGGCTCTTTCTGCAAGATGGCTTCAATACTGATCCCCGCAGCGCCCAGTATCCGTGTCACGTCGGCAAGCACACCCGGACGATCGATCGCCTGCATGCGCAGATAGTAGGCCGTCTCCACTTCATCCATGGGCAGTATCGACACGTCAGATAATTTATTCGGCTGAAAGGCCAGGTGTGGAACCCGGTTATTCGGATCAGTGGTGAGGACACGTGCGACATCCACAACATCTGCAATAACGGCAGAAGCCGTAGGCTCGGATCCGGCACCGGCACCATAATAAAGTGTCGGGCCAACCGCATCACCTTTCACCACCACGGCATTCATTACACCGTTTACATTCGCAATCAGACGACGTTCGGGGATGAGTGTGGGATGCACACGTAGCTCTATGCCTTTACCGGTTTTACGTGCGATACCCAGGTGTTTAATCCGGTAACCGAGTTCTCCGGCATAGACTACATCCTGCTGTTCGATCTTGGTGATCCCTTCCGTGTAGGTTTTATCTAACTGCAGCGGAATACCAAAGGCAATGGAACCGAGTATGGTCAGTTTGTGGGCGGCATCGATGCCTTCCACATCGAACGTTGGATCGGCCTCGGCATATCCCAGCGCCTGCGCTTCTTTGAGCACATCATTAAATGTCCTGCCCTTTTCGCGCATCTCGGTCAGGATAAAATTTCCCGTGCCATTGATGATGCCGGCCAGCCACAGGATCTGGTTGGCCGCAAGACCTTCGCGTATGGCCTTGATGATCGGGATGCCGCCGGCAACTGCAGCTTCAAATGCCACCATCACTCCTTTTTTCTGGGCGGTGGCAAATATCTCGTTGCCGTGCTTTGCAATGAGTGCCTTGTTTGCGGTGACGACATGCTTGTCATTCTCGATGGCCTTGAGTACCAGCTCTCGCGCCGGGGAATAACCGCCTATCAATTCGATAACGATATCAATTTCGGGATTATTCACGACTGCAAAGGCATCATCCGTAATCTTGTCGATTTTATCCAGGCCTTGAATTTTTCCAGCGTTATATTCCTTTGCCGCCGCGTGACTGATGCGGATTTCACGGCCAGCACGGCGCGCAATCTCTTCGGCATTCCGGTGCAATACATTAATCGTACCGCTACCTACCGTGCCCATACCCAACAGGCCCACCTTGACTGGTTTCATTTATGCTTCCTTCTTTACATCGAATGCCGGAGATTCTTCACGAAACATTGAACGGATACCACGAACCGCCTGGCGGGTACGATGTTCATTTTCAATGAGCGCAAAACGCACGTGCCTGTCGCCGTATTCACCGAAACCGATGCCCGGTGATACGGCCACCCTGGCTTCACTTAATACCTTCTTGCAAAATTCGATCGAACCCATGGCCTGGAATTGTTCCGGGATGGGGGCCCAGACAAACATGGTGCCTTTGGGTTTTTCCACAACCCAACCGGCGGCATTCAGACCTTCACATAACACATCCCGACGGCGCTGGTACATATCACGGATATCGGCCACACATTGTTGATCGCCTTCCAGTGCGGAAATCGCCGCAACCTGCACCGGGGTAAACAATCCGTAATCCAGGTAGGACTTCAAGCGGGTCAGTGCCTTGACCAGGGTCTGATTACCCACCATGAAACCCACACGCCAGCCGGGCATGTTGTAACTCTTGGACAGGGTAAAGAATTCAACCGCAATGTCCTTGGCACCCGGGACCTGCAATATTGAAGGCGCGGTGTAACCATCAAATACGATATCGGCATAGGCCAGATCCTGTATCACCCAGATACCATGCTCGCGCGCGATATCAATGACTTTCTCGAAAAACGACAATTCAACGCATTCCGTGGTGGGATTACCGGGAAAATTCAACAACAGTAATTTAGGTTTGGGCCATGAATCGCGTATGGCCTTGTCCAGCTCCGCAAAAAAATCAAAGCCCGGACCTATCGGCACATGCCGGACATCAGCCCCGGCGATCACAAATCCGAACGGATGTATTGGATAGGATGGGTTCGGCACCAGCACCGCATCACCCCGGTCGACAACAGCCATGGCCAGATGGGCCAGACCTTCCTTTGAACCAAGGGTAACGATGGCCTCGGATTCAGGATCGAGGTCCACGTCATAACGTTTTTTATACCAGTTGCAGATGGCGCGGCGCAGCCTCGGAATGCCCTTGGACCAGGAATAACGATGTGTATCGTCGCGGCTGGCCGCCTCGATCAATTTATCAACGATATGCTGTGGTGGTGGCTGGTCCGGGTTCCCCATGCCGAAGTCAATGATATCTTCACCACGATGACGTGCCTCCATTTTCAGATCATTGACGATGCTGAAAACGTAAGGCGGCAGCCGGTTTATTCTGGGAAATTCGTTGTTCAAGTCAGTCAAACCCGTAAATTAATGTAAACACCAAAAAAGCGCATGAGTATAAAGTATTGATTGAGCGCAGTCATTGCCCTGTCTGATATTTTCTCTGTCACGTATACTGTGCCCCATGACCAGAATTGCTGCCATCCAGATGGTTTCTGCCGACAATGTCGGCGCCAATCTCAAGTCTGCCGCTGATCTTATCCGGCAGGCCGTGGCCGATCACGCTGAATTTCTGGTTTTACCCGAAAATTTCACGCTGATGGGGCAGCACGAACAGGACAAGCTTGCCGTGAAGGAGCCCTTTGGCCATGGCCCTGTCCAGGATTTCCTGAGCAAACAGGCACTGCAACACCGGATCTGGCTCATGGGCGGCACCATCCCGATCCAGGCCAGTGTACCGGATAAAATCCGTGCTGCCTGCCTGCTCTATAATCCGCAGGGTGAGTGTGTTGCCCGCTATGACAAGATCCACCTGTTTGATGTCAACGTGAATAGTGGCAATGAAACCTACAATGAATCAAGTACCATAGAGGCCGGTAACGGAATTACCGTTGCGAAAACCCCGTTCGGTAATATAGGCATGTCGGTCTGTTACGACCTGCGTTTCCCGGAAATCTACCGGAACATGCTTAACCAGGACGTCAATATCATTACGGTCCCCTCCGCCTTTACCGCGACCACCGGCAAAGCGCACTGGGAGACATTGTTGCGTGCCCGGGCTGTGGAGAACTTAAGCTATGTCGTTGCGCCTAATCAGGGTGGCCGGCACATTAATAACAGGGAGACCTGGGGCCACAGCATGATCATCAATCCCTGGGGCGATATCCTCACTGTGATTGAGCAAGGAGAAGGTGTGGCGTGTGCGGATATCGATCTCGAGCAACTGAAAACACTACGGAATAATTTCCCGACATTGAATCACCGGACATTGGACTATCACAAGACATGAGCAAGACACTGGACATCGCCAAACATCAATTGCTGGATAGCGGCGGACTGCAGGTCAATGACATTCAGAAAACTCTGGACCAATTGATGCAGCATAATATTGATACGGCCGATCTGTATTTTGAATCCTCGCATGCAGAATCCTGGGTGCTGGAAGACAGCATCGTCAAGGAAGGATCGCACAGCATTGATAAAGGGGTCGGTGTACGCGCCATCAGTGGTGACAAAACCGGCTTCGCCTATTCCGATGAAATTATCCTGCCGGCATTGATCAATGCGGCTAAAGCAGCGCGTGTGATCGCCAGGAGTGGTGGCGATGGCAAGTTGCAGGCCTGGAAAAAACAGGATGTCCCTGCACTTTATACAGCAGCCGACCCGCTGATCTCAATCGGGGCGGAAGAAAAAGTCAGTTTGTTGAAACGCATTGACGCAGAAGCCCGGAAAAAAGACCCGCGTGTCAGACAGGTGCTGATCAGCATGAATGCACTTCATTCAACCGTGCTGGTGGCTGCCAGTGACGGTACGTTCGCTGCGGACATACGCCCGCTTGTGCGTTTGAATGTGAATGTGATCGTCGAGGAAAACGGCCGAATTGAAAAAGGCGGGTCTGGCGGCGGTGGACGTTTCGGTTATGAATATTTCCTGAAAGATAATTTATATACCACCTATATAGATGAAGCTGTGACACAGGCACTGGCAAATCTTGAAGCCGTCAATGCGCCGGCCGGTGCCATGACCGTGGTACTCGGACCGGGCTGGCCCGGCATCCTGTTACATGAAGCCATTGGTCATGGCCTCGAAGGCGATTTTAACCGCAAGAAAACATCTGCATTTTCTGGACGCATCGGTGAACGTGTCGCCACACCGGAAGTGACGGTTGTAGACGATGGCACCATTATCAACCGGCGCGGATCACTCAATATCGATGACGAAGGTACGCCGACACAATGCACGACCCTGATCGAACGCGGCATCCTGCGTGGTTACCTGCAAGACAAACACAATGCAAAACTGATGGGCATGCAGCCGACCGGCAATGGCCGGCGTGAATCCTATGCCCACCTCACCATGCCGCGCATGACCAACACCTACATGCTCGGTGGCTCACACACACCGGAAGAGATCATCGCATCGGTGAGCAAAGGCATCTACGCACAACAGTTCGGCGGCGGGCAAGTAGATATCACCAACGGCAAGTTTGTGTTCAGTGCCAGCCAGGCCTATCTCATTGAGAATGGAAAGATTACCCGGCCCATCAAGGGTGCGACCATCATCGGCAACGGCCCCGATGTATTGACCCGTGTGTCCATGGTCGGCAATGACATGCAACTGGATTCTGGCATCGGTACCTGCGGCAAGGACGGCCAGTCGGTACCGGTCGGCGTCGGCCAGCCGACTATCCGTATTGATAATCTGACCGTGGGTGGAACAGCTGCCTGAACCGGCACAACATGGCAGATATTTAACGAGACCGCAAAAATTCCACTAACGCCTTGCGCATCTTCACGGGTAACGCATTATATAACTTCAACAATTCCTCTTGATCGTCCGTCATTACTGCCCGGTATGAAGGCACAGATCCTTCCTTAACCATGAACGCCGTTCTTTCCTCTTTCGGCTTCCGGCCGGTGGCCAGCCACTCATAGCTCACACCTAACAGATTGGCAAGTTGTTCCAGCCGCTCCCGGCGCGGCGCGGTACCCCGTGGTGATTCCCACTGGCTGCAAGCACTGCGGGTGACACCAAGCATTCCGGCAAGTCTGGATTGAGAAATACCGGCGTCTTTCCTTGCCTGCCGGATTCGTGCGCTGATTGACATGTAAGCAGTTTAAGAAACTAACACAGGACGAGAACAGGTTAGAATTACTTGACATTAATGGTAAGTGTTTCTAACCTGCAATATGAGGAGATTAGAATCGTACCTGTAGGAGCACATCGTGAATAAAAACCCCCTTTCTGTGAGGGATTATATGCGGCTGTACGGCCTGACACTGGAGACTGTGAGTATGCACGCAAACTGTACTCTGGAGGAAGCTTGTCACGCATTAGATCCGGAAGTATTTGACACGTCTCCGTTGATATTGGTAGCAAAAGTGCAGGGTGCCGTTGAGCAGGAATTATCCGCCCGGGGCTGGAACGGCGAAAAAAAACAACTCTGGGGTGAGTTTGATTCGAGACTCAAAAAACTCTCCGCCGATTGATGGAAAAATATGTGCAGACCACTGCTGCAGCAATTTTATTCATAATTCTGTTGAATAAAGGTCTTCCAGATTTACCAGACTTTCATAATTGATATAAAATCACCCTCTCCTATTTCAGCCTTCTCCAGTAGAATGGCCCGGCTATGCAAACCCGTATTTATTCTGGATTGAAGTGTTTTCTCCTTGCCGCGTTGCTGCTCTGTCCTTTATCCGCGCATGCCCGCCAGATTGATGTGCCGGTCAGGCTGGAACAGGGGTTCATGCAACGCCTGCTGGCGGAACAGGTGTATACCGAAACGGATGGCGAAGCGCGGGTGTGGGATGACGGCAAGGGTTGCAATGCACTGACGTTGTCCGCGCCGGAACTTGGTTTTGAAAACGGCCAGGTACGTACCAGGTCTGCAACGCAGGCACGTTTTGGTACAGTTATCGGCACGACCTGCATACCGCTGTTAAACTGGAATGGATATATCGAAGTTTTCCAGGAACCGTTGCTGGGCGCTGCTCCCGGCGTGGTTGAATTCAAGGTCGTGGATTCAAAAATCTTCAAGGAAGACAGCGATACCCAGGGAATATTCGGTACGCTATGGGACTGGATAAAAAAATATGTACACCCGCGCTTCAACCGGCTGCATTTGAACCTGCAACCGGTACTTGACGAACTCCGGGGATTGCTGGAGCTGGTATTCCCTCTCGATTCCAGTGGAACGCTCCAGATCATGGACTCCGTTTCCTTCGGCAGTGTTATTGTTGATGCTGATCATATTGAACTGGGTGTCCGTTTTGAAGTTCCGGAATATACAAGGAGTACATCGCATGTAGAAGCTGAGCCGGCCCTGACCCATGAAGAATTAATGCGCTGGGAAGAAGCCTGGCAACGCTGGGATGCATTTCTCACCTCTGTCATCAAGCATGCCGGGGCGGACACTGAACTCCATGAATTGCGCTCTGCCCTGTTCGCCGTCTTGCTGGATGCACGCCAGGACCTGCTGGAAGTACTGGTCCCCTCCGTGTCTGACGCGCCAGATCCTGTACCGGAGTTGTTTGTCAAAACCTGGGAACAACTGGCACCGGAACTACGCCGGATCAGTGAAAATACCCCGACCTCTTCAATCACCAGTTATCTGAGTTTTATTACTGCCGGTGATGCACTCACAGCTATACAAATGCTGGAAGAAGAAACCGGTTTTATATTGACAGCGGATGCCCTGCGCCGCATGGCGCGCATGATAGAGCCTGCAGAGACAGGCGACCCATTACAATACAATACCGAGGTCGATCCGGAATTGCGTGAAGTATTTGGTTTCGGACCATCACTGCCACCGCCCGAGGAGAATCCCGCACCGACGGAGACGGACCAACTCCTGAACCAATCATCACCGCCAGCAGATCCAATATACGTCGTGGGTGGTATGCCTGCGGCATTGATGTTGTTTTTCATGCCGGCGTTGATAGTTTATGAAAGCGCCTACCAGGTGCTGGTAAATCGCATGAATGGTTGGGTACCGAAAATCAACGCGCTTAATGAATACCTGCCACAAATGCAGTTACTGCTGGATCTGGTCGCGCAATCGACCCTGCAGAAAAAAAAACTGGACAGTCCCTTCAAGGAACTCTACCGGACACTGGTGCTGACGACCGCCTGGCAGGAAAGCTGCTGGCGGCAGTATGTCAGAGCCAGGGGTGAGATTATTCCGATACGTTCCAATGCCGGAGCTGTCGGTATCATGCAGATCAACCAGCATGTCTGGCGTGGATTTTATGATATCGAAGGATTGCAACATAATGTGGGTTATAACGCAGAGGCAGGCAGTGAAATCCTGCATCATTACCTGGTAGATTACGCCATCGCCCGGGGCGAACAAAATCACGAAGGTGGCCTGGACAACCTGATGCGTGCCACTTATGCCATGTACAATGGCGGACCGAAACACATCAGCCGTTATCGCAATGAGAATACATCCTCCTCGCTACGCGTCATTGATAAAGGGTTCTGGGAAAAATTCCAGAAAATGCGGTCCGGCAACACCCTGGCAGTCGCCCAGTGTTATTCCGGTTAATTTCGATCAGACCGGAAATTTTTTACACTGATCAAGCTGTTTTCTTTTGAAGGTTTATCCGGATATCTTCCCGGCGGCAGGATGTATGAATTAATCAAAAACATGTACACTGAAGGTTGATAATCCACGGCCGATAGATAATGAAGAAAAACATACTCATAGCCCTGATCACCATCATCATAATCGTGGCACTGGTCTATTCCAAAATTCAACCCGAGCGGAGTTTCATTTCATTTGAATATAAGTGTATAGAGACAAATGGGTCAATTAATGATGTGGTTGACAAAACTGTCGCTGAATTTCCCGAGTGTTCTGTCATAACCTCAGGCGATTTTATGGAATCAGATTTCATATATGTCCGGTGCGGAAATGCAGCGCTGAATACCAGTGACTTTGTAACTTTCAAAAACAGGGATGCCTGTGATACATTTTCCGGAATGGATCTGTTCCAGCAAAAAAATATTATTTCGAAGCAGTCATTGCCGGGCAAATAAAACTACATCCTCACAAATTAAATAATTTTACGTTTGCTTAATAAAGTCCCTCCTATGGTCTATGCTTGGATTATTACTGCAACAATTTTTATTGTTATCGAAGGAGGTTTATATGAGTTATACAGCACGCAAAGTAAATTATTGTTACGTCACCGTAGGTAACCGCACAGGCGCCGCAGTCAACATACTCAATCAACTCAAGACCGAAGGTATCAACCTGTTGGCTTTTTCCGGATTTCCTGTCAAAGGCGGCAAGGCACAGGTTGACCTGGTCGCAGACAAACTGGTCGGAATACAACGGCTGGCAAGAAAGCATGGCTGGAAACTGAGCAAGTCCAAAAAAGCTTTTCTAATCAAGGGGAGTGATAATGTAGGTGCCGTTGCAGGCCCCATTGCCAGGCTGTCAGAAGCAAAAATTAATATCACTGCGGCTGATGCCGTAGCAGCGGGTAAGGGCCGTTATGGCATGATCCTGTGGGTGAAACCCAAGGTGTATAACCGCGCTGCCAGGGCACTGAAGGCCCGTTAGAAAATCAATATCGGGGTCTGGTTCTGAAATTTGATTGTGAAATACACAGAGATGTAATGTCAGAAGAAAATACAATGACCATGTATATTCAAGATTCAGTACAAGACCCCCAAATCTGATGGAGTCTTAAAATATGCTTTCGGTAAAAATCGATGAGATAAATGGTATCGCAATACTCGAACCAGATGGGCCATTACTTGAAAACGACTTCAAGAATGCCGCAAAGGTCATTGATCCATACATTGAACAGTCCGGTCATTTGAATGGCCTGATTATTCATACAAAGTCCTTCCCGGGCTGGGATTCATTCGCGGCACTATTATCACATTTTAGATTTGTTAAAGAACATCACAAAAAAGTTTCCCGTGTGGCATTATCAACTGACTCAGCGCTGGGTACTTTTGCAGAAACAGTTGCCAGCCATTTTGTAAGTGCACAGATAAAATTATTTTCTTATCTGGAGTTTGAGCAGGCCATGAATTGGGTTTCCGGTGATACGAAGAATAAAATTGTCTGACAATTTTTCTGCTTTTTTTGTTTTCAGACAATGCTGACATCAGGTCTTGCCTGTCAATGTTGGAGATACTCCGGTGCCATTATTTAATTCTCAGTTTTCAAAACCCGGCCGGAAGTTCGTTGGCGCGTATGCGCTTGTTGTTGCAGTGACATTATTAAGCTATTAATTATTGAACCTTGAGACTCAATAAATTCATCTCTGAAACCGGGGTGTGTTCGCGTCGCGAAGCCGACGCCTGGATCGAACAAGGTCGCGTCAGGGTAAACGGCAACATTGCTGAACTGGGTACACAGGTCAGCGAAGAGGACGAGGTGCACGTCAATGGCAGGATTATTGCCCGCCGCAAAAAGGAACACGTTTATATCGCGCTGAACAAACCTGCGGGTATCACCTGTACGACCGAGCGGCATATCCCCGGCAACATCATCGACTTTATCAAACATTCTGAACGCATATTCCCCATCGGCCGACTGGACAAGGAATCCGAGGGCCTGATCCTGCTGACCAGCAACGGTGATATCGTTAACGAGATCCTGCGGACCGAGAACAACCATGAAAAGGAATATCTGGTGACGGTCAACCGGCCGGTGACGAATGAGTTTCTTGCCAGGATGGAACATGGTGTACGCTTGCCTGAATTAAACGTCACTACAAAACATTGCAAGATCGAGCCTGTTAATCCCAAAACATTCCGGATCATCCTGACCCAGGGCCTGAACCGGCAGATCCGCCGCATGTGTACGGTATTTAGCTACGAGGTGCTGCGATTGCAACGAATACGAATTATTAATGTCAAACTGGATGGGTTAAAATCCGGCCGGTGGCGTGACTTGAAACCCGCTGAACTCAAAGGATTGTTGCCACAACGTACCAATTGGTAAATTATTTCTATATTGAATTAAAAATCTTACGGGTGATTTAAATGCAAAAATTATTAACTTCGCTTTTAACACTGATGAGTATGTTTTTTTCAGCCCAACTCCATGCAGATGAATCCACCTGGGACATATCAAAAGAGGAATATACCGGTGCAAAAGCGATCACCGTTTACAGGGATCCGGATTGCGGTTGTTGCAGTAAATGGATAGCACACCTGGACAAACATGGATTTGAAATAACTGATATTAAAACCAGTGAAATTGAGCAGATCAAAAAAGAAAACAACGTACCGCCTGGACTGGCATCCTGCCATACTGCAATTATTGATGGTTATGTGATCGAAGGTCATGTGCCGGCTGATGATATCAAGCGGCTCCTGCACTCAAAACCTGATATCAGGGGTTTATCCGTACCGCAGATGCCAGTAGGCACGCCCGGCATGGAAATGGGTGTTAGAAAAGACGCGTTCAGAGTGATCAGTTTTACGGATGATGGGGATGCTGGTATTTTCCAGGAATACACAGACTACTGATTCCTGCTGCACCTATACATAATATTTACGTCCATGTGGTCATCCGTGGTTGCAATTATCAGGCAATCAGTTTTTCAAAATCTGCGAAATTCTGTACCAGCCCATCCACCGGTATATCCATACCCAGGTGTCGTCCGATCTGGGTAATTGAAAAAATACCCCTGACGAAATAACCCGCTCCTTTTTCCTGGGCCTCAAGCACAATGGCATGTTGACGGCCCGCTTTCCGCAGTTGCACGATCACATCGCGCACACTGGCATGTTCGACATCACGAAAATTAAATGGATTAAGCTGATCGCGCGGGGTCATGATCTGGCGAACCAGTATTTCTTCCCGTCTAACCCGATCCTGTGTCAGGATCCTGAGCGGTTTTTCACCCGTGATATCGCGAGCGGTGATTAAACCTGCCAGCATTCCGGATTGATCGATCACTACCAGCATCCTGATGCCGGCATGCTGCATGAGCTCCATGGCAAATTCGATGGAACTGTCCGGGCTGACAGTAATGGCCTTCACCTGTTGAAGATCAGTCATTGCCTTGATGGCCGGATCATCCAGCTTAAGCATCGATGGTATGCCCGATGTCAGAAGATAAACAGGCGTATTCGTATCCAGTTTGAATGCTTCAAGCTTGTGGGCGTATGTAGTCATGACCTGCCTCCTTCTGTGATGAGTTTGCAGGTAAAAAATGATTTAATTTAAGGGACTTCCGAACAAGCTGTCAAATCGACCGCAGGGAGTAATCGGTAGTAAATAATGTCAAATAAATACGAGATTTCTCGCTTTGCTCGAAATAACACATACATCTAAATCGCAACTTCTTTAGATTATAGCATCTGGTTTTAACCCGAATGTGGATCAAGCCGGTGATCTATTCCCGCAGCCACATCCAGGCAATGACCCATGCCGCTCCTGCAGACACTGCCGCACCAATAAAACACGCCAGGGCGCCGACACCGTTCCAGGCATAACCACTGACCAGGCTGCCTATCGCCATCCCGGCACCAAAACTGACACTGCTGTAAAGCGCCTGGCCGCGGCCCTGCAAGCGGCCACGGAAAAATTTATGAATATATAAAATGGCCACGGTGTGATAAACACCAAATGTCGCGGCATGTAACAATTGTGCGAATACCAGTATCGCTACACTTTCAACAAAAAAACCAATCAGCAACCAGCGCATCACTGCAAAGAACAGGCTCGCAAGCAACAATAGCCTTAAGCTGCTGGCGTGGATCAACCGCTGCATGAACATGAAGACGATGACCTCTGCAATAACACCCAGCGCCCACATTTGCCCGATAAAACTGCTGGAATAGCCGTTATCCTCGAGGTAGATGGAATAAAACGTGTAATACGTTCCATGACTGGCCAGCATGAGAAAACATACCGAGAACAATGCAATAACATGCGGCCTGAATAATATAGACAGCAAACTCTCATGGGCTGATTCATGTTGCTGGACTTTCTGTTCCGGTATGCCCAGACTCATTAACCAGACTACGATCATCGAGATCAGGACAAAGACCGGGACAGTTTTGATATCGATAGTTTCAAAGACCATACCCAGCAGCCACACCGTGACAATAAAACCGACCGAACCCCAGACCCGGATACTGGTGTAGTCATGGGTTGACTCACCGAGATGGGCCAGCGTTGCCGCCTCGATCTGCGGCAGTGAGGCACTCCAGAACAATGAAAAAACAAACAGGATGATGGCCAGTCCCCAGAAATCCTGTATGAACAATGCCGCACTGAAACTGATGGCGGAAAACAACGAGGCAATACGGATGATCCGCATGCGCCGGCCGGTATGGTCCACCGCCCAGCCCCAGAAATAGGTAATGAAAATTTTTGTAAAAACGACTATCGCGGACAGGATACCGATCTGTTCGGCATTCATGCCTATAGCTTTCAGATACAACGACCAGTACGGAAGAAAAATACCGACAGTAACAAAGAACAGAAAATAAAAACCGGACAGGCGCCAGTAGGGCACGCCCTGCGGGCGTGAGTGAAAAGTCATAAGTGAAAAGTGAAAAGTAACAAAATTGAATAAATAAAGGGACAGGCTACTGAAATACTGGAACCTGTCTCAAAATCAAACTTCCTCCCCCTTGACGGGGGAGGGTTGCGGTGGGGGTGAAAAGGGAAACAAGTCATATCAATAGCTTATCCTGTTGGAATTTCCCCCTCTCCCCCTCCCGCGATGGGAGGGGGTAGTAGATTTTGAGATAGGTACTCGTGATTCGTGATTGGTGAATCAAATATCAATCACCACTCACTATTCACCAATTACGAATAACGAATAACGAATTACGAATCACGTTTTTTTACAGAAGCAGGAACCACTGGAGTCTCTGACTTCACATCTCCACATTGTGCACGGTGCCGCAACGCATGATCCATTAATACCAGCGCCAGCATGGCCTCGGCGATCGGGGTGGCACGGACACCGACACAGGGATCATGACGGCCGGTCGTGACAACTTCAGTGTCTTTCCCCTTGATGTTGATGGTCTTGCCGGGCAGGCGGATACTGGACGTTGGCTTCAGCGCCATGCTGACCAGAATATCCTGGCCGGAAGAAATGCCACCGAGTATTCCACCCGCGTTATTACCCAGAAATCCCTGTGCTGTCATTTCATCCCGGTGCACTGTTCCTTTCTGAATCACCGATTCAAATCCGGCGCCGATCTCGACACCCTTTACTGCATTGATACTCATCATTGCCCTGGCAATGTCAGCATCGAGCCGGTCGAACACGGGCTCACCCAGGCCGGGCGGGACATGTTCAGCGATGACATTAATGCGTGCACCGATGGAATCACCTTCCTTGCGCAAAGCATCCATGTAATCTTCGAGTTCCTGTACGCGTGTGGCATCCGGACAGAAGAACGGATTGTTGTCCACTTCATTCCAGTCTTTCAACTCAATTTTAATCGGCCCGAGTTGAGCCAGATAGCCGCGGATAACGATGCCGTATTTTTCGTGCAGGTATTTTTTGGCAATTCCGCCTGCGGCAACGCGCATGCTGGTCTCTCGGGCGGAGGCACGGCCGCCGCCACGGTAATCGCGCAACCCGTATTTCTGCTGATAAGTGTAATCGGCATGCCCGGGACGGAACAGGTCCTTGATCTTGAAATAATCCTTGGACTTCTGGTCTTCATTTTCGATCAGTAGTCCGATCGGCGTGCCGGTTGTGACACCTTCAAACACACCCGAAAGAATTTTTACCGTGTCCGATTCCTTACGTTGTGTGACATGCCGTGATTTGCCCGGCCGCCGGCGATCCAGGTCCTTTTGCAGATCGGCCTCAGTCAAGGCCTGGCCTGGCGGACAACCGTCCACAATACAGGCATAAGCAGGGCCATGGCTCTCACCACAGGTAGTGACCGTAAATAATTTTCCGAGGGTATTACCAGACATGGGCGGCTATTGTAGCGGGTAAAGCGGCGAACGTCCTCTACGGGATTTGCACTTTTGCGCAGATGTTTGTCTAAAACTGACAGTATAAATATGGTTTAATAATGACAACATGCCCCTGCAATTACAAAAAGCCCCGCTGCACTACCTGCTGACTGCTCTGTTAATGTGTGTTTCTTCCCCTGTAATTGCCAAGGCACCAGGCATAGAACTGGTACGCATTGATGGTGTAAAGCAACCAATGTCGGATTATATCGGCAAGGGCAAATGGGTTTTAATCAATGTATGGAGCCCGACCTGTACAGCCTGCGTCAAGGAACTGCCGGAGATCGAGGCTTTCCGTAAAAAACATACTGACGATGTGCAGTTGCTTGGACTGACCATTGATTTCCCCAGTTTCGGCTACGGCAGACTGGACATAATTAACGAGTTCCTGCGACAGACCCCGATCCACTACCCCCTGTTCCTGGCTGACATCGGGCTGGTTTCAGAGGTCATCGGTAACTGGCTGGTGGCCATTCCACTCATGGTCATTATTCACCCGGATGGCCAGGTGCTGGCCCGCTGGCCGGGTTATGTGGACATTAACGAGATCGAGGAATTCATGCAGAATTATGAAAACTACGTGCCGGTGGATGAACTCTCTGTTGAATTCCAGTAATTACTTTATTTTCCTGCCTTCTCCAGTTCATACACATTGCATGATATTTCTCGTGGATGGCTTAATAAGCCATTTATCGAAATTAGGGTGCAACGATAAACTTTCATGGGTTTAAGCCCAAATGTTTACAGATTTGCTAAATTTTTTATTAAAAATCAAATAGATATTTAATGCGCAACATTGCGCAATTAAATCCTGCGCTATATTGCGCATTAGTTACACCTCACCAAATTGTATATAAAATCAAGTTGTTCATTAATAATGAACAGTCTATAATTATGTACATATTGCCAATTTATATATATTTTTATGTATTATGTACATTATTTATTTATGTTCATTAATAATGTACATCTTTAAAAAATGAACAAATATGCTGCCTGTCAACCAAC
>Ga0214472_10001842_pt1 | contig 23052 bp, 28 predicted proteins | sample RVTome_6_FD_207662 | JGI IMG/M metagenome (GOLD analysis project Ga0214472, IMG submission 207662) | Soil microbial communities from uranium-contaminated site in the Upper Colorado River Basin, Wyoming, United States - RVT140D175 | ecosystem: Environmental > Terrestrial > Soil > Contaminated >...
TGACTATTGACGAAGCTTTAGAAATATTTAAAACAAATTCTTTGATTACAAGAAAATTAAAATTTTTAGAAGAAGTAGGTTTGGGATATTTAGTACTCGGACAAAAATCTGGTTCATTGAGTGGGGGAGAAGCTCAAAGAGTACGGGTTGCAAATATACTTTCAAAAAAATTAGGAGATAGATCTGTTTATATTTTTGATACCCCATCTAGAGGATTACACACAAAAGATATACCTGTTTTAATAGATGTTTTTAAGAAGATTATTAATAAAAATAATACTATATTAATAGCAGACAATAGAGAAGAAATATTTCACTACTGTGATTACGAGATAGATTTGTAGCCATAAAACACCCAATCAGCTCAGTCCTAAAAGGACTGAGCCGATTGTATCTTGTGATTTATTCTATTTTATAATATTATCTAAATATGAAACAAACTAAACATATTATTTTAGATATTGAAAAACTTCCAGAAGGTTATTATTTGGCAACAAGTAAAGATGTTCAGGGGTTGGTTGCACAAGATAAAACTATTGAAGGAGTGGTTGAAATAGCAAAAGATTTAGCGAAGAAACTTTTGGTTGCTCAAAACAAAAATAAAAAATTAAAACAAAAACAAAATGAAAGAGTAATTTATCCAATAGCTTTAACTGTGTAATTTTTATGGGTAGATTATCTGGTTTTAAATATAGAGAAATTATAAAGAGGATTAAGATATTTAATTTTGTTTTTTATAGAGAAGGCAAAGGGAGTCATGAAATTTGGTTTAATAAAAAAGAAAATATTTATACAACTATACCAAAACATCGTGGCGATATGCCTGAGGGTACACTAAGAGAAATATTAAAACAAACAAATATTGAAGTTGATGATTTTTTGAACTTATAATAAAACAATCGGCTCAGTCCTAAAAGGACTGAGCCGATTGTTTATTAGATCATAAAAGTTATTCTTTGGCAAAACTTGCATATAAAAAACTCATTTGTTATAATTAAAACAAATGAGTTTTTCTTCTATCAAAAAAACTAATAAACCAACGGTGGTTAGTTTGTTTGCTGGTTGTGGCGGGTTAGATTTAGGTTTTAAAAAAGCAGGTTTTGATATTCTCTGGGCGAATGATTTTTTTCCAGATGCAGTTGAAACATATAAAAATAATATAGGAGATCATATTACTTTAGGAGATATTACAAAAATAAAAAGCTCTGAAATCCCAGATGATTTTGATGTTTTGTTGGGAGGTTTTCCTTGTCAGGGGTTTTCTATTGCAAATAAGAGAAGAAGCATGAAAGATGAAAGAAATTTTTTGTACAGGGAAATGTGGAGAATTATAAAAGATAAAAAACCAAGAGTTTTTGTTGCAGAAAATGTTAAAGGTCTTCTATCTATGGATGAGGGGAGAGTTATTGAAATGATAATAAATGATTTTACAAAGCTTGGTTATACTGTTGATTATCAATTAGTTAATTCTGCCGATTATGGAGTTCCTCAACAAAGGGAAAGAATTTTGATTATAGGAAACAGAATAGATAAAAAAAATCAGTTTCCTAAAATCACTCATGGAATAGAAAAAAAACCTTATATTAAAACCAAAGAGGTAATAGGACACCTAAAAGATTTATGGATTAGTTATAATCCCCAAGAGCATAAAGGAAATACAATTTATAATCATATAGCCAGAGTTAATGTTCACGATAAATTTTGGGGAAGAAAGCATAATGTCAATCAACATGATATTTGTGATTATTTGAAAGAATGGAGGAATAAAAAAGGAATTTCTACAAAAAAAGTAGACGAGATTTTTGGTTATGCACATACAGCAGGACATTGGTTTAGAAAAGATAATGGGTCGGGGAGTATTCCTAACCCAGATGACTGGTGGAAACTCAAAGAAATTTTAGGTTTTGATAATAAATTTGATAAATTAGTAACTGAGTTAGAGTTAAAAGATATAAAATTTGAACAATCTTTAAGAATAAACAATTGGAATAGTCCTAGCGACACAATAACTGCTACAGGACCAGAAATACACCCAAATAAAAAAAGAAGAATGTCTGTAAGAGAATGTGCTATAATCCAAACATTCCCAGATGATTTTATTTTTTATGGAAGTTTGGGTAATATGTATAAACAAATAGGAAACGCTGTCCCTGTTTTATTAGCAGAAAAAACAGCTAAAGAAGTTAAAAAAATATTATTATGACAAAAGAAGAAATAGAAAAATTAGAATATACATATTTAAGTGAATTTTATCACTTTTTAAAATTTGCTAAAAGAAGAATGTTAAATGGGTTTAGAACTAAAGAAAAAATTAAATCTGATTGGGTAGATAAATGGAATCCTACAGAAGCAGGAAAGGAAAAAGGTATTTCTAGTTTTGCTGTTGGAGCTGAAAGAATCGTTTATGCTTTGTTTAATAACCAAGGTTTTGGACAACCTAATTCTGCTCCTATTGGGTCAGATTTATTTTTTGAAACAGACGATGCTTTTATTCACATTGATTTAAAAACAGTACAAACTAGAAATATAGGTGATTATACAAAACATATCTTTGTTGGAGATAATCAGAATAGTTATAATACAGAAATTAAAAAAGCTAACGGAAAATCCTTTACCCCTAAAAGAAAATATTCTCCAGCCTTACCCCACCAATACAGTAAAGGAGGTAAACCATGTTTATCTTTTTTTATCACAATTTTATATAATGAAGAAAATCTTGATATTTTATGTATAAATATCTTAGCTATGCCTAATGGAACATTATCAGATGAATATGGTTCAGATGTTGTAAGTGCTGGTAAAAATCCAGGGAAAATTAGATTTAATTTTTACAAATCTAGTGAATTTAAACTTCTTGAAGGGAAACCAAAAAGAATAAAGGTGGTATATTTAAATTCAAATATTGAAAAAAAATTTTTAAATAGACTAGCTTTTCAGAAAGAAATTTATGATTCTCAAGAAAACGATAATTGTTAGTTTAAAATATTATGGAATTACAAATAGTAGCTCAAAGAGATAGTAGTATAACGAAAGATTTATCTATTCCAATAAATTTGGGAAATTATACTATTTTAGCTGGTGAAAATAATGCTGGTAAATCAAACATAATAGATGCTATCAAAAAACACCCCGATATAGTTTCTGAATATGAAATTATAGAAATACCAGCTGAAAATAATAACCCTAAAAAAGAAGAATTAAAAATATCTGCTGCAACCGCACCTTTTTACAAAGTCGTAGAAAAGATATTAAACCCTTTTTTTAGTAATAACTTTTTAGATAATTTGGTTAATAATTTTAATAATTCTCTTATTAAGCAAGAAATTATTGAAGAAATAAATCTTAATTTATTCAGAATGGGTGTTGATAAAAAGAAATTAGATATAAAAATACCTAAAGAGCAATTTAAAGAAGATATTATTATAAAATTATCTAAAGCAATTGTAAAAGATTTATACAATTCTGAAATAGAAGAGGTTGATATAGATAATATTGGTATGGGTACACAACGGTTAATCGTTACTGCTTTAATTCAATATTATGAAAAGTCAAAAATAAGTGATAATAAAAAAACATTAATTATTTTTGAAGAACCTGAAATATATCTACACCCTAGTTGGAAAAAAAGTTTACACGAATCTTTATTAAAATTATCAGATAATCTTAATATAAAAGTTTTAATAACAACTCATGATCCTTATTTTATAGAGCTTGGAAAAAAACAAAATATTTATCAGGTGTTTAGGGATGGTTTAGAAGACTCAACAAACATAAAAAGGTTGGATGATAGTGGTGTTTTATTACCTTACAAATCTGATTCAGAAATTAACTATTTAATTTTTAATTTACCAAGCAGGACTTATTTTTTGGAAATTTATGAATATTTTATGTCACTTTTTGAAGATAGTGATGAGAAATGTGAAGGGTGTGGTAAGTTAAAATCAAAATATAATTTGGTAAATATTTGGATTAGGGAACAAAATGATTCACATGGATTAGGAATTGAATTTGGGAATAAAAATAGTCCGAAGGTTAGTTCTACTCGGCATGCACTTGCTCATAAAGGAAATGAAATTAGTGAAGGTATATTAAAAACAAGAATTGAGGAGTTAAAAAAATTAATTTTCTTAAAAAAAGAATCTGTTAAGAATTAAAACAAAAAATAATGCAAATAATAATTTACATTTTAATAGGAGTTGTTATTGGTTTAGTCGGATATAAGTTTATTCTTAATAGTAATAATGAAAAAAAGGAAAATGAAAAAACTATACCTGAATTAAAAACCGAACAAAAACAAGAAAGTAAACAAAAAATTTTAGATTTTTTGCAAGAAAATGAAAAAATAACAAACAAAGATGTAGAAAATCTGTGCAATGTCTCGGATGCAACAGCAACAAGATATTTAGATGAATTGGAAAAAGAAGAAAAAATTAAACAAATAGGTGCAACAGGACCGTCTACATATTATCGTTTAAAATAGGTTTGTTTGTAAATTTGGTTATTTTATGTTAATTTATATCCAAATAAAAAATAGTTCTTTAGTTTATGTAGAATAATATTAATTTTTTAACAAGGAGGTACTTGGTATGGGTTGGTTTAATGGAAACAGCGATGATTGTTCTAAGATGAAGGTTACAGATTCTGGTGATACTCATAAAACAGAAAGAATTTCTTCTTCCGATCGTCCGCACTCTCATGATATTGTGAAAGTTGACAAGCCGTCTGGTTCGGTTAAAGAAATAAGTGTCGGACCAAAAGCTCCTAGAAAATGAAATTTAATTTTGTTTTTGTAAAGCTACGAAATTTTGAATTCGTGGTTTTTTCTTTTTCACTGGTATATAATAATAAATTATGAAAAAGACAATCGATTTATTTTTAGAGGGTTGTCGTGAAAATATAAAACTAGAAGAAGAGGGGGTTTTGGGTTTAAAAGAATCTGCCTATAATATTTGTGGTTTATGTAATAAGTATTTTGACGAAATAATGCCAGAGTTTAGTGATATTATGGATATAGCCTGTGATCTTGAACTACCCAAAGAATATTCAGAAAGAGATTTAAAAGATTGGTCTAAACTAAAAGAAAGGTTCAAAAATAAATAACATTTTACTCAATCGGCTCAGTCCTAAAAGGACTGAGCCGATTGTTTTTATCTTAATTCTTAAATCCTAAATCTTAAATCTGATTAACTTTAAATTACTAATTTAAAGTTAATCACCGTCTCTCCTTTATTCAAAACTGAATCAAAACCCACTACTTTTAATTCGTTTATTCTTTTTATTCCATCTACTTCGCTCGGAATAAAAGAGAAAATAGTTGAGTTTGATGAACCGATATATTTTCCGTTTAAGTAATAATTTATTTTTGTAAGAGGATATTTTGTATAGCTATTATTACTTATCATTACATTTATTTTTTCATTCGGGTTGTATTCTTTTATTGAATCAGGGTAGATAATCTTTATTTCAGGAGCAGAAGTAGTTGTGTGAATATCGTCTAATTCTGTTGGTTTTTGAGTTTCTTCCGAATAGCCGTTTCTTTGTATCCATTCATCTACACGATACTCCCATCTTTCAAATTGAGGATCATTTTCTGGGGTAGTTGGTTTTGGTCCTAGCAAATCATTTTTATCCACCCAATATAAAATAGAGTGATAATCAGGTAAAACTTTTTCAATTCTTAATTCCTCCGGTGTGTATTGAGTAGCCAATTTTCCAGAAATTTTATCTATAAAATAACTTTCTCCTCCTTGCCACAAACCTCTGATTACAGGTTTTATTGATTCTGGATTTTCTAAAGGAATAGGCTCTTTAAATTTTTCATCAGGATATTTTGCTAATACTTCTTGCATAAAAGCATTCCAAATAGGGGTAATGATAAATCCGGCTACTTTTTTCTCCATAGGGCTGTTGTCGTTGTTTCCAGCCCAAGCACCAACAGATACTTGTTTTATAAAACCAACAGTCCAAGCATCTCTATAATCGTTTGTGGTACCTGTTTTTCCTGCTACATCTCTCCCTGGAAAGTATAAAGGCGAAGTTTCTCCGAAGGCAGGTGTTCTTGCTGTATTATCGGAGAGAATATCAGAAATATAAAGAGCAGATTGTTCGGGTAAAACTCTTTTTGGTTTATTTCTATATTCTTCAAGAGTGTTTCCTTCCTTATCTTCTATTTTTATTATACCTGTGTAATCGTTTTTAATACCACCACCTGCAAAACCAGAATAAGCACTTGTGATATCAAGAAGAGAAACTTCGCCACCTCCTAGCACAAGAGTTAGTCCGTATTGCCCAACATTTGTAAGGCTATTGATACCCATATCTTTCGCTGTTTTTAAAGAGTCTTGTAAACCAGCTAAATAAAGAGTTTTGACAGCAGGGATGTTGATGGATTGAGCTAGAGCATTTCTTAAGCTCACAGGACCTCTGTAAATCCCATCATAATTAACAGGAGAATAGCATCTGTCTTCGTATTGAGGGAGTATAGGAGTTCCGTCTAGTTTGCAATAAACAGAAAATTCTGTTTCCAAATCCCAAACAACAGTATCAGGCAATAATCCTTTGTTAAAAGCAGTTGCATAGACAAAAGGTTTGAAAGCAGATCCTGGTTGTCTGTGAGCAAGAGCCACATTAAAGTTTCCATCTATTTCTTCGTCAAAGTAATCCCTAGAGCCAACCATTGTTAATATTTGTCCTGTGGGGACATCAATAGCAACAAGAGAAGCATTTTCTGCATTAAAGTTTTCTTTGTTGCTCAAGGCATATCTTTTAACTATTTCCTCGGCTTTTTCTTGAAGTTCATAATCAAGAGATGTTATTACTTTTAATCCTCCTTCGGACAAAACACGAGAGCCGTATTTTTCTTCTAAAAGATTTATAATATACATTACAAAATGTGGAGCGCGGATTCCTGTTGTAGATTTTTCTCTAAAGACAACTTTTTCTTTTAGAGCATCTTCATATTCTTTTTTTTCTATAAAGTTGTACTCAAGCATTTTAGATAGAACGAGATTTTTTCTCATTTCTAGTCTGTCCACATTATTTCCGTAAGGAGAATAGAAAGTAGGGGCTTGTGGGATAGCTGCAAGATAAGCAGATTCTGCTAAGGTCAAATCTTTAGATGGTTTTCCAAAGAAAGAAAGACTGGCCTCTTCAATACCATAAATACTTCCTCCGTAAGGAGCCTCGTTTAAATAAAGAGTAAGAATTTCTTTTTTATTTAAAACTTGCTCAAGCTTGATAGCCAAAACCCATTCTTTTATTTTTCTGGCAATCTTTTTTTCTGTTGTGAGGATAGAATTTTTAACAACTTGTTGTGTGAGAGTTGATCCTCCTTGGCTAAAACTTCCAGATATTATATTTGCGAAAATAGCTCTGATAAAAGCTGTTGGTTTTACTCCATAATGTTCATAAAATTCTGCATCTTCTATTGCCACCGTAGCATTTTTTATATAAATAGAAATTTCTTCGTAGGGGACAATCGTTCTTTTGATATTTTGATGGACATCATATAAAAGAATTTCTCCTGTTTTGTCGTATATTTTTGTTGATTGAGCGATGATTCTTTCATCAAAACCTTTTAGGTCAGGGATTTTAAAAGTAGATACCCAAAACATTATTAGCCCTGTCATAAACACAACAGAGATTAATAACAACATTATTATATCTTTTTCCAAATGTTTTTTAATTTTCTTTTTCATATTAATATCATACCATTTTTAAATTTGTTGCTCCAATAAAGCTCTCGCAATAACGGACAACCAAAAAATGTTCGTTAACGGGAAATTTGCGAAGCAAATTTCCCGTCTTTGCAAGATTTTTCTAAGCTGAATTTTTCAACGGCTCAACGATTTGAGCCGTTGAAAAATTCAGCTCAGAAAAAACGAAGCAATTCAGAAAGAATATATTAGCTCAAACAAAAAAATCCGCAAGTAGCGGATTTTTTTATTTTCTTTAAAAAAGAAGATCATCAATATTGTCATCATCAAAAGAATCTTCTAGGGATTCTGCTTTTTCTACACAGTCTTCGCATTCTCCACAACTACAATCATCTCCACTTAAACATTCGTCACATTCACCACATTCACATTCCCCGTCATCTTCATCTTCAATCAAATCTATTTCAGGGATCATTTCGTCCTCCATATATTATTAAAAGATTTAAGATATAAGATTTAGAATTTGAGAAAAATTTGCTTTGCAAATTTTTCTCCCTTAAATCTTAATTCATAAATCATAAATCTAATTAAATTATACGACCTTTAATTTACTCTACTAAAACTTACAAAAGATCTTCCGGTTCCAAGTCATCATAAGAATCATCCTCATCTTCTGGTGTTTCGCTTAAACAAGCTTCACAATCTCCGCATGTGCATTCTCCTTTTCTTTTAATACAATCCTCACATTCATTACAATCACAAATATTAGGAACATCTTCTTCTGTTTCTTCTTCTTCGTTATTTAAAATTTCTTCATCCATAATAAATTAGTTTTTAGTTGATAGTTTTTATTTTTTAGAGAAATTTATTTCATAAATTTTCTATGGATATCTAAATATCAACTAAAGAATTGTTAATTGTTAATTAATAATGTAATTTTTATCAAATTTAATTATTTTATGCAAGAGTTGTTATTAACAGTTTTTAGAACAAGCTAAATGAGTTAATCCTACTGCGATGGCATCATATTCATCATCGTATTTTATTTCTTTTTCTATTTTAATTAAATGTTGCAACATAGCAATAATTTGCTTTTTATCTCCACGCCCATATCCTGTAATTGCGATTTTAATTTGTAATGGAGTGTATTCAAAAACAGGAATTTTGTTAAAAAGCGCTTGGTACATTATTACTCCACGCGCTTCTGATACCCCCATCACTGTTTTTTGGTTGGTGGTAAAAAATAATTTTTCAATAGCCATTGAGTCTGGTTTGTATTTTTTTATTATTTTATCTATTTCTTGTCCAATTAAAAAAAGTCTTTCTGTTAGAGGAATTTTTGCGGAGGTCTTAAAACAATCAGAATAAATTAATTCTTCTTTTTGAACTTGCCCGACCGAAGGTTTAGGGTTTTTTTCTACAATAGCAATTCCAACTCGTTCGTATCCTGGGTCTATAGATATTATTTTCATAATAATTAGTATACTGTATTCAGTATTTTGTACCTAGTATTTACTAACACCTATGAGTGTTTTTTGTATTTCTTAAATATGTTAATATAATTATATGGAGAAAATTGTTGGAAAAAATCGTTTTTATATTGCTGACGGAGAACCTATCAATAAAGGGATTGGTTTTAATTTTGATAAAGAGGCGGTAAAGAGACTTGAAGTTTTGGTAGAGGAAAATAAAAAAATTACAGAAAAATATAAAAAAACAATGATGGTTGGTGTTTAATTATGGAATATTCTCGTTTTAATAATTTAGATATAGAAGGTCGTTATATTTTTTTAGATAACGACTTTTTAAGTTTTGTTTTTGAAGAAAAAGATGCTTTGTCTAAACTTCAAGAATTATCTGAGAAAAATAATCTTTTGATGATTGATTATTTTGTTAAATTTGAATTTCTTCGAGAAGTTTTTATTCCAGAAAAAATTAATTTAAAAGAAAATTTTGTGAGTGATAAAGGTTTTAATTCTTCAGACAATAATTTTAAGACATTTGAAAAATTACAGGAAAATGCAATTTTTCTATCTAAATTATATGCACACCAAAAACAAAAAACAAATTATAAAGGATCTCCTGGTCTTGTTGATTTGTTTCTTGCCTCAAGGTTGATGATGCATACAGAAACTGCTGTTGTTGCTACAGGAAACATAAAAGATTTTCCTGCAACTTTATTTGATATTATAGATGTTTGGAATGTTTTACAACAAGATGGTGCTATGAGGACATTTGGTTTTTTAAAATTAAATAAAGAAAAATTTAATAGATGTGTTAGTGAATTAGATAAGTTAGAAAATAAAAAATAATACTTTCAAACGCCGAATAAAATAAAAACAGATGCCAGTTCGTACGAACTGGCGTCTGTTTTTATTTTATTCGGCGTTTGTAAAGACATCCTGTACATCTTCCAAATCTTCCAAATCGTCAATCACTTTTTCTAGTTTTTCCGCGTCCTCGTCAGAAATCTCAGTCATTGTTTGAGGTTCGTATTCCGCCCCTACTTTTTTAAAAGCCCACGAAGCCGAACCACTTTCCGCCAAAACCAAACCATTTTTTGTTAGAGCATGACGAACTTCTTGAGCGGTTTTGTTTCTGTTTCCTGTAAGTCCTGTGATGATCATCGCTACTCCTGCTGGTCCATATGCTTCATAAACCATTGCCTCCATAATAGTGTTGTCTGTTGTTCCTTTTTTAACCGCTCTATCTATGTTGTCGGACGGCATATTAGCTTTCTTTGCTTTCTCAATCGCTGCTTTTAGTGCTGGAGATTCGGTATTTCCGCCAGATGCTTTTGATTCATTTTGAATAAGTTTTACAAGTTTAGAAAAAACTTTGCTTTTTTGAGCATCAGTCGCCGCTTTTTTATTCTTTATTTTTGACCATTTATTGTGTCCTGACATAATTTTAGAATTTAGAAACTAGAATTTAGAAATGAATTTTTATAATTGAGTTCTTGATTTTGTTATTAAACTATTAAGTATTTTATGTACTTCAACAGACTGATTATATATTATATTAAATTTATTTTCATCTAAAAAACCAATATCTTTTGAAATTATTAATTGGTTTTGTAGTTCAACCAACGAACCTTTAGATACAAAGAAAAAATTAATTTTTTCTTTGTATGATTTTCTTCCAAAGCCTTCCGCTATATTAGAAGTTATAGAAACAACACATCTTCTCATTTGACTTGTTAATCCAAACAACTCTTCTCTTGGGAAATCATTTGTAGTTTTATATAAATCTAAAACCAATTGATGTCCTTTTTGCCATACTATTAGATCTGTGAATGTTTTATTTTTATTATCTATATTTTGATATATTTAAATTCTATCTTCTAAATTCTATATTCATATGTCCATATGCTTTTTCTGTGGCGATTCTTCCTCGTGGGGTTCTATCCAAAAGTCCTAGTTGGATTAAATATGGTTCGTTTACTTCTTCTATTGTTGCTTGTTCTTCGGACAAAGCGGCGGCAAGAGTGTTTAAACCAACAGGCCCGCCTTTGAATTTATTTATAATAGAGTCTAGTAGTTTTCTGTCAGATTCGTTTAAACCAAGTTCGTCTATACCTAGCAAGAGTAATGTTTTATCAACCGCATCTTTATCTAAATCATTTTTATTTACCTGAGCAAAGTCGCGACATCTTTTCAAAAGAAAGTTTGCTGTTCTGGGTGTGAAGCGACTTCTTTTGGCTATCTCTTCAGATGTTTTGTCGTTTAGTTCTACTCCTAAAATTTTTGCAGACCTTTTTAATATTTCTGCAATTTCTTCATTTTTATAAAATTCCAAACGAAATGTTCCTCCTGAGAAACGAGAGCGAAGTGGGGATGAGAGGAGTGCTATTCTGGTAGTAGCGGAGATAAGTGTAAAAGGAGGTAATTCTAATTGGATAGTTCTGGCGCTTGGGCCTTTTCCAATAATAATATCCAATGTGCCGGATTCCATTGCTGGGTAAAGCACTTCTTCAATGGTTTTGTTTAAGCGATGAATTTCGTCTATAAAAAGCAAATCACCACTAGATAGATTGGTAAGAATAGAAGCAAGATCACCCACTTTTTCAATAGCAGGACCAGAGGTTGTTTTCATTTGGGCTCCCATTTCTTTTGCTATCAGATTTGCGAGGGTCGTTTTACCTAGTCCAGGGGGACCGTAAAAAAGTATATGTTCTGGTTGGTGGTTTCGTTCTTTTGCAGCGGTTAAAAGTATATGAAGATTGTCTTTTATTGTTTGTTGCCCAATATATTCACTCCAAGAGTTGGGGCGTAGGGCATTGTCTAAATATAGCTCACCCCTGTCCACCGAAGCTTCAGCGGAGGAGGGTTTTTGATTTTCTTTATTTTCTATTGACATAATATTTGATGTGTGCTAAGCTTTTGGGGAATTAAAAATTGACACAATTTATTATAGATTGTGATGTTCGTTCGAACTCACAAGTCTCTAAGTAAATTTAGTATTTTTTCGAGGACTTTGTGGTGCTTATCCTTGTGATAAGTGGCTGTAATCATCCTTAGATTAAATATTTCTTTTATTTATTTAAACTTTTACTTAGAGACTTGTGAGTTTGAAATTTTATTCTATTGTTTATTGTCTGTCAGCCCAACTTTTTAAATTTTAATTTTCTTTAAAGAAAATTAAAATTTAAAAAGTTGGGCTGATTTTTTATTTTTAATAATTTAACAACAAAGATCGCTAATTTTGGAATTATAAATTATTTTTTATTCTAATTCTATTACTCTTCCTAACTCATCCAAAGATGTCATTCCATTTAATACTTTTATAATACCATCTTGTTCCATATTTAATATTCCTTGGTCTATTGAAGCTTTTTGAATTTCTCTTTCACTAGGATATTGTCTCACAATATTTTCAATTTCTTCATTTACTAAGATAGCTTCAAATATACCAATCCTTCCTTTGTATCCTGTATTATTACATTTATCACATCCAACCGCTTTAAACATTTTTTCAGTGCTGTTTATTGTATATTTTTCTTTTTGAATAATGGTGCCGAGGACTTTATCAACAATCTCCTTATTTTTTCCTTCAAGCGCAACTTCTTGTTTACACTCATTACATAATTTTCTAATCAATCTTTGTGCCATAGTTACATTTACAGCAGAACCGATAATTTTTGGATCAACACCTAAATCAGAAAGACGAGGAAATGTCCCCGCAGCTGTATTTGTGTGTAGTGTAGAAAGCACTAAGTGTCCTGTGAGGGCAGAGTTGATAGCAATTTCGGCTGTTTCGTTGTCTCGGATTTCACCTACCATTATAACATCAGGGTCTTGTCGCAAAGCAGATTTCAATCCTTGTGCAAAAGTATAACCTTTTTCTTTTTCTACTTGAGTTTGGGTTACTCCAGACAAATGGTATTCAACAGGGTCTTCTATTGTAATTATTTTGATATCAGGGGTGTGGACTTTTTTCAAAAAAGCATACAGAGTTGTGGTTTTACCAGAACCAGTTGGACCTGTGTTCAAAAGCATTCCATTTGGTTTTTTAATTTCTTTCAAAAGAATATTTAGCAAATTTGGTTCAATACCTAATTCTTCCATAGGCACACCTATTGCTTCGGGGTTAAGGATCCTTAAAACAACAGACTCACCATAGTTTCCAGGAATAGTAGATGTTCTTATTTCAATTTCTGTTTCACCCATTTTAATACTAAATCTTCCGTCTTGTGAATTTTCTTTAATATTTAGTTTTAAACCAGAAATCAATTTTACTCTGGATAAAATTAGATCGTATGTTCTTTTATCAAATTCGTAAATATTTGTTAGTACACCATCCAATCTGAATCTTATTCTCGCAGATTCTTCGTCTGCCTCAATATGAATATCAGAAGCATCTAATGACAAAGCCCCAGCAAGAACAACATCAAAAAATTTTGAAACTTTGTTTGTTTTTTCTACTAGAAGAGCGTTCTCTAAGGCTTTTTTTACTTCTTCAATACTTCTAGTAGTTTCGTCCATCAAACTTTCAATTACACTACCTGTAATACTAAGCAAACCTTCTTCTGCTTTTACGGAATAAGAAATATCCGCATATCTATTCCATGCTTTTTCTAGACTTTGATTAGAAACCATAAAAATAGTAGGGATAAAACCTTTTTTCTTCAGATCTTCTATAGATTTTTGAGAGTCGGGGTTGTTGGGAGATAAAACAGCCACTTTTATTTTTTTGTCTTGTACATCAAATACAGCCATTTTGTTTTTTCGGGCTTCTTCTTCTTTTATTAGTTTCAAAGCATCTGTATTTATGGGTAATACAGTTAGGTCTGTATAGCTAATGCCATATTTTTCTGATAATAGTTGTGCCAAATCTTCTTCTTCTTTCTCGCGAAGGTCTTGTAGTTTTTTTATTTGTTTTTCTTCGTCAAATTTAATCATAGTACAATGCGAATCCGCGAATTACACGAATACCGCTAATCTTAGTTTATGCGAATGACGAATTTTGACTCCGTCAAAATTCGTTAACGGAAAAGCTTCGCTTTTTCGTCATTGCGAGCGATAGCGAAGCAATCCAGAATCGTCCGTCGTCATTGCGAGGGTTTTGCCCGAAGCAATCCAGAATCCAACAAACTTATATAAATAATATCCTTTTTTATTCATTTTGTGTAGATGTTGTTTTCTCAACCATTTTGTTGTATGTTTTAAGAGGAAGTCGTAAGTATAAAATAAATTTAATAAGGGAGATGTTGTTATGCAAGAAATAATAGATTTTGTACTTTTGTTTGAATTATTTTCTATCATTGGTTGTGGAGTTGGTTTTCTAATGTCTTCTGTTGGTGAAGGAAAATTTTTTAGCAGAGATTTATTTTTTATAATATTATTATTTTTTATTACTGTTTTAATGTTATCTTTTTTCAATTTATCAGAACAAGAAATGATGGAGGTTAAGGTAATATTTTTTGGATTTTTTGTTGCGGCTTTAACAGGTCTTTGTGTCGGTATTCCACAAAAATGGCCGATGAAAGATGCTGTTTAGTCTTTTTTTAAGAACTGTTTGGTCTAAGACCGAGCAGTTCTTTTTTGTTGTCAGTATATTAAATATGCTAAAATAAAGAAATGAAAAAGATTTTAAAAAATCTAGAAGAAATGGAAAAATTAGCGACCGAAATCGCAAATAAAATTTACAGCGCTCCGGTCCCTGTAAATTTAGACAAAGCGACTGTTTTGGCTTTGTATGGAGATTTGGGTTCGGGAAAAACCACTTTTACAAAAAGTTTTATTTCTGCTTTTGGTGTAAAACAAACCGTCACAAGCCCGACTTTTGTAATTGAGAAAATTTACAAATTACCAAATGGAAATAAAAATTTTAAAAACATTATTCATATAGATGCATATCGCTTAAATAGTGGGGAAGAAATGAAAGATTTGGGTTGGGACAAAATTTCAAACGACCCAAAAAATATTATTCTGATAGAATGGCCAGAAAAAATCGCCGATATTCTCCCAAAAAATATTAAAAAAATAGAGTTTAAGTTTATTGATGAAGATAAAAGAGAAGTGTCTTTTGAATAAAATATCAAATTATCATTTTTAATTTTAGAAATATTTTTTAATTCTAAGTTTTATGTCAGTAAATATTATGGTTAAAAAACAAAACAAAAAAATAAATACTAATCTTTCTAAAAAAATAGTTTTACTTGATGCCCATGCGATTATTCACAGAGCTTATCATGCGTTACCAGATTTTACTTCTTCCAAGGGTGAGCCGACAGGTGCTTTGTACGGCACGATTTTGATGATTTTGAAAATCATTGAAGATTTGAAACCCGACTATATGGTGGCTTGTTATGATTTGCCTGACACTACTTTTAGAAAAGAAGTTTATGAAGACTACAAGGCAGGGAGAAAAGAAATAGACAATGAACTTGTGCACCAGCTTATTCGTTCTAAAGATATAATGAAAGTTTTTAATATTCCAATATATGAAAAGAGCGGATTTGAGGCTGATGATATTTTGGGCACAATAGTAGAGCAAACAAAAAATCAAAATATAAATATTATTATTGCTTCGGGAGATTTGGACACAATGCAACTGGTGGATAATGACAAAGTGCAAATTTATACTTTGAAAAAAGGTATTAAAGACACTATTCTTTATAATGAAAAAGCGGTGTTTGAAAAAATGGGTTTTGACCCAAAGCTGATTCCAGATTACAAAGGTCTTCGGGGAGACCCGTCCGACAACATTATCGGAATTGTCGGTATTGGAGAAAAAACAGCCACGACTTTGATTCAAGCTTTTGGAAGTATTGAAGACATTTACAAAAAATTAAAATCAAAAAACGGAGAAGAAGAATTTAAGAAAATAAAAATAACCCCAAGAATAATTGGTTTGTTGAAAGACGGGGAAGACGACGCTTTGTTTTCAAAAGAGTTGGCGACAATTCGTCTTGATGTGCCAATTAAATTTGAATTGTCAAAAGGAGGATGGAAAGAAGGGGCTGATTTTGAAAAAATAAATGAGCTTTTAAGAGATTTTGGTTTTCGTTCTTTGGTTGAGAGGGTAAAAGGTATTTTTGCTGTAGAATCAAAAGAAGAATTTCATCACTTAGAGGAACGGCCTCTAAGTGATGAAAAGGAGGTGGAGGAAATAGCACTTGCTTTGTGGTTGTGTAATTCTAATATGACCAACCCAGAGATTGAAGATATTTTGAATTACGCCAACACACAGGATTTTGAAGTAGCTAAAACAAAAATTTTGAAAGAGTTGAAAGAAAAAGAATTGGAAAAAATTTGGGAGGAAATAGAGTTGCCGATAATTCCTGTGATTAAAAAAATAGGCGAGAGAGGAATAAAAGTTAATAAAGATTATTTGAAAAAATTATCAGAAGAATATCACAAAGAATTAGATATTTTGCAAAAAAATATTTGGAAACAAGCGGGAGGAGAATTTAATATCAATTCTCCCAAACAAATAGGGGAAGTGCTATTTGATAAAATGGGGATTTCTGGCAAAGGACTTAAAAAAACCTCAACAGGAGCAAGGTCTACAAATATAGAAGTGTTAAAAAAACTTCAAGAAGAAAATCCTATTATAGACGACATTTTAAAATACAGAGAATTACAAAAACTTCTCTCTACTTATATAGATAATATTCCGCAAATGCTTGACGAAGACAATCGTTTGCACACTAGTTTTATGCAAGCAGGGACGACAACAGGACGAATGGCTTCTCGCGAACCAAATCTTCAAAATATTCCTATCAAAACAGAATTAGGGAGAAATATAAGAAAAGGTTTTGTGGCGAGTGAGGGTTTTAAATTGGTGGCATTTGATTATTCTCAAATTGAATTACGACTCGCGGCTTTTTTGTCGGAAGATGAAAAAATGATAGAGATTTTTAAGAAAGGAGACGATATTCACTCGGCCGTTGCTTCGGCTGTGTTTGAAGTGCCTTTTGACGAGGTAGACAAAGAAATGCGAAGAAAAGCAAAAGTAATAAACTTTGGGATTATGTACGGTATGGGGGTTAATTCGCTTTCAAAAGAATTGAGGTCTGATAGAAAAGAAGCACAAAAATATTTGAATGAATATTTTGAGAAGTTTCCACAGTTGGCAAAATATTTAGAAGACATAAAAATAGAGACGGCACAAAAAGGATACACAGAAACTTATTTCGGTCGCCGAAGGTATTTTGAGGGGATAAATTCAAAAGTGCCATTTGTTAAAGCAATGGCAGAAAGAATGGCAATCAATGCTCCACTACAAGGGACAAGTGCTGATATGATAAAGTTGGCGATGAGCGAAGTAGATAGATATTTAGAAAAAAACAATTTAGAAAAAGATGTTTTTGCTTTGTTGCAAGTGCACGATGAATTGATTTATGAAATCAGCGAAGACAAGGTGGACGAAGTTGCTCCTGAGATTGAAAAAATAATGGAGAATGTGATACCAATTACAGAGGCAAAAGGTATTAAGTTTGAGGTGAATACAGCGATTGGAAATTCTTGGGGTGAAATTTAAATAATTTCAAAATCGGCGATCCAATTTTGAAATTATTTATAACTTATTGGTTAATCTAAGAATTTAAAACTGTTCCAAACTTTTTCGTGATTATTTTCATCCCCAAAACCTGTCCATATTTCAAATAATTTATCATCTTTTAATAAAACAGCTTTTTTGTCATAAATAAAATGTTCTTCTGTGTAAACTTTTGCCCCAGAATTATCTTTAGGGGGAATACTAACAGTATGAAAAACAACAACAGAGATTTCGTCAATTAAAAATTCTTTTTCCGTCTCTATTCTTGATGTGTTGCTTTCAGTATTTTTAATTTTTAAAAATTCTTCAATGGTATTAAAATTTAAATCTGAATATATTTTTACCCCTATAAGCCCAAGATTGTTGTAAGAAAAACTAACACTTTTAATCAAATTACCAAAAACACCTTTTTTTTCTTCATAAGAAATAGTTTGATTTAAATATGATGGGTAAGAAACAACAAAATTATATTCAGAATCATTATAAATATTCCTAGGAATATTTTCAATTTCAAGATTTTCTATTTCTTTGTTTATTAGCGCATTCTTATTATTTTTATTGGTAAATAATAAAGATAATCCTAATATAAAAACAATAGAAATGATAAACCAGACTAATATTAGTTTTTTTCTTTCCATAAATTAAATTAAATTATAACATATGTTTATTAAAAATAAGCGGGAAATTTTCCCACTTATTTATTTTAAGGATTGGTGTCTAAGCTACATTACATAGAAAACAGTGTAACACACGACCATGTCGTAAAACTCCTGGTATGTGAGAGTTCTCTCCCCTACTAATTTACATTCTCCGGTACACCAATTACTTTCTTTAAAAGTAATACTGGAACCATTATTAGCAGTAACTATGATTGTGTGTGGCTTATAACCATAACCGCTATTTAATGTCATTTGGATAATTTCTCCAGGAACTACACCATTAAGAAGCGCACATCTACCAACAACATATTCAGCATCATTATCACCATTCCAAGAGCATGTGCCGTTATTTGTTGGAAGAAGAACTGATCAATTAGAAACATCCCAGACAACATATAATTGAACCCACCTTTTACAGGTATCGCCATAATCTCCGTTGTTGTAGCTATTAGCCTCATCAACAATAGCTTGGTTTCTTTCGGGTTGTGTTAAATCATGCCACCCAGCAAAAGCTGAGCCAACACCAGCAAAAAGAACAAGGAAAAGTGTCGCTACGAAAGGTAAAACGATTTTGTTTTTCATTTCAAACTCCTTTAGTTTGATTTTTTGAAAGATTATACTGCGTTAAGTTTTTGTCGGATACTCCAAGTTAGCTATATCATTTTAACCACCTCCTTTTTATTTAATTTTTTTACAAAAATTAAAAGCCAAATATTTGGCAAATTTGATTTTGTAATTTTTTTTTAAGAACAAATCTAAACAATATACTACACTATGGGGGGGCAAGTTTGCAAATTTTGGTGGGGATAAAATACTATTATTAAAAAATATTTAAAAACATCAAAAAATAATTTAATCTGAGTTAAAACAATGCACGAGTTTTTGCTAAATTGTTCCCAGTTCAGAGTTTAATCCAAGGATCAATAAATTAGATAAATAAAAAATACCCCACCTTCCTCCAAAGGTGGGGTATTTGAATTTAAATAATTGTTTAAAGGTTATTGGCAATCATCCCAAAGACAAACATTGTCGTAACCGCTTACTTGGAGAGGATCTTCTCTGTATTCATCTTAATTAAAAAATATTAAATGATTCCGAAACTGCCAAAAAACATTTCAAATTTATTATTCTTTATCGCCCCATTACCAAGAATATAAATGTAATCTTTAGAATAAATTATATATTTTTCAGAAAACCAATCACTTTTTTCCTCAGTGGTAACTATTATTTTTTTTACAAAACTATTTATGTTAATTATTTGTTCTTTTCTATCTCCAAACTGCATACCTGTGGATGAAATTATTTCGTTTATTTTTTTCGACTCTGAAATTTTATAAACTGAAACACCCCAAAAACCGCCTCCAGAAAAAGAATTCTGTGGACCAAAATAGATATTATTTTCATATTCTTTAGTAACCCATTCTTTTGGGATTTGAATGCCGAATTTATATTTATCGTTGCGGTAATTTTCCCAGTCATAATATTGAATTTTATCGTCAAAATTTTCTTTAAAAAATTCAATCTGTGCATCATTAATATCATTATTAATATCAAATTTATCTTTATCTTTTTTATTTAAATCTAAAAAAATCGCAAAACAAAGAAGAATCAAAACTATTAATAGTGATAATATTTCTAAAATATTTTTTGTATTTTTCATAAGTTTTGAGTATAACATTTTATTTTTTAATAAAAAATACCATGGCAAAAACCATGGTATTTGAAAAAGGTTTATGTTTTAGTATGCCGATATAAAATCGGAAGGGTCCTCATAATAATACCAAAGAGGATCCGACCAAGTTGCATATCCAGGACCAGGGGTTGTATTGAGACTGCTATTATTTCTTATCTCAAAATGTAAATGCGCGCACTCATAATAGCCGTCAGCATCACCCATTTCACCGATTTTTTGACCGATAGAAACATCCTGTCCAACAGAAACGTTGATTGAATCAAGATGTCCATACAAAGAATTAACAGCAGTAAAACTAGGGAGTATTATGTGTTGAACAATAACAACATTTCCCCATGATGAACCTGCGTTTTGGGCGTATGTGACAGTGCCGTTGGCGATCGAATACACATTATCGCCATAATCATCATTGCAAGTTCCTCGGTTTCTATCTTCGCCTAAGTGGTATTTTGAGAAATCAGAATTATATTGCCCAAAATACTGACTTATGTGATATGAACCTGCTGGTAAAAGTGGGTCACCAACCTCATAAGCAAAAACAAATGCTTGTGCAACTTGATTAAGGCAAATGGTTATGAGTAAGGCCCCGAGTAGTGAAAATAAATTCTTTTTCATTTCAAACTCCTTTAGTTTGATTTTGTTTAAAGATCATACAGTGTTAAGTTTTTGTCTGGTACTCCAAGCTAGCTACATCATTTTAATCACCTCCTTTTTCATTTTAAATTTAAAAAATTTTTTACAAAAATTAAAAGCCAAATATTTGGCAGATTTGATTTTGTAAAAATTTTTTTTAAGAACAAATCTAAACAATATACTACACTATGGGGGGGGTAAGTTTGCAAATTTTGGTGGGGATAATTAATTAAAATATCGCAAACTTTCAACTTTTAACTTTCTACTTTACCCCCACACCTTTTTTTAAAAGGTGTGGGGGTTTATACTATATTTATATGTTATATCTTTTACACGGCACAGATTTTAAAAAATCACGAGAAAAATTGCATTCAATGGTTAACTCTTTGTTAAAGAAAAAACCAGACGCAAGTTTTTTCAAATTGGATGCGAGCAATTTTTCTGAATCACAATTAGATGAGCTTGTCGGAGGGCAGGGGCTTTTTGAACAAAAATATATTGTGCAGATGGACGGGCTTTTAGAATATGCAAAAACCAAAGATTTTGTGATAGACAAAATTGACGAAATTTCAAAATCAGAAAACATTTTTCTTCTTATTGAAGAAAATATTACAAAACCTGTTTTGAAAAAAATTGAAAAGGTAGCGGAAAAAGTACAGGAGTTTGATGAGAAAGAAACTGGTGGAAGAAAGTTCGGTGTGATAGGTGGAGGAGAATTGAATTTGAGTGAATTTAATATTTTTGATTTGGCAGATGCTTTTGGTAGAAGAGATAAAAAAGAATTTTGGGTTTTGTATCAAAAAGCAAAAATGCGCGATATTCCAGATGAGGAAATACACGGAATTTTGAATTGGCAGTTGAAAAGTATTTTGATTTCTCAAAAATCAAAAAATGTAGAAGATTCTGGTCTTAAGCCGTTTGTTTATAATAAATCGCTACGATTTGCAAAAAATTTTGAAGAAGGGGAGTTGGAAAAACTTTCTTCAAAAATTGTTTCTATATATCACGATGCGAGAAGGGGTTTGTGTGATTTTAGTGTGGAGATGGAGAAGTTTGTTTTGGGGGTTTAGAATAAAATTTAAAAAAACAGAAGCCGGACTTCTGATTATTCGGTCTACCTATCGGTACAGGAAAATAATCAGAAGTCCGGCTTCTGTTTTTTTAAATTTATCCGCTCGTATTTTTCCTTCGCTTCGCTACGGAAAAATATACTTCGCTCGGTTCGATCCCTTCCGAGCGGTAAAATACTAAAACCCAGAAGCTGTCGCTTCTGGGTTAAGTATTTTGTCCGCTCGGAAGGGATCGAACCTTTGCCTTCGGCATAAAAGATTAAAAGCCATTCGGGCTTTCACTTATCAGCCCTCATCTCCACCGTCAGGCTGTTTTTGTCCGCTCGGAAGGGATCGAACCTTCGACCGTCAGCTTAAAAGGCTGCTGCTCTACCGTCTGAGCTACGAGCGGATATGTATTATTGAAATTTTCAAAACCCAGTAATTATTTTAAGAACGCCTCTTAAGTTCCTTAAAAGCCATAGAAAGCTCCAACGCTTTCTATCTCCACCGTCTGAGCTACGAGCGGATATGTTGAAAATTTAACTTCAATACAAAAAAATATACCAAAAAATGTAGAAAAAGTCCATAAAAAAAGAGCGTGGACACAAAAAACATGTCCACACTCAGGGAGGGTTGATTAATAATCAAAACAGTTTAATGGGCGGTGCAAAGTTTTTCCACCTTGTTTTCTTGGAGAGAGAACCCGATATATTATACCGAAATTTCTTCGAATCTCACCATTTTTTATTTTTTCAATTACCTTCACAGTCTTTGTTTTTAAAATTTTTGCCATTATTTCCTCCCGCATTGATTTTGGTAAAAAAATCTACCTACTTTTTTATCAGGACAAAAAATATCAGATTGTCCAACATTTTGAATAGCATCAACTACTTTTTCTACAAAGACTTGAAAATTATTTAGAGTATTGGGTGATATTAGAAAATCAGCTTTCCATTCATCTTTTTCATATAAAGATATATCAAAAGTTATAATAATAAAAGTATTAGTTACTGTTTTTAAGGTAATAAAATAATCTACCCCATGGTAATTATCAAGATGTGTGTCTAATGAACAATAACCTTTGATATCAACAGAAAGTTCTTCAGATAATACTTCTTTTAACATTTTTGTAAATTCAGTATCTTCGGTTTCCCCGCAATTAAAGACATCCTTCAAGCATTCATAATATAATTTGTGTTCAGTTTTTTTACATAAGCTTTCTCCTAAATAAATTTTTTCATGAATTTTCCCCATCACTATTTTTTCTTTTTTCAAATCAACCTCCTTTTTTTTGTAGGTTCATGTATATTCCCGTAGAAGATTTAAACATACTGGTATTTATAAGTCAATTCATT
>Ga0214472_10001843_pt1 | contig 23046 bp, 12 predicted proteins | sample RVTome_6_FD_207662 | JGI IMG/M metagenome (GOLD analysis project Ga0214472, IMG submission 207662) | Soil microbial communities from uranium-contaminated site in the Upper Colorado River Basin, Wyoming, United States - RVT140D175 | ecosystem: Environmental > Terrestrial > Soil > Contaminated >...
GCCCTCCGCCAGATCATCGACGGCCGGAGTCCAGGTCACCGTTGCCTGTGCAGGTCCCGTGATTGCCGCGGACGCCGACAGCGGCGCCAGCGGGAGCAAGCTCGCCAGCCCGATGCTGTCGACCGTCACCTCGGCGGTCGCGAGGGCCAGCCCGCCATCCGACGAGACGACCTTGACCACCGCGAGCCCGTCGAACGTACCGGGATAGGTGTACTGCACCTGCGATGTCGTCGTTGTCTGATCGAAGGTCCCATCGCCGTTGAAGTCCCATTGATACGACACGAGCGTCCCGTCGGCGTCAAACGAGCCGTCGGCCCGGAACGTGATCGGCGTGCCGGTTTGCGCCATGTACGGACCATTGAGGGTGGCGATTGGGCTGTAGTGGACTGTCTCGAGCACCGCGAACAGGGCATCGGCGAGGGTCTGACCCGCCTGGAGCACGAAGACCTCCCCGCCGGTCCCGCTCGCAATCGGCGCGAACCAGTTGCTCACGTCGGCTCCACCGGAGACGTTCACAGCGTATATGGCGACTGGATCGATCTCGAGTGATCGCTGGATCACCCCGTCGCGGGTGTAGCCGGTTATCGGCTCTGGGTCCTTGCCCGGAGCGTCGGCGATCACGATGGCTGTCTTGATCGCGCCATCCTGCCAGGTGAGGCCATTGAGCGCGGTCATCAACCCCGAATTCACGGCTTCGGGGTAGTCGCCTCCACCCGTTGCCGAGAGAGCGTTCACCGCTGCCTGGAAGTCCACGACGTTGTTGGTCAACGCGAGGTCGACCCGAGCGACGAACGGATCACCATGATCCTTGTATTCCACGAGCGCGACGCGGCCATTCGGGAAGAACGTGAGCCACTCCTGGGCGAGGTTCGTCGCCTGTGCCTTCGCCTCATTGATCTCGCCGCCCATGCTCCCCGTCGTGTCGAACACAAAGGCGATATCGGCGCCCGTGGCCCCCGCGACGAATTGGAACATCGACACGTCGAAGTTGGCTGCGTGGGCTGGGATGTAGATCTGGAGAGCCAGGACGGCTTCGCGAGCGGCTCGAGCGGAGTCGCCGTCCTCATCAAAGTACGATCGATGAACCCACCTCGGGAAGAACGTTTGTCCGGTGAGAATGTCGAATAACGACCCTTCGCAGACGCCGTCCAGGCTGGCACACCACGACCCCACTCGCCCCTCGATGTCGGCCGGAACGTACGGGGATCGATGCGGCTCTAGAAAGCCGCCGGATACATAGCATGGCGCTGAGCCTCGCACCCATGGCCGTGGCTGTCCGATGCAAGCAAGGAGGGCGCTTCCGGTTTCGAGCGTTGGATCGCCAAACAAGGCAACGTGCGCGATACGGTCACGAATAGCGGGTGCGAGGCCGAACAGCCCCTCCCCGACCACAATCGAGCCCTGCGACCAGCCGCCGAGAACGAAAACCTCATTCGGGCACCCGGCGGCGCGGTCCGTCAAATATGCCACAAGCTCAGCTCGACCCTGCTCAATGCTGGCCCAGAATGGATTCGCGAGCCCACGCGGACTAAGAGCGTCCACGATCTGTTCCGGGCTTTCGACGGGCACCGCTGGGTAGTCGAAGCCACCGTAGCCCGTGCCGGTTCCCAGGTCGTAGCTGGTCACGCTTACCTCAGGTCCGATCCGGGCTCCCATGTCCCGTTCAACGAAGCTCGAGAACCCTAGATCGGCGCCTGTGTCCTGGCCGGAGCCGCGCGCCCAGACGATATGAACGTCGCCGCATTGGAAAGCCGCCACATGCGTGGGAGCCAGAGGCAGCGTGACGGCAACCAGCACGAATGCCAAGAGGACACGAAACGTGCGCAATGATGTGGCCGATCGCATGGGACCCCCTACTTTGGCTTCGCGATGAGACGGACCTGCATACGGTCATTTGCGGCGACCCCGACGTCGTCAGGGTCCTCCCCGGCATTGAAGACGCTCACCTGCAGCAGATCCGAATCGCGGCTCGCGATGATCCCGCAAGCCGGGGTTCGCGGAGGGTCCCCGTCGCAAGTAGGCCGGATTTCCTGGTCAAGCTCAAACCCAGCATTCGTGACCATGGCCTTCGCTGCGGCGTATATATCGGCACCAGCTCCGGGGGCGAGGTAGTAGCGATACGCGCGCGGGCAGTCACCGAAAAGCCCACCACAATTCGGCGTGGTGTCGGGCGTCACGGATTTCGTGAGCGCAAGCTCCCAGCCGTCGGGAACAGCGAAGTCATCCAAGACGGCCTGATACCGAGCGACATCGGCGACCGCGCAACCGGTCAGAGCGGCCGTCAGCGCGATTGCGAGGAGCGCACGCGTCATCACACAATATCGGCGCGATTGCGGCACGCAGCCAACACGAATCGACGCTGCGTAACGGGATCCGACGCGCGGGGTCGGCACCGACTCACCCCCAAAGCGTTTGCGCTGGCGTGCCGGGTCATTCGGACGGTTCATTTCGCTCCCTCCCCGTATGACGCGGACTCGTCTGGAACCGACCTACATCCGCCCGCCGCGATAGCGGGTGATCTGACCCTCGCTGTTGAGGCAGAAATCGCCGTAGTAGCGACCGCCGTCACTCAACGAGTCGTCGAAGATGGGTGCCTTTGGCAGGCGGAGCCCGACATCGAGCGCGATCGTGTCTCCCTCATCGACGCCGGCGCTGAAGAAGTCGAAGCAGTCAGGAGGTAGGCCCTGCGTGCGCGTCCGGGCGATGCCAGCTGCCCAAACGCGGTCATCATGGCCCCCGGCGAGGACCAGTTCACCGGCGTTCGGGATCCCGCCGAGTAGGTAGTCAAGCCGATTGCGTTCAAGTGTGAGTCGCCTGCCGTCCTCGAACTCCAAGACCAGCACCCCGGGCTGTGATACGTCTCGGGCCGCGAGGACCCCCACCGACTCGGGAACGCGGTAGATGATCGGGTCCTCGCGCTCGCACCCGAGTGCGACGACGAGCGCGATCGCGGCCATGGTCGTCAGCGCCCGTGCGTGGCGGTGAGTTGTGGCCAGCCTCGTCCACCGGCCGAGCGTGGGCAGGCGCCCGACCACGCGCGCGATGACCGACCCACGGGCAGCACCGCTGAACAGGGAGGGCAACAGGATCCACTCCGTGCGCGCACGCTCGATGAAGCCCGGCCCCGACGCGTCGTAGGCTGTGGCCATCTCGGCGTCACGTGAGGAGCAGCGACGCTGGCACGAGGATTCCACGGAATGGCCGCATGGTAGCGCACAACCTACTTGTGATTTGATCTATTGATAAACAGGTCATCAACGACCGGGGCTCCGTCTCGCCCTTGCGGAAGCATTCCAGCATCTCTTGCGGAGGTCGCAGGCGAACCATTGAGGCTCCTGTCGATCGAGCGACCCGCGGTACACTCGCGGCCTCGCCGGACCACGATCGATGACCACGACCCTGCCCGCTCCCCCGCCCAGCCGCGAGGCGCGCCGCGCGCTCCTCGCGCCGCTGCTCGCCCGGCGGATCCTCGTCCTCGACGGGGCCATGGGCACGATGATCCAGTCGTACCGGCTCGGCGAGGCGGAGTTCCGCGGGGCCGGCGGCGAGGGCGAGATCCGGCTCGACGGACACCATGCGGACCTGCGCGGCGACAACGACCTGCTCTGCCTGACCCAGCCGGGGATCGTTCGCGCGATTCACGACGCGTACCTCGACGCCGGCGCGGACATCATCGAGACGAACACGTTCAACGCGAACCGGATCAACCAGTCCGAGTACGGCCTGGCCCACCTCGCCCGCGACATGAACCGAGCGGCGGCCCGCCTGGCCCGCGCGTCGGCCGATGCCGCCGAGGCCCGTGAGCCGGGGCGCCCGCGGTTCGTCGCGGGGGCGCTGGGGCCGACGAACCGGACGGCCTCGATCTCGCCGGACGTCGCCGATCCGGGCGCCCGCAACGTCACGTTCGTCCAGCTCGCCTCCGCGTACGCGGAGGCGGTCGAGGGCCTGATCGAGGGTGGCGCGGATCTGCTCCTCGTCGAAACGATTTTCGACACACTCAACGCGAAGGCGGCCATCTTCGGCATCGAGGACGTCTTCGACCGGTTCGGCGTCCGGCTCCCGGTCATGATCTCCGGCACGATCACGGACGCCTCCGGGCGCACGCTCTCCGGCCAGACGGTCGAGGCGTTCTGGAACTCGATCGCCCACGCGCGCCCGCTCATCGTCGGCCTCAACTGTGCGCTCGGCGCGCGCCAGCTGCGTGAATACGTCGAGGAGCTGGGCCGGGTCGCGGCCCTGCCGATCTCGGCCTATCCGAACGCCGGGCTGCCGAACGAGTTCGGCGGCTACGACGAGACGCCGGACACGATGGCCGAGACGATCGGCGCGTTCGCCCGTGATGGCCTCGTCAACGTGGCCGGCGGCTGCTGTGGCACGACCCCCTCGCACGTCCGCGCGATCGCCGAGGCGGTCGCGCCCCACGCGCCGCGGGTGATCCCGGACGTGCCGATCGCGACCCGCCTGTCCGGGCTCGAGCCGCTGACGATCCCGCCCCCGGGCAACACGTTCGTCAACGTCGGCGAGCGGACCAACGTCACCGGCTCGCGCAAGTTCGCCCGGCTCGTGCTCGACGACCGGTTCGACGAGGCGGTCGGCATCGCCCGGGAGCAGGTCGACTCCGGTGCCCAGGCGATCGACGTGAACCTCGACGAGGCGATGCTGGATTCCGCGGCGGCGATGACCCGCCTGCTCAACCTCATCGCCGTCGAACCGGACATCGCCCGCGTGCCGGTCATGATCGATTCGTCGAAATGGGCCGTCATCGAATCCGGGCTCCGCTGCGTCCAGGGCAAGGCGGTCGTCAACTCGATCTCGCTCAAGGAGGGTGAGGGACCGTTCCTCGAGCAGGCCCGGCTCGTCCGCCGCTACGGCGCGGCGGCCGTCGTGATGGCGTTCGATGAGCGCGGGCAGGCCGACAACGCGGACCGCAAGCTCGAGGTCCTGACCCGGGCCTACCGCCTGTTGACCGAGCAGGCCGGGTTCGATCCCGAGGACATCATCCTAGACCCGAACATCTTCGCCATCGCGACCGGCATCGAGGAGCACGCCCGCTACGCGGTCGAGTTCATCGAGGCGACCCGGCGAATCAAGGCGACCCTCCCGCACGCCCGGGTGTCCGGCGGCGTCTCGAACGTGTCGTTCTCGTTCCGCGGCAACGACCCCGTCCGCGAGGCGATTCACTCGGTCTTCCTGTACCACGCGATCGCGGCCGGCATGGACATGGGGATCGTCAACCCGGGCCAGCTCGCGATCTACGACGACATCGATCCCGAGCTGCGCGAGCGCGTCGAGGACGTCGTGCTCGCCCGGCGGCCGGACGCCACGGAGCGGCTGCTCGAGGTCGCCGACCGCTACGGCGGCACGGCCACGACCCGCCGAACGGATGACCTCGCCTGGCGCGATCGCCCGGTCGAGGAGCGTCTGAGCCACGCCCTCGTCGAGGGCATCGACGCGTGGATCGTCGAGGACACCGAGGAGGCCCGCCGGGCCGCGGCCCACCCGATCGAGGTCATCGAGGGGCCACTCATGGCCGGAATGAACGTGGTCGGCGACCTGTTCGGTGCCGGCAAGATGTTCCTCCCCCAGGTCGTCAAGAGCGCCCGGGTCATGAAGAAGGCGGTCGCCCACCTCGTCCCCTACCTCGAGGCGGAGAAGGACGGCAGCGCGTCGCGTGCCGCCGGCCGGCTCGTCATGGCCACCGTCAAGGGCGACGTCCACGACATCGGCAAGAACATCGTCGGTGTCGTCCTCCAGTGCAACAACTACGAGGTCGTCGACCTCGGCGTGATGGTCCCGGCGTCGCGGATCCTCGAGACCGCGCGCGACATCGGCGCGGACGCCATTGGCCTGTCCGGACTCATCACGCCGTCGCTCGAGGAGATGACCCACGTCGCGGCGGAGATGGAACGCGAGGGATTCGAGATCCCGCTCCTCATCGGCGGAGCGACGACGTCACGAACCCACACCGCGGTCAAGATCGAGCCGCGCTATCACGGGCCGGTCGTCCACGTCCTCGACGCGTCGCGGGCCGTCGGCGTCACCGCCGCGCTCCTCGATCCGTCCGGGCGCGAGGCCTACGCGGCCCGGGTGCGCGATGAGTACGAGGAGGTTCGTCGGGCGCGCGGCGACCGCCAGGAGCGCGAGCTGCGCCATCCCATCTCGGAGGCGCGCCGCCATGCCTTTGCGATCGACTGGACGGCCGTCGACCCGCCCGCTCCCGCGTGCATCGGCACGCGGGCGTTCGACGACTACCCGCTGGCCGAGCTCGTAGAGCGGATCGACTGGAGCCCGTTCTTCGCCACCTGGGAGCTGGCCGGGCGCTTCCCCGCGATCCTCGACGATCCGAAGGTGGGGCCGGCGGCAGGCGACCTGTACCGCGACGCCCGCGCACTGCTCGACCGGATCGTCCGGGAGCGCCTGCTGCGCGCGTCGGCCGTCGTCGGCTTATGGCCCGCCAACGCCGTCGGCGACGACATCGAGCTCTACCCGGACGCCTCGCGAACCCGGCCGATCGCCATCGTGCACACGCTGCGCCAGCAGATGGTCAAGCCGCCCGGTCGGCCGAACCTCGCGCTCGCCGACTTCACGGCGCCCCGGGAGTCGGGCGTCGCGGACCACCTCGGCGCCTTCGTCGTGACCGCCGGGCACGGCCTCGACGAGATCGTCGCGCGCTTCGAGGCCGCCCACGACGACTACTCGGCGATCCTCGCCCGCGCCCTCGCCGACCGTCTCGCCGAGGCGTTCGCCGAGCGTCTCCACGAGCTCGTCCGGCGCGAGCTGTGGGGCTATGCTCCCGACGAGGGATTCGACAACGACGCGCTCATCGCGGAGCGCTACCAGGGCATCCGCCCGGCTCCCGGCTACCCGGCCTGCCCGGACCACACCGAGAAGGGCACGATCTTCGCCCTGCTCGACGCGGAACGCCAGGCCGGCGTCCGCCTGACCGAGTCGTTCGCGATGTACCCTGCCGCGGCCGTCTCCGGCTTCTACTTCTGGCACCCCGACGCGCACTACTTCGGGCTCGGCCGGATCGGGCGGGACCAGCTCGAGGACTACGCACGGCGGAAGGGCATGCCGGTCGATGTCGCCGCCCGGTGGCTCGCCCCGAACCTCGCCGACGACGAGGGATCGAGGGAACCATGATCGGGGATTCCGTCGTATCCTCGGACGTCGTGGCCACGCTCCCCGTCACACGCCGCCCCCGTAGTCCGCGCCCGGGCCGCCTCGGCTTCCTCCTCGCGGCCTTCCTCGCCACGTCCGCCCTCGTCGCGCCGGCAACCGGCGCCGCGACGGCGTTCCGCATCGACGTGTCGACCGCGAGCGACTACGTGGCCCAGACGAACTTCGTGCAGTGCGTCGGGGCGAGCATGCAGATGATGCTCAACATGATCGAGCCGGAGGATGACCAGACGGCCGCGGAGCAGCTCCGGCTCCAGGACATCGCGCGCTACTATAGCGGCTCCCGCCCGGACGGCCGGCAGCGCCAGGGCGCCAGCGTCCGCGGCTGGTCGGCCGGCCTCAACCTCGAGGGGGCCGGGCCATATCGGCTGGTCGGGACGACGACGATCGAGGACGCCATGCGGATCGCGGCCACGTCGATCAGCCAGACCGGCAAGCCGGTGGGGCTGCTCGTCTGGCGCGGACGGCATGCCTGGGTCATGAGCGGATTCACGGCGACCGCGGATCCAGCCACGACGGCCGACTTCACCGTCACCCAGGCGATCGTCCTCGACCCGCTCTACCCGCATGGCTCCAAGACGTGGGGGCCCAGTCCCAGGCCGCGCGCGGCACTGTCGATCGCCGAGGTTGGCCGGCAATTCGTGCCACGCGGCACGAGCCAGAACTCGCGGAGCTGGATGTCGTCGTACGCGGGGCAGTACGTGATGGTCGTCCCGATGCGCGTCCTGCTCGACCGTCACGCCGGCCTCCGCCCCGCCTGACTCAGCGGGTCAGGGCGACTCCGGCGAGCGCCGCGGCGACGCCGGCCACGGCAGCGTCCGAGAGGGCACCCGGGCTGCCGAGGGCGACGAGCCGCGCCGGTGCGAGGCGGGCGACTTCCACGGCGACCTCGGCCGGCAAGGGGCCGCCCGGGGGCACGAGGACGAGTGGCCCGCCGCGGGGGCCGGCCGACAGGGCATCCGGGAAGTTGAGCCCGGTCGCGAGGTCGACGAACGGGGCGCCCGACTCGTACAGGGCGGCCGACACGGCGGCGGCGGTCGCGTAGCGGCTCGCGCCGGCCAGACGGTCGACGTCTGGCGAGAACGCGCGGAGCGCCTCGAGGGTGGCGTCGGACACGACGCTCGGGCCGCCGAGCACGCGGATCCGCGCCGGCTGGAGTCGGGTCAGCTCGGCCGCCACGGCGTCCGGTACCCCCTCGCCCGGAACGAGCAGGACGGGGCCACCCATCCGCGCCCCGGCGGCCGCGCCGACGAGCGCGTCGGGGAAGTTCAACCCGGTTGCCACGAACGCGATCGGCACGCCCGGCGCGAAGACGGCCGCGGAGGCCGCGGCGGCCGTCTCGTAGCGCGTCGCACCGGCGATGCGGGAGACGGTCGGCGCGTACGCGGCCAGCGCCGCGAGCACGTCGTCGCCGACGACCGACGGCCCGCCGAGCACGACGATCGAGGCCGGTTGCAGGCGGCGCAGCTCGGCCGCCACTGCCTCGCTCAATCCTGTCCCTCCGACGAGGAGCACCGGGCCGCCGAGCCGCGCCGCGGCGGGACCGGCGGCGAGGGCATCGGGGAAGTCGAATCCCGTTGCCACGAAGACGACCGGGACGCCCGGCCCGAAGGTGGCCGCCGAGACGGCCGCGCCGGTCGCGAACCGGTCCGGCCCGGCCAGCCGGTGGCCGCTGGCGATGACGAGCCCCGGATCGAGGTACGTCCGCAGGATCTCCGCCATCGGCATCCCCGCCAGGGCGCACGCGCGGACGCCACGCTGAGCGAGCCTGGTGCGGATCGAGGACAGGTCGGCACCGCACGTGTCGGTCGTGCCCGGGCCATAGCCGGACAGGAAGAACGTCCCGTTCTTGCGGAGCGTGAGCGGCCACGTCGCGTCGACCGCGGCGAGGTGGTTCGGATGGGGCGTCCGCGCGGGATCGTACTTCTGGTCGTTCGTGTCGTCGCGCACGTGGTAGCACTCGCCGGCCGGGGTGACATACGCGCTGCGCGGCCGCATGAGGTAGTACCACGCGTACTGCTTGACCGCGATCGCGCCGGCCTTCAGCGCTTCCGCCGGATAGGTCGACGGCCACTCCCAGGCGAGGACGTTCTCGACGTAGGCGCGGAACGGGACGGTGTCGACCGTACTGGTCGCGACGCGCAGGACGCGGATCTCCGGCGGCACGCTGAACGACGTCGGCCACGCCGGGCATGGGCCACCCGGCGCGGCGACCACCGGGCGGGCGGATCCGGCGGCCGAGGCGGCGACGAGGAGCGTGGCGAGCAGGACGAGCATGGCACGGCGAGGCATTGCCGCCCGACGCTACGGATAGCGGACCGTCCCGCATAACCCCCCAACCGTCCCATCCCGACCGGACCCGATCGGCCACGTGTGGTCGGGCGCCGCCGCGGCCCGCCCGCCTACGGCAGGAGCTGGCGCAGGGCAAACAGGACGTTGGCCGGCCGCTCCGCGAGGCGGCGCATGTACCACGGGTACCAGTGCGTCCCGTACGAGATGAGGGCGACGACCCGGAAGCCGTCGCGCACGAGCCGGTGCTGCTCGCGCACGCGGATCCCGTACAGCATCTCGACCTCGAAGGCCTCGCGCGACACGCCGAGCGCGGCGGCGTGCTCCGCAACCTGTGCGACGAGCGTCGTGTCGTGCGTCCCGAGCCCCAGCCGGACCGGCCGATCCGGGTGGTCGCGACCGGCCCGCAGGAGCGTCACGGCGAGGGCGAGGAAGCTCGCGTCGATCTCCGTCCGCCGCTTGAAGGCGATCGCCGCCGGCTCGTCGTAGGCGCCCTTGACGAGCCGCACGGCCGGACCGATCGGGAGCAGGCGCTCGACATCCGCGGCCGTCCGTCGGAGGTACGCTTGGAGGCAGACGCCCGTCTGCGGCTGCGTCTCGCGTAGCCGCTCGTAGAGCCGGATCGTCGGCTCGACGTATGGACTCCCCTCCATGTCGATCCACAGGTACGAGCCGAGCTCGGCCGCCCGGGCCGACAGCCGCTCGAGCCGGCGGAGCGTCGCGTCGGGATCGAGATCGAGGCCCAGCTGGGTCGGTTTGACCGACACCTCGCCGCGGATCCCCGCGCCGACGATCCGCTCGAGCAGCTCGAGGTAGTGAGCCTCCACGGCATCGGCCTCGGCCGATTCGCTGATGTTCTCGCCGAGGTGGGTGTAGATGGTCGGGATGCCGGCCGCCTCGAGCGGGCCGGCCGCGGCCAGCGCCGCGTCGATGTCCTCGCCGGGCATGAACCGGCGAACGGCACGGCGCATGAAGCGCAGGCGCGGCAGCCGCTCGCGCAGCCACGCATTCCGGGCGAGCCACAGCAGGATGCGCCGCAACACGCTGGTCATCGCAGAGCCTCCGTCACGGAAGTGCCTTGATCATGCCGCCGTCGATCGGGACGATCGCACCGTTGACGTAGCTCGCGGCGGGCGAGAGCAGAAACGCCCCGAGGCGGCCGACCTCCGCCGGGTCGCCGTACCGCCCAAGCGGAATGCGCTCGATCGTCTGACGCCGGATCTCATCGACCGGCAGGCCCGTCGCCGCCGAGCGTCCCGCGTCGATCTCGGCGATCCGTGCGGTCGCAACCCGGCCCGGCGCGATGCCGTTGATCCGGACGGGTGCGATCTCCGCGACGAGCGACTTGATGAGCCCGGCAAGGCCAGGTCGCAGAAGGTTCGAGGTCGTCAGGCCGGGGATGGGCTCGCGTGCGCTCGACGACAGGATGACGAGGATCGCCGGCCGATCGGACGCGCGCAGATGGGGCAACGCTGCGCGGAGGAGGCGAAGGGCGCTCCGAAGCGTGCCGTCGAGCGCGCGCTCCCAGTCGTCCTCGGTGAGGTCGTCGAACCGCCCGCCGGGCGGGCCGCCGCTGTTGACGAGCAGCAGATCGAGCCCACCGAAGGCGTCGGCCGCCGATGCGACCGCCGTGGCGGGCCCGTCCGGCGTGGCCAGGTCGACCGGGACCGCGAGGCCGCCGATGCGCGTCGCGCGCTCGGCCAACCGGTCCGCGGACCGTGCCGCGAGCGCAACCCGCGCCCCCTCGGCCGCGAGCGCGTCGGCGATCGCGCCGCCGAGGCCGCTCGACGCCCCGCCGACGAGCGCCCGTGCACCGCCGAGCCCCAGGTCCATCCCGTCCTCCGGTCGCCGCGGACGCGGATCGGCGCGTCCATCCGCTCGGCCGATGGTACGGAACCGCGGGCCGGTACGTCAGGGCCGTTCGGCCCCGGGCGTCAGCCGCCGGCCATCGCCGGTAGGAGGAGGACCGTGTCGGCCGGACCGACCGGCGTCGCGAGCTCCTCGAGGTGGCGAACGTCCGTGCCGTTCACGAACACATTGACGAACCGGTTCAGCGACCCGTCCGCGCCGAGCACCGACGCTTCGATCGACGGATGGGCCGCGACGAGCGCGGTGAGGACCTCGCCGACCGTGGCGCCGGCAATGTCGACGGTTTTCGCCCCGTTCGTCGCCGGCCGAAGGGTCGGCGGGATCCGGACGGTGCTCATGCGCCGAGCCACTCGAGGAACGCGTCGAGGTCCGGCGGGATCGGATCGGCCAGGCCGGGCCCACCTCGCTCCGCGTGCCGCCCGGGCAGCCCGAACGACGAAGCGTCCGGCGTCTTGAGGCCGTTGCCGGTGAGGAGCACGACGACCTCGTCGTCCGCGCCGATCACGCCGGCCGCGCGCGCCTGGGCGGCGGCCGCGAGCGTGACCCCGCCGGCCGTCTCCGGGTGGATGCCCTCGGTCGCGGCGACCCGCCGGATCGCCTCGGCCGCGGCCAGGTCGGACACGGCCTCGACCGACCCGCCCGACGAGCGCGCCTGTTCGAGGGCGTAGCGCCCATCGGCCGGCGAGCCGATCGCCAGGGAGCGCACGATCGTATCCGGGACCCGGACCGGGGTGATCTCGTCCGTGCCGGCGGCATAGGCCGTCGCGACCGGGGCGCAACCGGCCGCCTGGCCGCCGACGAAGCGGACCGGCTTCGGGTCGACGAGACCGAGCCGGACGAGCTCGCCGATCCCCTTCGATAGCTTCGTGTACAGCGCGCCCGAGGCGATCGGCGCGACGATCACGTCCGGCAGCCGCCAGCCGAGGTCCTCGGCCACCTCGAACGCGAGGGTCTTCGATCCTTCCGCGTAGAACGGGCGAAGGTTGACGTTGACGAAGCCCCAGCCCGTCTCGTCGGCGATCTCGAGGCACAGTCGGTTGACGTCGTCGTACGTGCCGGTGACCGGGATGACCGAGGCGCCGTAGGCGAGCGCGTGATCGATCTTTGCCGGCTCGAGATCGGCCGGGATGACGACGTACGCCGGGAGGCCGATGGCGGCAGCCGCAGCCGCCGTGGCGCCCGCGAGGTTGCCGGTCGAGGCGCAGGCCAGGGCCGGGAGCTTCCACTCCGCCGCCCGCGCCGCGGCGATCGCGACGGCGCGGTCCTTGAACGACAGGGTCGGGTTGCGCGTGTCGTCCTTGAGCCATAGCGGCTCGATGCCGATCTCCGGGCCGAGGCGGGTGGCCGCGATGAGCGGCGTGGAGCCGACGGCGAGGCCGCGCGCCGGCTGCTCGTCGGCCGGTAGGAGCTCGAGATATCGCCAGATGCCCGGCCGCCTTGCTTCGATCCGCTCGCGCGTCAGGACCCCTGCGAGCGCGTCGTAGTCGTAGTCGACCTCGAGGGGCCCGAAGCAGGCCGCACACACGTAGGACGGGCCGAGCGGCTCCGGCCGCGCACAGTTGCGACAGCGCAGGCCTCGGATTCGCGCGCCCGGCGCGGCGTCGGATCCGGGAGGGGTCAACAGGTCGGTCGTCATCGGAACGGCTCCTCTGTCCTGCCGCGCCTCGCGGGACGCGGTGGTGGGCGTGGGAGCGTCGGGGGACCGAGAAACCGGAAGACCCTTCCTGTGAGGGGAAGGGTCTCAGGGAGTTCCCTTATCTCGCAGGAGGACCTGCCCGGACTTGGCACCTTGCCGGCGTCGCCGCCGGTAGGTTGTCGTGGCTTCAACGGGCCGGTCCCTCCGCCACTCTTGATAAGAGTCTTCAGTTGTAGCGCGCATCCTACGGGTTCGCGCCGCCGCGGTCAACGAAATCGGGCGTGTTTCACGGGTCGGGCGTGCGTCACGACGCCGGCGCGATGTTCTGGTTGAGGCGGAACAGGTTGGCCGGGTCGAAGCGGCGCTTGAGCTCGGCGAGGCGTTGGTACGTCGCCGTCGGGTACGCCTCGTGGAGCCGCTCCGTTCCCTCGTTGCCGAGGAAGTTCGAGTAGACGCCGCGGGCCTGCGGTCGGACGACGTCGAACAGCTCCTCGGTCCACGCCACGTGCGGCTCGGCCGCGCCCTCGTAGACCGTGATGACGGCGAACAGCACCTGCGCCGCCCGGTGGGCGAACGCCGTCGCGCCGGCCGGCACCCGAGCGATGGCGCCGCCGAGGCCGCGCAGCTGGATCATCGCTCCGGGCGTCGTGGCCCGGCTCATGTACTCGATGATCGTGTCGACCGTCTGGTCGTCGACGGTGTCGAGGAACGCCGAGCGGACGAGGAACGCGTCCGGCTTGGCGCCCTCCTCGGTGAAGGCGTAGATGCCCGGGTACGGCATCGGGCCGGCCAGGTCGGCGATCGGCTCGGCGAGCGCGCGGAAGGGCGCGATCGCAGCCTCGCCGTCGACCGGGTCGCCGGCGTACACGAACGTGAGCATGACGCTCAGCTCGCCCACCCGGTCGGCCGGGATGAACGGCGCCGGCGGGGCGTCCATGACGAAGGCGATGACCGACAGCTCCTCCGGAGCCGCCAGGGCAAGCGGCATGATCGACGCGATGACCTCCCGCGTGCCGGGCAGGAAGAGCGCGCCCCCGAAGACGGTCGACACGGGCTGGGCGTGGTAGACGAGGCGGGTGATGACGCCGAAGTTGCCGCCCCCGCCGCGGACTGCCCAGAACAGCTCCGGCTTCTGCCGCTCGCTCGCGATGAGCAGGCGACCGTCGGCCGTGACGAGCTCGACCGACACGAGGTTGTCGATGGCGAGGCCGTACTTGCGGACGAGGTAGCCGATCCCGCCACCCAGCGTGAGCCCGGCGATCCCGACCGACGACGTGTCCCCGAACGGAACGGCAAGCCCGTGCTCGGCGAGCGCGTTCGTCACCTCGCCGGCCGTCAGGCCCGGCTGGGCCCACACGAGCCGGCGGACCGGGTCGACGTGGAGCGCCTTCATGCCGGCCAGGTCGAGCATGAGCGCGTCGTCCGCCGTGCTGTGGCCGGCAACGCTGTGTCCGCCACTCCGAACGGCGAGGTCGAGCCCGGTCTCCCGGGCGAGCGTCACGGCGCGCGCGACGTCGGACGCATCGGCAGCCTGCACGATCGCGACGGGATACCGGTTGTAGGCGCGGTTCTGGGTCAGGCGGGCGGTGTCGTAGTCGGCGTCGCCCGGCCGGAGGAGCCGTCCATTGAGCGACGCCGCGAAGGCATCGAAGTCGATCGGATCAGGCGCGTCAAGGTGGCTGCTGCGGGCGAGGACCATGCGGGGGCTCCTTCGGGATCGGTGATCGGGTGAGGTGATCCCGACGGTAGGTGCGCCCCGCTCCGGCGCCATCGGACGGGCGCCGCGTCATCGGTTCGGCAAACGGTCGATACCGCGCCGGACATTTGTCCATGCCGCGGTCCAGAGTCGCACGCGGCCCGGTCGTGCGGCGGCGCGTCGGGAGCGGTCAGCCCGGTCGGTGCCGGTAGAACGGGATGGGCTCCGGCGCGAGCGGCGTCGACCCGGCGATGAGGTCCGCCGCCTTCTCGGCGAGCATCATGACCGGCGCGTAGATGTTGCCGTTCGTGACGTACGGCATCGCCGAGGCGTCGACGACCCGCAGCCCGTCGAGCCCATGGACGCCCATGGTCAGCGGGTCCGTGACCGAATCGGCGTCCGTTCCCATCCGCGCCGTGCACGAGGGATGGAGCGCCGTCTCCCCGTCGCGCGCGACCCAGTCGAGGATCTGCTCGTCCGTCCCGACCGCCGGGCCCGGTGACGTCTCGCCCCCGTTGAACGGCGCCATCGCCGGCTGGTTGAGGAGCTGCCGGGCGACGCGGATCGCCTCGACCCACTCGCGCCGGTCCTGGGCGGTCGAGAGGTAGTTGAAGCGCAGCGCCGGGTGGACCCGCGGGTCCGGACTCCGGAGGGTGAGCGATCCGCGGGCGTCGGAGTACATCGGGCCCACGTGCACCTGGAAGCCATGACCCTTCGCGCCGGCGCTGCCGTCGTAGCGGATCGCGAGCGGCAGGAAGTGGAACATGAGGTTCGGATAGGCGACGTCGTCGTTCGAGCGGACGAACCCCCCGGCCTCGAAGTGGTTCGTCGCGCCGGGCCCGCTGCGCAGGAACAGCCACTGCGCCCCGATGAACGGCCGCCGCCACAGCTCCGTCGCGGACGGCTGCATCGAGACCGGCTGGCTGCTCTGGTGCTGGACGTAGACCTCGAGATGGTCCTGGAGGTGACGCCCGACGCCGGGCACGTCCGCGATGACCGGGATCCCGAGTGATTCCAGCTCCGCCGCCGGACCGACGCCCGACAGGAGCAGCAGCTGCGGCGTGTTGAACGCGCCGCCCGCCATGACCACCTCTCGGGACGACACGCGCCGGACCGGGCCGCCACGAGGCGAATACTCGACCCCGACGGCGCGCCTCCCGTCGAACAGGATCTGCGTGACGAACGCCCGCGTGCGCACCTCGAGGTTGCGCCGTCCGCGGATCGGGTGGAGATACGCCCGTGCGGCCGACAGGCGGCGCCCGCGATGGATGTTCCGATCGAACGGCGCGAAGCCCTCCTGGCGGTAGCCGTTGACGTCGTCGGTCAGGGCATGCCCGGCCTCCTGGACGGCCCCAAAGAACGCCTGGAAGAGTGGGCTCGATGCCGGACCGCGCTCGAGCACGAGTGGCCCGTCGTGGCCCCGGAACGGGTCGTCCGGCGCCGCCGCGAGGCACGTCTCCATGCGCTTGAAGTAGGGCAGGCAGTGGGCGAAGTCCCACGTCTCCATGCCCGGATCGGCCGCCCAGCGCTCGTAGTCGAGCGGATTGCCGCGCTGGAAGATCTGGCCGTTGATGCTGCTGCTCCCGCCGAGAACCTTGCCGCGTGCGTGGTAGATCCGGCGTCCGTGCATGAACGGCTCCGGCTCCGACTCGTACTTCCAGTCGTAGAATCGGTTGCCGATCGGGAAGGTGAGCGCGGCCGGCATGTGGATGAACACGTCGAACCAGTAGTCCGGCCGACCGGCCTCGAGGACGAGCACGCTCGTCGAGGGATCGGCCGACAGGCGGTTCGCGAGGACCGAGCCCGCCGAGCCGCCCCCGACGACGACGTAGTCGTACCGTCCGCTTTCGCCCATCGTCGGGCGATGCTAGCAGCGCCCCTGGCGGGTCGGGGGGCGGTCGCACGTGCCGCGCGTCAGGCAGGCGCCAGGGCGTGCCACAGGTCGAGCGCCCACCGCCAGTCCTCGGGATCGTCGAACTCGATCCGGATCGCGGCGCCTGAGCCGGTCACCGCGGAGAAGCCTTCGAGGATCCCGACCTCGATGCCCGAGCTCGGGTCCGTCCGGAGGCGCCCCCGACCGAGCACCGGACCCGCCCGGTGCTGGAGGGCATCGGCCCCGAGATCGCCGGCGACCTGGGCGAGGAAGGCCTCCGCCGGCATCGGGCCGGCCGGCGTCCCGGTCTCGGTCGCCGCCAGCGTCACGGACCGTCCGCCGGCGGCACCGGACCACTCGTCGTCCGTCCGCTGCTCGGTGAACGAGCCCGAAACCTCGATCGCCCACCCGGCATGGACGATCGTCACCGGGTCACGCCGGTAGCCGATGAGCGGCACGTCCTCCGGGACCGACGCAGCGCGGAGCGCGACCTGACGGGCCGCCGGATCGTCGACGCCGCGCAGGTCGAGCAGTTCGAGCCACTCCCGCCACGGATAGGGCAGCGACTGGTCGAGCGGCAGCGCCCGCCACAGGAGGCGCGCGACGTCGTCGACCACCGCGCGCTCATCCAGCGTGACCGGCTGCCGCCAGCGCACCTGGGTCCACAGGAGGCAGAGCGCCGCGTTGAGCAGGTACCGCGCATCGGTCGCATCGGCCCACCACGGGACCGCGTCGAGCGCGACATGCGGATCCGCGAGCGCCCGCTCGATCCACTCGTCGTCGCGCGGGCCGAGGGGCGTCACGAGGGCAGCATCGGCCGTGTACCGGGTACCCGGCAGCATCCCGACGTGGATCGCCGACGCACCACGGCGGCGTGCCTGGCGGGCGGCTGCAAGCGTCGTGCCGAGCCACGCCAGGTGGGCACGCTCGACGACGGTCCGCTGGGCGCCGGGTGCGACGGCGGCCTCCGGCTCGGGCCCGGGCCCGGTTTCGGGCGCCGTCCACGCGATGGCCTCGGCCTCGCCGAGGCGTTCGACGAGTCGGGCGACGAAGGTGTGATAGCCGGGTCCGGCGTTCTCCGTCTCGGCACGGATCGTGACGGTCGCGTCGTCGCGGGCGACGAGGACCACTGGCGGCGCCGCGGGATGCGCGGCCAACCGCAGTTCCGTCGCACCGTCGTCGAGCGTCCGTTGTCCGAGCGGTCGGACGACCTCCGGATACTCCGCCTGGAGCCACGCCTCCGCATCGGCGACGAGACGCGCGCCGGTCGGAAGGCGCGGGATGAGGCCGCGCTTCGCGGCGCGGCCGGCAGCGTGGAACACGATCGACGCCATGGCCGTCCGACGATACCCGGCTCCGGCCCTCGCGTGCGAGGGCGATTCGGCCGGCTCGGACCATCCAGAAGTCCCGCCCCGGGTCAGTCCCCGATCCGGATCGTCTCCCTGGGCGCCACGGCCGCGCCGTCGTCGGGGCTCCCGAGGTGCATGATCGCCGGCTCCCAGCGGAACTCGCCGGCATTGACGACCCTCGCCACGTAGCGCATCCGCGCGGCCGGCCCGGCACCGGCCACCCCGAACGGCGCGCAGAACGTGACCCGCTGGCCGACGATCGACGACGGTCCGATGTACGAACCGATCGCGCGGACCGATCCGGTAGCCACCGGCACGAGGCCGCTCGGGACGACCTCCTCGACCTCGTAACAGCCGCTCCGGAGCGCGGCTCCGGTGAACGTCGCGGTGAGACCGACCACCACGAGCTCGTCGGTCGGCAGGACCCGGCTCGCCACGGTCCTCGTCAGCGACAGGTCGGGGTCCAGCGCGACGTCGGCGATCGAGATCGGCGTGCGCGCCGTGATCGCGATGCCGATCTCGCCGGACAGGCGCTCGACGACGAGACCGGCTCGCTGGGCCGGCGTGAGGGTCAGCGTCGTCGATTCCCCGGCGGCAAGCCGGACGACCATGCGGCGACCATCGACCGTCCAGGCGAGCGACGCCGCCGAGGCCGGCGTTCGCTCCAGTACGCGCGTCGTGGCGCCGACGACCTCGAGGGCATGGCTCGTCTCGCGCGACGGATGCTCGACGACGAACGCGACGACGTCGGCCGCCAGCGGATCCCCGACCCCGGCGGCCAGGAGTGCGAACAGGGCCGAGGCGTCGACGGTCTCGTCGATCGTGGTGCCCGCCCGCAGCCGGATCCACGCGCCACGACGCTGACCGTGGTCGGCGAGGAGCGCCTGTTCGATGGAGCGGGCCGTCCCGTCGTCACCAAGCGACGCGAAGCCGAGCCCGAGCCACGTTCGCTCGGCCACGGTCAGATCCGGCTCGTCGAGGGCCGCGGTCAGCTCTTCGAGGACCGGCTCGCCGAGGGCGGCGAGGGCGGCGAGCGCGGCGATCCGGAGATCGCGGGCCGTCTCGTCCCGCGTCGCGAGCTCGAGCGCGACAGCGTGCAGCCCCTCGGCGTTGACCCGCTCCGGGGCGACCAGGGCGACGCGCAGGGCGAGCCACGGGTCCGGCCCGCCGTACGGGAGCAGCGCGAGGCCCATCGTCGGGAGCTCGGCCGTCGGGCCCTCGAACGCGCCGACCGGATAGCGGGTCGGGTCGAACGAGGCCTCGGGCAGTGTCGCCGGGTCGCGCCCGAACGTGTCGACGAGGACGTCGCGGGCGATCGCCTGCGCGAGACTCCGGTCGAGGCGGGCACCGGGCGGATTGGTCAGGCCCTCGAGGATCGGCAGCCAGCGACCGCGTGCGGCATCGGTGAACGTGTACGTGGCGGCCTCCGCCCCGGCGACGGTCGGCAGGGGGTCGCCGGCCGGGACGAACGTCGTGGCGGTCGCGGCCAGTCGCGACGCGACGACGTCGAACCGTCGGAGCAGACGGTCACCGAGGGCGCGTCCCGCCTCGTCCCGGCGCGTCGGGGCGACGACCGCGATGTCGATGTCGTGGCGACCGACGCTCAACGCCGGCAACGCGAACCAGGTCGTCTCGAGGGCAGTCCCCTCGACCGTCGTAGCCGCGAGACCGAGCGTCCGCGACGAGATCGTGAACCGGACCGGATCGCCGGGCCGGAGCGCCTCCCCGAACGCACGGAGACGGATCGCCGGCCGATCCGCGACGAGGTACTCGTCCGCGACGGTCGCCTCGATGAACATCGGCAGGCTCACCGGCACGAGCCGCTCGCCGACGCCCGCGCGCAGATCCGCCGTCAGGGCACTCGCCACGACGTGCCACGACGTCAGGTCGTCCGACAGGCGGACCGTGGTCGTCGCCGTTCCGCCGGCGCCGGTGTCGAGGGTGAGGAACGCGAGCGTGTCGCGGAAGTCGAGGCGCGGGCCGCCGCCGGTCGTGTCGCCGCCCTCCCCCTCCGGCCCGGCGAGGGTCGGGAGCTGGTGCGTGGACGTGAGCCGGACGATCCCGCTGTCGACGCCCGCATAGAGATCCTCGAGCGGCGTGGGCACGAACGCTCCGTCGATCGCGAACAGCTTCTCGTCGACCGCCTGGACCACGACCCGCGCGGAAACGGGCCGCCCGTCGGCGTCGGTCGTGCGGATCGCGAGGGTGACCTCCTCGCCCGGCCGGTAGGTCGCCCGATCGGCGGTCACGACAACGTCGAGGCGGCGCGGGCCGGGATCGAAGGACGCCCATGCAGCCGCCTTGGGCGGGTAGGTCGAGCCGGTGAAGCGCACGCCCATGATGAAGATTCGCGGCGCGTCGGCGGGAGCGAAGCGGCGATCGAACGTTGCCGCCGTCGTGACGGTGGCGTCGACGAGACCGCGCTGCGCGACGATGTACAGGTAGCGGTTCGATCCACCGGCCTCGAGCGGTTCGCCATCGTCGGTCATCCGCCACGTGACCGTCTCGCCGATCGCGTACGGATCCGCTCCGGCGTCGGCCCCTGACATGGTCTGGAAGCGGACCCCGGCGTCGAACCACCACGTCTCGACCGCCGCCCCGACCGTCTGCTCGAGGCGAGCCGTCCGTCCGGCCCGATCGACGACCGACAGGACGACCGCGTACTGGTGTGCCGGATCCGGAACCGGGACGGTCGCGGCGAACGTGCCATCCGACCCGCTCGTCAGCGTCAGGGTCCGGACCTCGCGACGCTCCTCGTTCCATTCGTAGCGCGGTCGGCTGACCTTCTCGATGAAGTCGTACTCCGTGCCGACCAGCCGGCGGACCGGGATGAGTTCCGTGACGACCACCCGCACCGACGCACCGGCCAGCGGCCGGCCCTCCGGATCGCCGTCCCACGTTCCGTTCGCGATGTCCGCCTCGGCGGCGGCCAGGTCGATCGTCGCCACGGTGCCGTCCAGGAGCAGACCGTCGCCCTCCAGGCGACCGCTGGCGTCGAGGTCGAGCGCCGCGGGAAAGACGACGACCTCGTCGGCCGCATAGATCTCCGCCTCCTCCGGACCGGACGGGCGGACCTGGAGGTATCGGCTGCCGGATTCGCCCCACCAGTCGTCGGCGAGCGCGTTGACCCCGAACGTCGCGCGTCCGTCTGCGTCCGTGGGGCCGGCGGGTCGCTCGCCTCCGTCGTCGGATGCGATGAGGTCGAGCGACGGGACCGGCGACCCATCGAAGAACGTGGCCGTGGCGGTCCAGTTGACGACGGCGCCCGAGACGACGGCGGTGCGGTCCGGTTCGAGTTGGAGCTCGAAGGCGGGCTTGCGGATGATCGCGACCTCGACCCACCGGCGCGCGACTACACGGCCGTCGACGACGGCCTCGAGGACGTACGGCCCGAGTGGCAGCCGCTCCAAGGGAACGGTCGCGATGAACGCCCCGGATGGGTCCGGCGTGGCGGTCACCTGTGCAATCGCGGGCGGGCGCGTCGAGCCGACGCTGTACTGCTCGACGACGAGCCGGAGTTCGACGGTCGGCGGCACGGATCCGTCGTCCCGCCCGCGCAGGTAGCCCCACGTCTCGATGCGGTCGGTGGACCGATAGAGCGACCGCTCCGTGTAGAGGAGCGACCAGAACGTCGAATCCGCGGCGGTCGACTTCTCCCACCACTCGCCGCGATAGATCCCGCCGTCCCAGCCCACCTCGAACGGGACGAACACGACGTCGCCGGCCCGCGACGTGACCGACAGGAGGGGCGGTGTGAGCACCGGCGCATCGCCCGCCTCGGCCGGCGGGAGCAGGCTGGCCGGTGTCGGCGCAATGAGCAGGCCATCCGCGCCGGTTTCGCCGAGGGCAGCCCCGCCGACGATCGCGACCCGTGCTCCGGACAGCGGGCCGCCACCGGCCACGATGTCGTTCACCCAGACGACCGTTCGATCGGTCAGGACGGACACCCACGTCGAGACGGGCGTGACCTGCAGGAACGCCTGACTCGGCCGCGATCCGGCCAGCTCGACGATGTAGCGGCCGGCGGTGAGGGCCTCCGGGAAGCGCAGGACGCGGTACGGCGAACCGGTCACCTCCTCGAGGGCGGCGCTGAAGCGACTTGCGACGGGCAGCCCGTCGGTCGTCATCAGGGGCTGGCTGTGCTCCGTCCAGCGCGGTGCGGCGAGGAACGCCGCGAGCGTCGCGGACGCGGCCGAGGCCGTGGGCAGGCGGTAGACCGTGACCTCGGCCGATCGCAGGTCCGCCGGCGTCTCCGCCTGCGGATCGAGCTGGACCACCTCGACACCGAGGACCGGCGGCTCCGCGGGCCCGGTCTCGACGACGTCGCGCCCGAACCGGAGCCACGCCCCGGCGGTCGTGGGCCCTTCGGTCTCGAACCGGAACATGACGTCGGATTCGAGGACGAGGTCCGTGCCGCCGCGCGCCAGCCCGGCGCGGACGGTCACCGTGTACGTCGTTGCCGGCAGCAGCCCGGTCGGCACGAAGACCTGCGTGCGGCCGTGGCGCTCGAACCGTCCGTCGACAGCGGGCTCGATCGCGAAGTGGTCGGCTAGGTCGGCCACCCCGTCCTGGTCGAAGGTGATCTCGATTCCGGTCCGCACCGGTACCGCCGTGGTCCCGTCACCGGGGATCGTCGAGAGGACATGGACCGGCGTTCTGACCCGGAACGCCCACGACGCCGCGAGGCTGCCGTCCTCGCCGCGGAGCGCGAACCGGTAGAGCGCGCCGGCGGCGAGCGGTGTCGCCGGGCGGACGAGAGACGTGCGCGCGTCCGATCCGGGCTCGACGGTGAGGTCGGTCGTCGGTGTGACCTCGAGGCGCGCAGCGAGGTTCGCCGCGTCCGTGTCGGTCAGGCTCGTCAGCGTGAACGTCGCATCCGGTCGGATGCCGGCGCCGTCGGCGGCGCTCGGGGTGAGGTCGGCGAGCCCGGCGAACGGAGCCGGTTCGACGTCCGTCCAGCCCGCCTCAGGGTCCGGTTCCAGGGTCGCCGACGGGCCGGCCGAGCTGCCCGGCGCCGCGCTCGAGGTCGCGGGTGGGGCCGCGGCCCACGGCTGGGCAAGAAGCGTGGCGGCCAGCGCCACGACGAGGACGGCCACGACGGCGGTCTGGGTACGTCGCTCCCCGGCAGCGCGGCGGAGGCGCGCGATGTTCGGGA
>Ga0214472_10001844_pt1 | contig 23039 bp, 14 predicted proteins | sample RVTome_6_FD_207662 | JGI IMG/M metagenome (GOLD analysis project Ga0214472, IMG submission 207662) | Soil microbial communities from uranium-contaminated site in the Upper Colorado River Basin, Wyoming, United States - RVT140D175 | ecosystem: Environmental > Terrestrial > Soil > Contaminated >...
GGCCGGCCTCCGCCTCTGCAGCGCGCCGTTTTGCGGTGACTGAAAGATGGCCGACCGTCGATGCAGTGATGAAAAAGACAGCGAGCGCGATCCAGTTTTGCGGATCGGAGATGGTAAAAGTGTAAAGAGGCGGCAAGAAGAAGTTTAAACAGAGCACGCCGAGCAGCGAAGCCAGGATGCCTGGACCTCTCCCCCACAGGGTCGCAATGAAGAGCACCACCAGAACCAACGCGAGGGCGACATTTGCGTCACTGATCTGGTCGTGAAACGGCGCTGCGATGGCCGTCACTGCGGCGATGCCCAGCACCGCTAATAGGTAGCCTGCGGCTCTATTCTGAAAGAAGCGGGTTAGCATTATTCCTTACCGTCTCACTTTCTAGCATGGACTCGCAGGAATGTAACCTTAGCAGTGGCTCAGCGCAGTAGCCCTGTCCCTGCACCGATCGTGACGAAGCGCCGAGCGCGACCCTCAGCCGCAACGATCGAGGAAATCGCCGCGCCGACGAGCGAAGAGCTGCACTTGATCCGCGACGAAGTCGATCCCCACGGGATGTGCCGTTGAGAACGAAACCGAGCGAACGCCATATAAACGCTGCCTCGCTGCCGGTTCTTGCCGGCACAAAAATTCCTCTTGGCTTCAGGCCGCCAAAAAGCGTAATATCGCAGCAGTTTCTCCACTATGTTCTGTCCTGAAGTGAGCGAAGGACTTTAGATGGCCAAGTCCAAGAAGATTTCCAGGAGACTGATCAAATGGCGAAAAGGACAGCCGTAGCCCAAACCGTGGATGACATCTCGGAGGCGGTGCCGCATCTGATCCGCTTGCCTGAGCGAAAAGCCTGGATCGATTACGATGAGGAAGCCGATGTTTTATATATAAGCCTTAAGCGGCCGCAAAAAGCGACAGATACGAAGCTTTTGGCGGACAAAGGTATTCTGCTCCGTTACCGCGACAAGGCTTTGGTCGGTGTTACCGTACTGGATGCTTCCAGGCCGCGGAAAAAAACAAGGGGAAAGAATGGCCGCCGATCATTTTGACGTTTCGAGAAGTCTCGAAGCGTGGAAGTTCCACCGACAAGCGGCGGTTGGAGAATATGAACTCGGTCTTGACACATTAACTCCTTGCTGGGTAAGAATGGTCATCTATGGCACGCCGACCTGCTAAAAAAACCATCGAATCGCGCCTGGTGGGAGTAGAGCGGGGCATCAGATCACTCCAAGCGAACGTCACTACGATTGTCACAATTATAAAGGATATGCAGGAAGGGTTCGCCCGCATGGAAAACCGCCTTGAGCAGGTTTACAACCACGTCGATGGATTTATGAAGCTTCACGAAACACTCGATATCGAGTTCCGGGTTATCAAGGAACAGATGCGGCGCCTCGAGGAGCGTATAGAACACTTGGAAGCTACCGGAAGAAGCTAAAGCCCTCTGGCCCGACTCCTGAACCGTCAGCATAACCCACAACCCCGTTTCCGTTGTACGCTTCCTCCTGTCCGAGGAGGCGCCTACATCGCTGGCGCGAACATCCATCTGAGCGGGGCGTCGGGAAAATAAAAAGGATCAACGGTTTGTTGAACCGGCTAAAGACTCCCTATTCTCTTAATTCGACTAGGAGTCACGACGAAGTCTCCCTACTCCCCAGACGCCTCACAGCTCCCGCCTCTCGCCTATTCCTGTTGCCCTCTGCCGGTCGCCTCGTGCCTTTGTTTCTCGATCTCCAGGCTTCTGTGTGGCGAACCTGGCCAACGCTATTTCTGTGCAAGGACTCGGAGATTGCACCGCGGAGGCGCTGAGACCGCGGAGAAAAAAGTTTAAAAGTTTTTGGATTACAAAATACTCCGAACTCTGCGTACTCCGTGTCTCTGTGGTGAATGCTCTTTCACAGTAATCCCGGAAGAGCCTTGTTTCTAGACACGAGTCACGAACACGTTTCACGAGCACGAAATTCCGTTTGACGCCCCCGTTCTCGCGAGTAGAATAAGTGGTTAGTTAGCTCGGTTCTAGGGCCAGGGTGTGATTTGCGGTGAGTCTCTACACAAACACGAATCAGGGTCACAACTACCGGGTCTTCGATCGGGTCACATTTTTGACTCTGCATCTTCGCTCGGATTGGTTTCCCCCGCTGTGGCTCGCGTCTTTGAAGAAAGGAAGTGTTGTGATCGAGGGATATAAACAGCAATTGAAGTATACTGTCCCCGGAATACCCCCAGAACTGAGAAAATGCTCCCGGTTCCTTTTTATCTCCCGATTTCGTGTTCGAACAGAAAGGCAGGAAAACGCCAAGGTGGTTACAAAGTGTGACTAGCTTGTTTTGACCCCCGGGGCATCAGCATCCGACCGCGATTCCGGCGCGAAGCAAGCGACCAGGAAAGACAACAGATAAGGTTTGTGTCGCCTTTTCTCTCCGTATTGCTCATGGCTCGTCCCTATCTGTTGCCCAATGCCTCACGCCTCACGCCTGTTTTTCGTTTGACGCCCCCTTTTCCACGAGTAGAATAAGTGAGTAATTAGGTTGGTTCTGCGGTCAGGGCGTGATCTGTGCCTAAGTCTTTGCGCGATCACGAGACACAGCGTAAGTGACAACCACGGCTGGGTCCCGTGATGCGGTCACCTCTTTGATTTCACATCATCGGTTGAACTGGACTTCGCCAACTGAGCGTTTTCGTTTAGCCAGACGATAACTGGAAGAGTTGCCAGTCTTCTCTGGCACCAAGGTTTTAATGAAGTGTCCTGGGCCAATACGAGAAAAGCCATGAAAATCCACGCAACCTTTATCGGCGTTAACCGATATCAAGACACCCAGATTAGAGAGCTTACCGGCGCTCGGCGCGATGCGACAGCGCTTTGGGCATTGTTTGTGGACACTTTACCGGGACTTGAGGCTAGTCTTCTGGTGGATGAGAAGGCCACAAAGGCCGCAATGGGCTACGCAATCGACACAGCGCTTGGTGAAGCGGGAAGCGATGATGTCGTGGTCTTTTCATTTTCTGGTCACGGAAGCCGTGATCAGCGCCTTGTAGCCTATGACACCGATTGCGGATCGCTTGCTGACACAACAATTTCTATGGACGAGTTGGCGGAGAAGTTTAGAACCAGTAGAGCTAGAGCGATTCTCTGCATCCTCGATTGCTGTTTTAGCGGTGCCGCTCCTGCCAAAGTCTTAGACACGCTTCCCACGCCACGACTCACGGAATCGCCGTTTGATCGGATTGCTGGCAAGGGCCGCATTCTAATTGCAGCGTCTGCTGCTAACGAAGCCGCGTGGGAACAACCAGGAACCGGTCATGGATTACTTACCAAGGCTATTATTGATGTCCTGACCGATGCTTCGAAGAGCGAGATATCAATCACAAGTGCCGTTGATGAGATAGCAACGAGAACACGAACCGAGGCAGACCGTATCGGGGTTTCGCAAAATCCGGTCTTTCTGAATCACGTTGAAGGCGGGTTAGTTTTTCCAGTACTGCGGCCAGGAAAACACTTTTACGATGCATTTCCTGACTTTGCGGCACAGGATCTCAGCGGTCCGATAGACGAACTCGGCAGCTATGGCATTCCGCCTGAGGTTGTCGGTCTGTGGAAGTCAAAGTATCCGACCGGCCTAAACATTTTACAACTCGAAGCAATTAACAAACATCGCGTGCTTCGAGGGAATTCCCTGCTCGTCGTCGCGCCGACTAGTTCAGGTAAAACCCTTATCGGAGAGTTTGCTGCGATTCGCGCAGTAGCCGATTGTCGTAAGAGTGTATTTCTGTTGCCGTATCGGGCGCTAGCAAATGAGAAGTTTGAGGATTTCGCTTCATCGTACGGAGCGCTCGGCGTTCGGGTTGTCCGTTGTACAGGCGATTATTCGGACCAAGCGCACCTGATCCTGTCAGGCCGATACGACATTGCGCTGCTTACATACGAGATGTTCCTCAACTTGGCGCTGTCGAATGCCACGGTTCTGACGCAACTTGGCTTGGTGGTGCTGGACGAGGGCCAGTTCATAACCGACCCGAATCGGGGTATCACTGTTGAACTCCTTCTGACCCTCCTGATTAGAGCGCGCAACGAGGGAATATCGCCGCAGTTGCTGGTGCTGTCTGCGGTCATCGGCAATGTCAACGCCTTCGATCAATGGCTTGGTTGCGACAAGATGGTGACCTCGCAGCGCCCCGTTCCGCTTGTTGAAGGAGTGCTTGATCGTGCGGGCACGTATGAATACATGGATGAAACGGGACAACGCCAAGTCGAGCAATTGCTTCCCCAAGGAGCTATCCAACAACGGAGGGACAAACCGAGTTCCCAGGATGTCATCGTTCCGCTGGTGCGCAAACTTGTTCAGGCCAAGGAGAAGATTCTGATTTTCAGAAACATGCGAGGGCCGGCGGAGGGTTGTGCCGAATATTTGGCGAAAGCTCTCGGGTTACCGCCTGTAGCTGAGGCGCTTGAGCAGCTGCCCGCCCACGACACTTCGGACGCATCAAGGCGGCTTAGGAATTCTCTGCAAGGGGGAACGGCTTTTCACAATACAAATTTAGGGCCTGAAGAGCGGTTAATCGTGGAGTCCTTCTTTCGAAAGCCGGAAGGCGGCATTTTCGCTCTTGCCGCGACGACGACACTGGCAGCGGGCATCAACACGCCAGCGTCTACCGTCATATTGGCAGAGAACAACTTCGTCGGAGAGGACGAACGGGAATTCACCATAGCTGAATACAAGAATATGATCGGTCGTGCCGGTCGGCTGGGCTTCAACGAGAAAGGCAAATCAATTCTCCTTGCGGAGAACAGCATTGAGCGTAGACACTTGTTTCAAAAGTATGTCTTGGGTACACCTGAGCCAGTTCGGTCTGCGTTCAGAGCCGATGAATTGCCAACATGGGTCTTGCGCTTACTTTCTCAAGTCAGGCGAGTCACGCGAAGCGAGGTTCCCAAACTCCTTGTGAATACGTTCGGTGGCTTTCTATTAGCGCGAGCTAAGCCCAACTGGGCGCAAGAGGTTACGCAGAACATTGAACACCTTCTACGAAGGATGCTCGATTCGGGACTTGCTGATGAGGAAGGCGATCAGTTGCAGCTTACCATACTTGGAAAGGCATGCGGTCGTTCATCCCTCTCTTTCGAGTCGTCACTCAGGCTGGTGGAGCTTCTAAGACGACGCGATCTCAAACAGCTGCAAGCAGACGATTTAGTGGCGGTTCTCCAAGTGCTACAAGAGGCGGATGATGTCTACACACCGCTAATGAAGCGCGGTACCGCCGAAAGCCGCCGAGTTGCCGACGCCCAGCAGCGATTCGACGCGGCGATTGTTCAAGCACTTCAGCGTTTCGCCAGGGAAACAACGGACTACTGGGCTCGTTGCAAACGTGCGGCTGTGCTGTGGGATTGGATGCACGGCGTAAGCATAGAGGAGCTTGAGCGGTATTTCTCGCCGACTCCGTTTCAAGGCCGTGTGAGCTATGGAGATATTCGTCGCATTGCTGACGCGACTCGATTTCATCTGCGTTCGGCGCAGCAAATTATTGCTGTCCTTGTAACAGATGACAGCTCCGTACTGACCGCAATAGATGAGACACTAAAATGCTTGGAAGTGGGGATTCCACGAGAATGCCTAGGGTTGCTCGACCTACCAATTACGCTCAACAGGGGGCAATATTTGGCTTTGTATGCGGCTGGGGCAAAGACAGCCCAGGCAGTATGGAACCTACAGCCAAGTCAACTTTCTGATCTTCTGGGCAAGCGGACAGCACAAGAATTGGACAAACGACGGCCCGCTGTAGCTGACGCGGCAACCTAAGTAATCTTTCCTCAAGCGCAAGCGGCGACGAATCTAAATTTCGCATGGCCGGCGCTTTCCGACCCGGACCTCTTTTCGGCTTGACAGCTATCACAATTTTGCCCTATTTTACCCAGCACCAACTTCGGCTGGGTCTATTGATCCCGTCGCATCTTTGCTCGCACAGCAGCGCCCCGACCCGAGTCCGATTAATCCTGCTTAAGGTTGGATGAATGTCAAAGGTAAAGATGCGACCCTCAAACCACCGACGCTCAAACCACCACGACCCTCAAACCACCATATCGCCGTCGAATCGCGTAAGATCGGCGCAACTTTGGTGCGCCATTCTGAACGTTTGTAACCGGGAGAGTTTCGATGGCTAAGGCGAAAAAGACCGGCAACGCTAAAAAGAAGCCTATCGAGCAGTACGATCACAAGGGGAAGAAGCGGGTTAACAATCCGCCGGTCGGGCTGGTGACCCCCCAGACGGATAAGGAGAGCGGCAAGAAAACCTACGCCTACGATCCGCATCTCGATCCCCAGTTGGTCTGGGCCGGAAAGGCGGAGCGGACTTCGTTCGAAGTGCCGACGGTTTCGCTGCACGTCCACGAGCGCATCGACCCGCGCACGATCGTCGAAGCGGTGCGCAGGCGCAACGGTCAAGCCGACCAGCAGATGTCGCTGTTTCAGTCGCCTGAAGAAAACCCACCGCTGCGCGAAGCCATCGAGTTCTACAAACATCCGCACAACTGGTCGAACCGTTTGATCGCCGGCGATTCTTTGCTGGTGATGAATTCGCTTCTGGAAAAAGAAGGCATGGCCGGCCAGGTTCAGATGATCTACATCGACCCGCCGTACGGCATCCGCTACGGTTCTAACTTCCAGCCGTTTGTAAACAAGCGCGACGTGAAAGATGGGAAGGACGAGGACCTCACCCAAGAGCCGGAGATGATTCGGGCGTTTAGGGATACCTGGGAATTAGGAATTCATTCATATCTCACTTATCTGCGTGACCGCCTCATGCTCGCAAGAGAGCTTCTTAGCGAAACTGGTTCGGTTTTTGTACAAATCGGCGATGAAAACCTTCATTATGTCCGAGAAGTGATGGACGAAGTTTTTGGTTCGAAGAACTTCAATTCTCTTATTACGTTTAAAAAAACGGCGGGACTGGGAACAGAAGGTATCACGGCGGTTTGTGACTACTTGCTCTGGTATGTGAAAGATGCAAACCAAACAAAGAGAAGAACGTTATATAGGGGACAGGATTTTACGGACGATCCCAACTATGTCTGGTTGCTGGCGCCTAACCGCGAAAAGCGTAGGTTGACTGAAAAGGAGAAGACAACGCGAGTTTTTCCAGTTGGCTGGAAATTGTTTAGACATCAAATCTACTTGGCAGCCGGGCTAACTCCGTCCTGTGTTTATCCAATCGAATTCGACGGGGAAACATTCCGTCCGACTGCAGGACGAAGCTGGTCAACAAACCTAGACGGCACCAAGAAGCTTATCGAAGTCGGCCGACTGACCAAGAACGGAAACACGCTGAATTACATTCGTCATGCTGATGATTTTCCATATGTTCCGTTGTCGAATCTCTGGGAAGACGGCGCTTCCGGGGTTGGCATGCAAAAGGTTTATGTTGTTCAGACGAATATCAAGATTATTACCCGCTGTCTTTTGATGACAACAGACCCTGGCGACTTGGTTCTCGATATGACTTGCGGCAGTGGCACAACGGCTTTCGTCGCGGAGGAGTGGGGGCGCCGCTGGATAACCTGCGACACCTCGCGCGTCGCGATTACACTCGCGAAACAACGGTTCATGGCGGCGGTGTTCGACTATTACGAGCTTGCTCATCCACACGAAGGTGTTGGCAGCGGTTTCAAATACAAGACCGTGCCACACGTTACCTTGAAGTCGATCGCTAACAACGAACCGGCGGATCAAGAAGTTCTATACGACCAACCGTTTGTCGATAATTCTCGAGCGAGAGTCACTGGTCCGTTCACTGTCGAAGCCGTGCCGGCGCCAGTTGTGAAGCCCCTCGTCGAGATTAAGTCCGATCAGCCGGCGGATGAATCTATCGCGCGTTCCGGTGAGACGCTACGGCAAGCTGAATGGCGCGATGAACTCTTGAAGTCCGGCATTCGCGGGAAAAAGGGACAGTACATTCTTTTCTCGCGCGTCGAACCGTTGCCGGGGACGCGCTGGCTGCACGCCGATGCTGAGACGAAGCCGAACGATAAAGGCGCTGACAAAGTAAAAGACCCGGAAGGAATCTACGGCAAGCCACAACGAGTTGTGATCTCGTTCGGCCCCGAGCATGCGCCGCTGGAACAGAAGCAAGTGGAGTTGGCCATCGAAGAAGCGCAGACGCTGGTGCCGAAACCGAAGATCATCGTCTTCGCGGCGTTTCAGTTCGATCCGGAAGCCGCGAAGGATATTGATGAGACGGATTGGCCGGGAGTGATGCTGCTCAAGGTGCAGATGAACGCCGATCTATTGACGGAGGATTTAAAAAAGAAGCGGGCGAGCAACGAGAGCTTCTGGCTCATCGGCCAGCCGGATATCGTGCTCAAAAAGATCAAGGACGGCAACGACAAAGGAAAGTACCGCGTCGAAGTGATGGGCTTTGACTACTACAACACCAAAACCGGAACCATCGAATCGGGCGGCAATGAAAAAATCGCCATGTGGCTGCTCGACACCGACTACGACGGCAGGAGCCTCTTGCCACGACAGGTTTTCTTCCCGATGGCCGGCGAAAACGAGGGCTGGGCGAGGCTGGCTAGAAATCTTAAGGCCGAGATCGATGAAGAACTGATCGAAGCGTATCGGGGCACGGTTTCCCTGCCCTTCGAGCCTGGGAAGAACAAGCGCGTCGCGATTAAGATTGTCGATGACCGGGGAATTGAGAGCCTGAGAATCATTGAGGTGGACTGATGGGAAAGACCTCCATCGACCATCTGATTATCAACTCGCCTTACGAAGAGCCGAAACACTACTGGAGTTACGACCGCGAGAGCCGGACGTTCGAGCAAAAAGCAGGCCGGCGGCCAGCCGGTTACGTCATTGCATCGCAAAGCTCCAAAGCCTTCGACGACCCCGGAATATTCGTTGAAATCCCTTTGGTCAATCAGATTCGCCCGCGCGTGAAAGCTTGGAGAGAAGCAGGTTATCCGGGTGTCACGGGAATCACCAAGCGGCTCCTCGACCATTGGAACGATCCACAGGAACGGCAGCATCAGTTTTTCTTCTGTCAGTTGGAAGCGATGGAGACGCTCATCTGGCTGGCCGAGGCCCCCGCGTCGGAGAAAGTCGGCATCGATATCCCGTCGGACGGCGGCGCGTTCACGCGCCTCTGCTCCAAGATGGCCACCGGTTCCGGCAAAACGATTGTCATGGCGATGCTGATCGCGTGGCAGGTCGCAAACAAAGTCACTTACCCCCAGGACGCACGCTTCTCGAAGCACATCTTCGTCGTCGCGCCCGGACTCACGGTCAAGAGTCGGCTTCAAGTGTTGGAGCCCGCCGGCAAAAACAACTTTTACGATGAATTCAACGTTGTTCCTGCCGCTTTGCTCGACAAGCTGCGCCAAGGCAAGGTTCTCGTTCGCAACTGGCACACGCTCAATTGGGACTCGGAAGAGCGAATCGCCAAGAAAAAGTCTGTGGACAAACGAGGCGCGAAGAGCGACGAAGCTTACGTCAGAGAAGTCTTGGGCGAGTTGGCCAATACGCGAAACATCTTGGTCATCAACGACGAGGCGCACCATGCCTGGCGCATACCGGCGGAGTCGAAAGTCAAAGGCGTAAAAAAGGAAGACATCGAGGAAGCGACCAAATGGGTTGGCGGTTTGGATCGCATCCATAAGGCGCGCGGGATACTCAACTGCTACGACTTCTCGGCGACGCCGTTCGCCCCGTCAGGCAAGCAAAGCTCGGAAGAGGCGCTATTCGATTGGATCGTCAGCGATTTCGGTCTCAACGACGCCATCGAGTCGGGATTGGTGAAAACTCCGCGGGTGGTCGTGCGCGACGACGGTCTGCCCGACGCGAAGACCTACAGATCGAAGCTTTACCACATCTACGAGCACGTCAAAGACGACTTGAACCGCCGGGCTGAGGAACAGGTGCCGCTGCCGGACTTGGTGACGGTCGGGTACTACCTCCTTGGGAAAGACTGGCTTGAGGCGGCGACGGCGTGGAAGAAAAGCGGGCTGCGCACTCCGCCGGTGATGATCACCGTGGCGAACCGGACGGAAACGGCGGCGCGGGTCAAATACGCTTTCGATCACAAAAAGATTCTGCTTGAGGAACTCTGCGTCCCTGAACGAATTCTCCACATCGACTCGAAGGTCCTCGACATGGCCGAGTCCCAGGAAGAGCCGATAGCGATCAATGACGACGAGGAGCAAGGAGAAGAAGACGACAATGAAGAGCCGATCAGAAAACTTACGAAGAAGGAACTGGCCGAGCAGCTCCGCCAGCAAGTCGATACGGTCGGACAGGCCGGTAAGCCGGGCGAGCAAATCCAAAAAGTGATCTCGGTTGGGATGCTTTCGGAAGGCTGGGACGCGCGGACGGTAACGCATATCATGGGGCTGCGGGCTTTCTCCAGCCAGTTGCTCTGTGAACAAGTCGTCGGCCGCGGGCTCAGGCGCGTTTCATATGAATTCGACAAAGAGAAAGGAGTGTTCGAAGCGGAGTACGTCAACATCTTCGGGGTGCCTTTCACGTTCTTGCCGCACGAAACGCAGGACGGTCCTCCGCCGCCACCGCCACCGCCGAAAACCAAGATCGAACCGGTCGTCGAGAAAAAGGACTTCGAGCTCAGTTGGCCGAATATCATCAGGATCGATCATGTTTACCGCCAGGAACTGAAGTTGGACCTGGACAAAGTTAAGACTCTGGAGTTGGACGCGCTCAAGACTCCGACACTGGCGCAAGTCGCGCCCATCGTCGAGGGCAAGCCCGACATCACCAAACTTTCAGAGATCGACCTTGAAGCGCTTGGAAAAAAGTTCCGCTGGCAAAAAATCGCCTTTGAGACCGCGAGCGGCATCTTCGACCAGATGAAGCCGAGTTGGAAAGGAAGCAAGGAATATCTGCTGGCCCGGCTCATTCATTTAATGGAGGAATTCGTCGCCTCTGGCAAGATTCAAATCACGCCGCCGTTGTTTTACCAAGACGATCTGAGGCGCCGGCTGGTGGTGACGCTGAATCTAAGCAAAGTCGTTCAGCATATGTGGGAGAGCATTATCGCGGAAAATACCGAGTCGCTGGTGCCTATCTTCGACAGGGAGAGGCCGATCGTTTCGACCGGCGATATGCGAACGTGGTACACCGGCAAGCCCTGCGAATTCACGAAGAGATCACACATCAACTTCTGCGTTTTCGACAGCACCTGGGAGTCAACGGACGAATTCCAATTGGATCGCAGTGGAAACGTCGACGCCTGGGTAAAGAACGACCATCTCGGTTTCGAAGTTCTCTACGTTTTCAAAGGCGTGGTGCATAAGTACAGACCCGACTTCATTATCCGGCTCAAGACCGGAAACTTCTTGGTTCTTGAAACCAAAGGGCAGGACACGGACCAAGACAAAACCAAGCGCGCGTTTTTGGACGAGTGGGTGAAAGGGGTGAACGAGCACGGTGGCTTCGGCAAGTGGAGCTGGGCCGTGTCGAAGCAGCCGGGAGATGTGGTGGGGATTTTAGAGCAGTCGAGATGAAACAAAGAGAACCGTCGCGGGGCAGATCGAGAAACGACTCCCGGTACATTTTCTCTCCCCCGGTCGAAGCGGTGAGTCATGTCGCGCTGTGCTCGCATTGTCGCGGGTGGATCTCCAAGATGCCACGAGCGAACCTGGCATCGGCGGTGCCGAATACTGTCTGGTGATCAGTCAGTGGCAGCCGCTTTTATCGCCGCGCTGCGATAGACAGCGCTCCGAGGCCATGCTGTAGGTTACGTGAAGAGACCCCTTTAAATTTCCTGCAAAGGGTAGTAGAGAAGTTGAGCAATGCGCTCAGAGAAGGGCGACAGCTCAAAAGGTCAAAAAGGTCTGCCTGACCCCGTCTTCGACAATCTTTCCTAAACCGCAAACGGCGAGGAATGTAAAATTCAGCTGGGCCAAGGTTTCGGACGGGGCCTTTTCTCGGCTTGACAGCCATCACATACTTGCCTTATATAGGCTCCACTGACTGACTTCGGCTGGATTTCTCGATCCCGACACCTCATTGATCTCGCATCGCAGTCCGGACGGGCCACCGCCGACCGGGTCTTCATAGTTAGGCTGGCACTTCGCGTGCCTTGCCGAAAGACTGGCGCAAGTGCTTTAATTCCCGCGAGCAATGTTCCTTGATCCTGAGAAACCGATCCCAACCCAGCTGTTGGCAGCCATTCTGGCTGTCGGGAGCAAGCAAAAGACCGTCTGGGACGAGAAGCCTGGGCTGGTCCGGGCTGCCCGACCTGAAGAATTGCTCGACGCGCTGCCAACATTTACAGAACAGGAACTTTCTCAATTGCGTCGAGAGTTCGTAAAACAAAATTGTGGCGAAGTTACCAAAAGTGAGCGGAGTTTGCTGCTTGAATGGGCGGAGGGGAGGTTGTCCAGACGCAACGTTCCCGCTGAGTTCTGGGACAGATGGAGGAAGCACTCACTAATCATCGTTAGGGAACGTTTGGAAAGGCATTTCGAGGGGCTTGAAATACGGCGGGGTTATCAACAGCATAGTGGCCACGATATAGAGCCAGGTCTAGCTTTTGAAGCTCCGGCTCCCAACGAAGAGGAGGCTGCAGATGATCAACTTGTCTCGGAACGCAAGAATGCCGGAGATACAATCGGTGTCGGAGAAGCCTTAGCTAAGAAATTCAGCTATGTCGGGCAGAGTAGGCTTGATGCCGTGCTCGCCAACGTAGTGGCGACGTGGGCGTCTCCTGTACGACTGGCGCCCGAGTTCGAAAGTACTTACGAACTCGGGGCTCAAAGCCACGAATTCGTATCGGAATACCTCAGTCTTGCGTTCGTTCATGCATACGCTCGCCTGAGATCGGTAAACAGGTCTTTACCCGCCGCTGCTAATGATCTCGTTTTTCGATTAGCGGACTCTATCGCCTCAGCCTTTACCATCGGTCAGCGGCTGGCGCCCGTGCCATTGGCGACTCACGCCGTCGTACGCCTGGAAAGCGAGCTTGCTGCGCTCCGGGGCGCTCTGACCGCGTTTCAGACTACCAACGCGTTGACTGCAAAGAGCGCTTCAATTGAGGTCGTCAGGGCGGCGCGAAACCTATCCAAATTTACGCTCCCGAACGAGCGACCCATTCTCGCAAACATTGATCGACTGCTAGGGCCAGTTTTCCGGAAATTTTGCGAGAGTTGCGACCGACACGATGATGCCGACGTGATCCGGCGAGTTCCTGAGATCCGTGAGCAACTCGCTGGTTCAGTTAATGTAAGCAATGATCCCCGGGCGTATAGTCGGCTTTGGCAAGAGTTCGTTCAACCTGTCTTTCGTCACATTGAGGTTCTCTTGGATGAGGGCTTACGTCGAAGCGAGATCGCTGCCAGTCCTTCGCTCGCCTTAGCAGACGCAGTGGTCAAACTCAACCTAACGGGAAAGGGGCCACAGGTTTTTTCCTGTAGGCTAATAAACCACGGCGATGGTCGAGGGCTTGACGTCGTCGGGTTACCGGCACCTCAAGGTGCGGTTCAGATAGCGATTCTGGAACCGAGCCGGCCGTTCGAACTCGGCGGACGTTCAGAGCAGTTCGTCACATTTGGAATCACGCTCGCGAAACCTTATGATCGCCTAGACATTCCTCTTTCTTGGAAGTGTCGAACCGCGGCGGGCGCAAACCGAGAGTTCCAAGATCAGCTCGTTCTTGAGCAGCAGCGCCAAGAACCAGACTGGGAAAAGTTGCGCGATGCTCCGCCGTACACAACCAAACCAATTCAGCATAGGGAGCAGCTATTCGGCCGACAGAGGATACTGGAGAATTTGTTGCTCCATGTTGCCGCTGGCACTTCCACTTTTTTGTGGGGCCAGAAGCGCGTGGGGAAAACGTCGGTGCTTCAGGTGCTCGCGTCCGAACTCAATGGACGTGTCAATTCGTTCTGTCTGATTCTCCGTATGGGGGAACTGGTTGGCATGCATGAGGGACAAATCGCTCATACTATAGCCCGCCGCCTTAACGAACTGGCACACTCGCCCCTGACCGTCCCTTCAGAAGCTGAATTCGGCGCAGCCATGGGACATCTGGTACCATTTATTGAACGGCTCATGCGGGCACAGGAGGGCAATTATGTAGTTATTGTCGACGAGTTCGACGATCTTGATCCAGCCTACTACCTGGGAGAGCGCGGCAGGCAGTTCATCAAGGCTCTACGTTCGCTTTCAGAGGTCGGTCTGACCTTTTTCTTTGTGGGCAGCGAGCGAATGGAGGCGATTTACCAAAGACATCAAGAAGATCTAAACAAGTGGCTCGACGTATCACTCAGCCGCATTGAATCGGCGGAAGACTGCCAGGCACTGGCTGCACGACCCGTATCGGGTGCCATTGAATACGATGTAGCGGCTTTGAGGCGAATTGTCGAATATTGCTCTGGAAACCCATTCTATATGCAAGTGTTTTGCTTCGAGATCTTCAAGAGATGCCTGCAGGGGCGCCGCACATTTGTCGGTGAAAGCGATGTAATAGCCGTCGCGGACGCGCTCGCGCACTCACTCGGGCACAGTAATTTTGCGCATTTCTGGCTGGATAATCCGGAACTCGACCAAGAAAAGAGAAATCGCCAAGCCGCTGAGAACTGCCTCGTGCTGGTATGTTTGGCTCGCCTTAGCGGTGCTTACGAAAACGTTGAGGACTTACACGAGGTGCAAGAGAAATTGGGTCTGGCGTACGGTGCACAACTGTCTCTGGCCGGCATTCGGGAAATAGTCGACCGACTCCGGCGTCGAGACGTTCTCTCGGACAACCCAGACCGTCCAGGCGCTAGGATAGACCTTCCCATGTTCCGGGACTGGCTGAACGATCACGCAGAACTCGTCTTACTTCATCACTGGCAAGAATTCTGTTCGCGACCGAAGGTCGAGGAGCGGGATGGGTCGCGAAGTCAGGTGATGGACGATTTGTCATTCCCAATTTCCGAAGATGACTTGCTCGCAGTCTCCCAACGGCTTGTCTACTGCGGAAAGCAAAAGGACGTCGCTGAAGTACGAGCTTGGCTGCGCCAGTTCGATGATGACAGCCGCATCGAGGTTGCCTTTCTTCTCCTTAAACGCATGGCGGAAAAGGGTTACATGAGTGAGGGAGAACGGGTGCTTGCAATGAACCGTCTCCAGGAGGCTGTGCAGGCAATCGAGGAAGGGGAGAAGCGCGTTGTATGGCGGATAGTGCGTGGGCGGCACGATAATCTGTGCGTAACCTTTGTTGACTCTGAAACTAAGAGTGGAGCATCGACAGCTCGTGAAGTAGCGAAAATCCTTCGGCCATCCAAATGCGCTGGGGTCTCTGAAATAGGCAATTGGCTTCGCGATCATCTAAAACAGGACGCTGTATTGCTAATCGTCGATGATTTTGCTGGCACAGGGGGTACGATAGTGAAGGGCCTTGAACATTTTTCAAGGCAGAGGAGCGATGAGGCTGTGTTTCGTGAATTCTACGAAACAGGCGCTGTACATTTGTTTGTTCTGTTTGCGTTTCCGGACGCTATGCGTGCGATACAAAGGCGCTTTCCAAAGCTCCGAACAACTGCGATACGCGTCTTTGGCGAGGATGTGCGAGGGCTTGATCCAGAAGCAAATATTTTTAGCGATGCCGGAGAGCGGAAATTTGCTCAGGACATACTGCTTCAAATTGGACGACAGCTAACACCTCAGACGCCGCTTGGGCACGGGGACATGGCCGCTCTCGTTGGGTTCCACAATACAATCCCCAATAACACTCTGCCCATTTTCTGGAGTAATGGCAGGGTGAATGAGCGACGTTGGAATCCCCTCTTTCCGCGCGCCTCGTGGAGCTAGCTGAATTTCGGAATTCCGGGGACATAATACTAATTTCGCCTGGTGCTGCAGGACCGGGTTTTCCTTTTCTAGCCAATCTCATGAGACTGAAGCCATTTGCTTCTTGGTCGGATAGCGCCGCTCCATCCGCGATTCACGCCACGGGTTTCCCCACGCAAGATTTCTAATCCCGCAATCGAAAAAGGTTGGCCGTTAGCGCGCTTCTTGTTGGGTGATGTACTGTTCGTGATTCCTGACATTCCTAAACCCTGGTGCTTGCCGTAATTGCGAAATTGCGCAAATACGCAACTCTCCTTACAGGTTATAGAGCTTCGCCGCGTTTTCGCCCATTAATTTTGTCTTCAACGCGTCCGACAAATCTTTGCGGCCCATCACTTCCTCGACGGTGTGGGGAAACTTGGAGTCGCTGTGGTTGTAGTCGGTGGCGAAGACCAAGCGTTCTCCGCCGACGAATTCGGCGACGTAGGGCAGCATCTTTTCGTCCATCTCGAATGCATAGAACATCTGCCCGCTCTTCATGTACTCGCTCGGCGGCTTGGTGAGCCAGGGCACGGTGGGTTGGAGAAACTCGAAGTGCTCGTCGAGCCGTTCCATCCAGTAGGGCACCCAGCCGCAGCCCGCTTCCATAAAGGCGAACTTGATGCGCGGAAAGCGCTCCAGCAAGCCGCCGGCGACGACACAAAGCGTCGCGATCATCTGCTCGAAGGGATGCGCCAGGGCGTGGGTGAAGAAAGGATGATCGAAGCGCTCCGTACCCGCCGGCACGCCGTCGCCCGCGCCGACGTGGATGCAGATTGGCACGTTGAGCCGCTGCGCCTCGGCGAAGAACGGATAGAGATCGGGATTGTCGAGATTGTTTTTCGACGCCGATACCGGCGGGGCTGCGACGGCGACGAATTTCAGCTCTTCGACGGCCCTGCGCAGTTCTTTGACGGCTTCGACGGGATCCTGGATCGCCACCGCCGCCACGCCCTTGAGCCTGCGCGGATCGGCCTTGCAATAGCCGGCGAGCCAGTTGTTGTAAACCCTGGCGACGGCGCTCGCCAGGTCTTTATCTTCGACGAAAGGCAGGCTCAAAAACGGCGAGGTGCCGAAGAGCACCGCCGTATCGATTCCTTCGAGGTCCATGTCTTTGAGACGTTGCACCGGATCGGTCATGCCGGTGGTCGGCTGAGGGTTGCGGCTGCGCGGCGCGCCGACGAAGCTGCAACCTTTCCCCACCGGCTTCGGCGTCAGCTTGCCGTCGATCATGACGAAATTGAACCCGCGGTTGTCTTGCACCGTCCTGGGCGCGCGTGAGCGATAGGCTGCGTCAATCAGTTCCGCCCACGGGATATCTCGCTCCAACACATGTCCGTCGGCGTCGATAATGCGCATAAGTACGGCTCCTGGCTAAAATTCAACGGAAATTCACCAGTATCAGAAACCGGCGGCGACCCTCAAGAGCGAAGCGACACGATGGTGGCGAGTACGTCGGAGTTGCACGCGGCAAGATGCCGAGCAAGCTACGTTCGGAATGATGTGTTTCTTGGCGGCCTTTGCGTCCCTTCGACGTCGCTCAGGGCATGCTTTGCGGGAGGAATTTCGAATTTCGGTTGCGGTTTTACCGCTTTGGGTCCTTCGTGGTGAATATGATTTGCGAGATTTATTTCACCTGGCCCGGGAACAGCTTTGCCGCATAGTCCCGGTTGATCTCGCGGATCAGCGTGTTGTCGAAGAAACGTTTCGGGTCCAATTCGGCCGCTTTGGCAACGGTGGACTGTTCAAGGACGACCTTGATCGCCTCAGGATCGACGGTCATGTCCCTGTTCCAGGACTTCAATCCTTCCTGAAAGCTGTCCACCAAAAGTTTCGGGTCGGTGATCTTGCTCGATTGGGCGAGAACTCTGCTTGCATAGGCGGGATCATCGATGGCACGCTTGATGGCGTCGAGATAACCCATCAGGAAAATCCTCAGCGTGTTGGGGTTCTTTTGCGCGAATGCTCTGGCGACGCCCGTGCCGGGACCAATGATTTTCAGACCGCGCTCGTAATAGTCGACGATCACTGGAAAACTTTTGCTCCGCGCTATTTCGCTCTGCGGCGGGGTCACAATCAGGCCGTCGGCATTTCCAAGCAAAAAAGTTGACAGCGCGTCGGGCGGGCCCTTGTGGTACAGGAGCTTGATGTCCTTGCCCGTTTCCATGCCGTGTTCTCTCGCGGTCTTGCGGACGGCGATTTCGCCGAAGGCACCCACCGAAGTGGTCGCCACCGACTTGCCGCGCAGACTTTCGAAAGTCGTCAATCCTTTTTGGCCGAATAGAACCAGTGTGCTGCGGTCGACGCTCGCGGCGACGTAAATTAGATCCGAGCCGGCCACGTTGGCGTGGATGATCGCCGTGCCGCCTTGATAGATGTCCACCTGCCCCGAGAGCAGCGCCTGCGCGGACGCGGTCGCGCTGAGTATGCTGATGTTGACGGTCACGCCCCGTTTTGCGAAGTAACCGGCTTCGTTGGCCAGGAATATCGGCAGGTAGAGCGGGCCGGTGGCCGCGACGGCGACTTCAAGTTTGTTCTTTTCGGATTTGAGGTCGGGGCTTTGGCCGGCCTCCAAGACGCGATCATTCAAGCCGGCCAGTCCGATAAAGAACCATGTGAGGACTATTTTTGTCAGTGCGCCACTTTGCATTGTATTCAATTCCGCAAGACGGTATCAATTCAACTTACTTCACCGTAAGAATGCTCGATAGCTTGGCGACGAGAGACGGGTTGAGCTTGAACAAGCCGTCCACCACCGCTTTTACTTCTTCGCCGGTCAATGGGTTGACGTCAAGCTGGACCTTCTTGGCCTCCGCCAAGAAATCCGGATCCTTGAGAGTTTGCATAAACGCATTGCGCAGGATTTGCACTCGGTCCTTCGGCGTCTTGGGGGTCGTGACGTAGACACGGGTAACGGCGCCGGGCTGGATACCGCCAGCGCGAATGAGCTGGCGCGCTTCGTCGCTTTTCGCGAGATCGAGGGCGAGCGGCACGTTCGGCAGATCCGGCTGCTTCTTCGAAGTCACTTGCAGGATCGGATAAGCGTCGCCGGTTTCCAAGGCCTTCCTCCAGGTCACGCGCACGGACTCCCAGGCCCAGCAGCCGCCCTGCAGTTCCCCCCCGTCGGCGGCAAGCCGTACGTCGGCGGTGCCCTTATATCCCTCTACCAGTTGAATCGGAAGATTGAGCGTTGCCTTGACGACCCGCGGCACATCGCTGGTGCTGTTGCCCGGCCCAAGGCCGCCGATTTTGACGGGAGTTTTGGCCGCGAACCATTGGTCTATATTCGCGATACCGCTTTCCTTGCGCAGGGCGCAAACCACATTGTCCTGAATCGGCACACCGATCCATTCAAATTCCCTCATGTTGAAATCGAATCCTTTGGGGTCAAGGACCTGGCTGAGAATCAAATAGCCGTTGAAGATGCCGAAAGTCAGGCCATCGGGCTTTGCGGCGCTATGAATATATTTCGCCGCAATGCGCGTGGCGGCCCCGGTCATGTTTTCAACGATCAGCGTCGGGTTGCCGGGGATATGCTTGCCCATATAGCGGGTCATGGCCCGGGTGTAGACATCGAAGCCGCCGCCGGCGGTGCCGCCGACGATAACTCGAATGGTCTTCCCTTTGTAGAAGTCATCTGCCCGCAGGGTGGCGGCGACAGCGATTGAGAAGCAAATCCCAATTATCAAAGCGGTGGTTTTCATGACTCGTCCCTCCCAGATTGAGTCAATACCGGCTACGGCGATTGGTTGTCAACCGTCCTACCGCAAATTTGCACACATGCGTCGTGCAGGGTGAGTGTCACGGGAATGCTCCCGTTCGTTCAATTTGATTGTCTTCTAACATCGCCGGAGGACGGCGACAAGGCAGCAAGTCGAATCTTCTGGGAGCCGCTCACCAGTATTACCGAGCCGATGATCAGCGCGGCGGCGAGCAGCGTACGCGCGCTCATCGGTTCGTCGGCGAGAAAATATCCGAGCCATACCGCCACCAGCGGGTTGACGTAAGCATAGGTGGCCACCAGCGCCGTCGGCGCCACGCGCAAGAGCCACGCGTAGGCGACGAATGCGCAGGAGCCGATCACCGTGAGATAAACCAGCGCCAGAGCCGAGCGCTTGGAGACGGCAGCGGGGTCGAAGCTACTCCATTCGCCGAGAGCCAAGGCGATGAAAATTTGAGCGATGCCCCCGATGAGCATTTCCATGCCCGTGGCGAGAAGGAGCGAAGCAGGAAGCGGCGCGGTCCTGCCGTAAAGCGAACCCGCCGCCCACAATATCGAGGCGAGCACCACCGCCGCCGCGCCCGCGAGGTTCGTCGCCCCGGCGTTGCCCGCGCTCCAACCGATGAGCAAGGCCGCGCCGCAAAAACCGATCAGGATTCCGATGGCGGACTTGAAGCCAGGCCTTTCGCCGCCCGGGCGCAGCGTATCGATCAGCGCCATCCACAGCGGAACGGTGGCAACCAGGAGCGCGGAGAGGCTCGACGGAATGAATTGCGCGGCCCAGACCACGCCGCCGTTGCCGCCGACCAGAAGGAAAAATCCGATGATCGCCGCGTTGCGCCATTCCAGAGCGGTCGGCCTGGCGTCGCCCGCGGCCCGGCGCCAAACCAGCAGGCAGCCGCCGGAGATGATGAAGCGCGCCGCCGCCATGAGAAAGGGCGGCGTGGTTTCGACGGCGAAGCGAATCGCGAGATAGGTCGAGCCCCAGACCAGATAAACTACTGTCATGGCCGACCAGATTGCCACCAACGATGCGCGATATTCGTTGGAGCGAGAAGCGAGTTGAGTCACTCGAAGGCGCCTTCCAGTTGAAGCAGCCAGCGTTTGGCCTTGAGCCCCGATCCGCCGCTGTAACCGCGCAGAGCGCCATTGCTCGCGATGACGCGGTGACAGGGGATGACGATGGGAACCGGATTGCGCGCCAGCGCCTGCCCGACGGGCCGGCTTGAACGCGGCCGGCGCAATGCTTCCGCGACACGATGATAGGTCCACACCTCGCCGGGCGCGATGCGGCAGGTGACTTCGAGCACAGTCTTCTGAAACTGCGTTAACGTCGAAAGATCGACGGGCAGATCGAATCGGCTCCGCTTGCCGGCGAAATACTCGCTAAGCTGCGCCATGACGCGTTCCACCGACTGGGGATTTTTCTCCAGGCGCGCGCGCGGATGGAAGCGCTCGAGAAATTCGGCTTCACCATGGCCAAAATCCACCGCGCAGAGTCCCCGGCCGCTCACGGCGGCGTAAAGTTTCCCCAACGGGGAACTCATTTCGCCCCACTGGATCAACGGCGCTTGATCCGTAAGCCATCTGGCGACCCTTGCCCGCGAATGGGCGAGAGCCGACTGCGCCGGACCGCCGAGCGTGGCGCGCAACTGTTTGACCACCGCGTGATCAGTTCTCCGAGTTCGTGTCGTCATCGTGACTCCTCCTAATTGTTACTTCTCAAGGGCCAGACGCAAGCGCCGGATCGCCTGGTAGACGTTGGCCCGCGCGCTCTCCTGCGAGCAGCCCAGAACCTGCGCGATTTCAGGATAGTCCAAGTCTTGAAGATAGCGCAGAGTCACGCAGGCTTTTTGCTTGGCCGGCAATTGATTCACTAAAAAGCGCACCCCTCGATTGATCTCCCTTTGGGATGCCGAAATGTCGCTCGCGCTTCCAATCGCCGCCGCCACGTTTGCCAACGCGGCGACCTTTCCGCGTCCGTTGTGAATTTGCCGCAACCGCCTGTAGGCGCAGTTGGTGGCGATCTTGTAGAGCCAGGCTCTGTGATTGGTATTAGCCCGCAGGCGCGAAAAATTTCGATAGGCGCGGAGATAAACCTCCTGCACGAGATCTTCCGCTTCGGTTTTTCTATCACTGCTCCGATCGCCCGCGAGCAAGCGCCAGACGTAAGCAAAAATTTCGTCGTGATGACGTTCGATCAGTTCCTCGAAGCGGAGCGCCATGCGGTGATCCTAGTGTAGTGTCTCAGAAGTTCGTTACATGATTCAATCGTCATTCCGGGCAAGCTGGCGATAGCTTGCGCGACCCGGAATCCAGGTTTTTGCAGGGGCGGGTTTCAAACCCGCCCCTACTGGATGCCCGCTTTCGCGGGCATGACGGAGGAGAGACCACCGACTTCTTTTGCAAACTTCTGACACGGGACACTAACCGTTAACGGTATAACCTCCAATGCGCCGTTTTGTGAAATCGGTCGGAGATAATTTGTTTGCCCGATGCGCTTCGATGGAAAAGATACTCGCTCTGTTATTCTTTATCGCCGGTGGGAACAAGAGCGGGGGTTAATGCATCCCAGGAGGTCGGGATGCGGTATTTTGCGTTGCAATCGGTACAGAGTGTCGAGAATGCGAGATTAGACGCTGAGGTTCGCCAACGCCCCCACGCACGAGGTTAGAAACGGTTCAAACTGAGCCGGTTATCGATGCGGTTACACGCGAATCGACGCATGTAGTCTTCCGCTTCCGTTTTGGTGGTGAAATTGCGTTGACTGGCAAATTCGACGTTATGCCCGTCAATAAAGTCGATGTGGCCTTTCCAGGTCCACAAGTCCGTATCCCGGTCTCGCTTCAGCGTCCCGACAAAGGTCTGATTGCGGTGTGAATCGGTGACTCGGTATCGGGATCGTTCCTCATTATTACTCATGGGTATCACTTTAGTGCTTGGGGAGCGCCATAGCAAGCACTATTTGGGTGTACGTCAAATTTATGGGTGGCAAGAGCTAACCTAGGGCGCGAGCCTCCCAGAATTCTTCCCAGCGTGCGCTGAGTTGGCAGCAGCGCAAGGCGATAATGGCATTGGCACCTCTGACGGTCCAGTGCATACCGGATTGCTTCAAGCGTTGTCCACAGATCGTCTTACAGCCTGCCTCCACGACACCGGATCCAACAAACAGGCCCCGCTTGCGAAAGTCCGCATAGCGCATGCGTTCGGCGTTTGTGTGGAAATAATCCGCGGCAGTGCGAACTGCTTCCTGGACCTTGGGATGGCTCGGCCGCAGCCGGCGCAGAGAGGCGATCACGGCCTCGACATCTGCGGCGTCGAGTTGTTCACGGCGGGCCTCCAGCCACGCTTTGGACTTTATAGCGCTGGCCCCATAGACAAGCTTGGCTATAAGAGCCAAGTGTTCCCGAGCGTGATAGAGATCGACGATCTGGATTGCGCCGTAAAAGTGTTCTTCGGCAATCCCCCAAATCCAGCGTGCTCCGTCTCCAAGAACAACGACCTGAGCGGCCCTGCT
>Ga0214472_10001845_pt1 | contig 23029 bp, 20 predicted proteins | sample RVTome_6_FD_207662 | JGI IMG/M metagenome (GOLD analysis project Ga0214472, IMG submission 207662) | Soil microbial communities from uranium-contaminated site in the Upper Colorado River Basin, Wyoming, United States - RVT140D175 | ecosystem: Environmental > Terrestrial > Soil > Contaminated >...
AGCCGCCAAAAACAGCGTAGCGCCATTTGCCGAGCTTGACGCGCAGCGTGGAATAGCCCTGACCGGTCACCACGGTGAATCTCTTGTTGCCGCTGAGATACTTCCAGTAAAAGAACAGCAGGATCGCCAGTACGAACAAAAACACCGATCCCAACGCCGTCGCTTCGCCGTAGGCACGCGGCTCGTTCTGGAGAAAGTCGTAGATTTTTGTCGAGTACACGTAGAGGCCAACCGGTGTGCCGAGCAAAAGCTCGGTATTAAACGATTGCAGACCGCGAATGAAGCTCAGCACCGACACAGCCAGAATCATGGGCGCGAGCACCGGCAGGGTGATGCGCCAGAGCATGGCCGGCGTATTGGCGCCGGCGACGCGCGCCGCCTCTTCCAGGGTCGCGCCCAGGCGGCGAAACACCGGCACCAGCAGCATCACCTTGAACCAGATGCCGCCGGTGGACGTGTGCACCCAGATGATGCCCCAGAAGCTATACGGATTAAACAGCGCGCCGTCGACAAACGGCAGGCTCCTCGCCAGCGTATTGAGAAAACCAAAATTCGGATCAAGCAGGAGAATCCAGGCGAGAACCAAGGGAAAATCGGGAACGAAATAAGCGACCCAGCAAATCGACTCGATGAATTTGCCGCCGGGCATATCGGTGCGCGCGATCAACCAGGCGAACAGCACGGAAAAAATCATCGCGGGAATCAGCCGCACGACCGAGAGCAAAAAACTCAAACCCAAAGCGCTCAACGTGCTGGGGTCGGTGAACGCGCGCACCCAGTTGTCGATCCCATAGACCGCCGGCTTGCCCGGTGCGGCCAGATTGAAGCTACCGGTCAGCAGGAACAGCAGCGGCAAGCCCATCACGACAACCAGAAAGATCAAAAAGGAAAACTCGGCGAGGCGAATCGGCCGCAGACGAAAACGGCTGGGCATCGGCAGGAGTCTGTCGCTAGACGCTTTCATAGTCTAAACTAGAGCGGGCGAACGGTGAGACGAGCCGGATCGAGCGCCAGTTGGACAGCATCGCCGGCACTGAACCGGCGCTTCTTCGGTGCCAGCAAGACCAATGATGCTCCCGCCGCTTTAATATGATATTCGAAGCGATCGCCGAGATAGGCAACCTGTTCGATCGTGCCCGCGAGCCGATTCGTTTCTCCCCCACCGCTTGCGGTCATCTCGACATCCTCTGGCCTGGTAAATACTCTCGCCACGGCGCCATCGGTCAACCCGTCGCCCGACGCGCCGGCAAGCGCGTAGCGGCCGGCGCCGTTGGCGAATTCGATCCAGCAGCCGGTCGCGCTCTTGGCGATCTTTCCTTCGAAGCTTATCGTGTGTCCCAAAAATTCCGCAACGAAGGAAGTCGCGGGCCTTTCATAAACTTCCTCCGGCGCACCGACCTGCTCGAAGCGCCCACGATTAACCACGGCGATGCGATCCGATAACGTCATCGCTTCGGCTTGATCATGGGTCACGTAAAGCACCGTTAAATTGAGTTTTCGCTGCAAGGCGCGGATTTCGACACGCATCTGTTCGCGCAGCTTGGCGTCCAGATTGGACAGCGGCTCGTCGAGCAGCAAGATCGCCGGCTCGTAAACCAGCGCGCGGGCCAACGCCACGCGCTGCTGTTGGCCGCCGGAGAGTTGGGTCGCGCCGCGCTCCGCCAAGCCGGTGAGACCGACGACATCGAGGGCCTGCAGCACCCGCTGCCGCACCGCATCGCCGGACTCTTTGCGCACCCGCAATGGGAAGGCGACGTTTTCGAAAACCGAAAGGTGAGGCCAGATCGCATAGGATTGAAACACCATGCCAAGTTGACGCTTTTCCGGCGCCGCGAATATACCTCGCGCCGGCGCAGCCACCGCGCTACCGCGAATAAGAATTTCGCCGGCGTCCGGCTCCTCCAGGCCGGCCACCAATCGGAGCGTCGTTGTCTTGCCACATCCCGACGGCCCGAGCAAGGTAAAGACTTCGCCGGGGGCGATGGAAAAACTCACGCCATCGACGGCATTGATTGCGCCGAATCGCTTCACGACCGCCCGGAACTCGAGAACCGGTTGCGTCATAAGTATGAAATCCTAGGCCTCTGCTTTGTCCCGATCGCGCAGCTTACCACTTTGATCCAAACGTTCCATCCCTATCGTTTCAATAAATTTGCCACAATGTTTCTCACTTTCTGTTTCGTCGATAGGGTAAAACCCCAGTCATAGCTGTCGAAGTATTTCACTCCGGGCCGCGGAACGATCTCGGGCGGCAAGAAAGATTCATCCACGTCGGTTCGAGTGGTCGCATGCAATTGGGCCCGGGAAAACACTTCGGCGCCTTCTTTGGAAGCCAGCCAATTGAGAAACACTCGCGCCGCGTTTGGATGAGGCGCGCGATTCACGATCGCGAGCAAACCCGACGCCCCGGTGAGCATGTCCATCGCGTCGGCGGGTGCCGCTTTGACGATCGGAAAACCCTCCTTCTGCAGGCGGTCCACTTCGTCGCTGCGCGCGCCGAATGAAATCGGATAAGTCCCTCTGGCGAGCCAGTCTTCCATCTGTCGCTTGTCGCGGCTGAAGACCGGCTTCTGGTCGACAAACAGCGCCCTTAAAAATGGCTCGCCGAACTGAACGTAAAGCGCCGCCGCTGTATTGCTGCCAGTGCCAGCATCGGTGGGATCAAACACGGAGATCTTGCCCTGCCATTTTGGCTCCAGCAAATTTTTGATCGACTTCATCTCGCTCGGCTGGACGAACCGAGTGTTGAAAAAAAATAGCGAGCTCGCCGTACTGAATAGACGCAGGATGTACTGCGCTTCCGGATCAATGAACCACGGCTGTCCTCTTTTCCACTTCGAACCGTCAACGACCTCGGGCAAGATCAGCAGCGGCTTAAGCGGATCGAGCATTTTTTCCGCATAAAGCGTGGTCGCCATGGTTTGCACGCCCGCGGTCACCACATCCACAGAGAAGATTCCGGATTGACGCTCGGTGCGCAGGCGCGCCGTCATGGCACTGCTGCGGCCGGCCAAATACTCCACATTGATGCCGAACCTAGCGGTAAATTTCTCCGGTATGTGTTTCCGCATGAGCGGATCCGGCGCCGCCGCGAAAACCACTTTTCCTTCTTTTTTCGCCGCCGAAACCCATTGGTTCCATTTTGGCTCCCAGCCCTTGTCTTGCGCCGATCCGGTAGCGACCCAAAACGCTAACGGCAGCAAAAACGCGGTCACCGCCAGACCCGTTCCTATGACAAGCAGAGAGCAACGCAGGTGCGCGGAAACTGAAGGCTTCCTCATGTTCGCTTCACCTCTCTATCGATGACCGAATCTGGGATGCGCTCCGACACGAGCCCTTCCCTGCAAAAACAAATCACGGCCTGATTTTATTCGACTCGGCATCAAAGAGCTAAATGTTCGCTATCCGACGCGTTTTGAACGGCTTGAACAATTGAAACCATTGGAACGGGCTGCTTTATTCCTCGTCGAGCAGCTTGCAGTAGTAGCGCCAGTTGGAGCCGGCATGGACCGACTTGGCGCTGCCGCCGCGGGACCTTCCAACCAGAAACTCGATGTCTTCCTGCGGGATTGGCTCGGGTTTGCCGAGCAGATTTGCTTGATAATTGACGACCGCGGCTTCGTTTAATTTGATCGCCGTCAAGGTCGCGTCTTCGACGTTGGGACCGGCGCTGGTGATCCCGTGGCCGCGCATGAGGCACGCCTGTTTATCGCCCATCGCTTTGGCGAACTCTTCGCCGAGTTTTTCGTTCGAGACCGTAATGCTGCGCGGATAACTCGCCACGCCGTCCATCAGCAAGCGCAATCCAGATGGATCGTAGGCGCCATACAAGGGCAAAATCGGCTTATTGCAAATCGTAAACAACACGACAGTCAATGGATGGACATGGACGACGCACTGCACTTCCGGCCGCGTCTTGTAGAGCCAGGTGTGAATGAATACTTCCTGCGGCACGTCAAGGCCGTCGTCTCCGCTGATTTTCCCGCCGTTGAAATCGACGGTGATGACGTCCCGCGCCGAAACAAACCGTAATCCCGACTCCTCAGGCCCGCGCGCCTTGATCAAAGCCCTGTCCTCCCCCGGCACGCGGGCGCTGACATGGCCGCTCGGTTCTTTGGTCAAATTTAACTTGCCGAGGATCCGGCAAGACTGGGCAACTTGCTCGCGCAGTTTGGCAAGATCAGCCATAAAAAATTCCTCTACTCAATGGAGATTGATGAAACGCGACTGGATCATAATCTTGCCGGAGGGGGAAGGCAAGCGAACTGCCAAACTTGCGGTCTGGAGCTAAGCACCGAACGGTGCAAGGCAACCGTTCTGGCCGCACGGAATGCTAATTTCCCAAGGCGAAACCGTCGGCTGCAAAGGCCGCGAGCCTGCGCAGGCAAGCAAATCGCGGTCTGAAGCGCGTGTTATTCGTTGACCGCTTGCGGCGCGCGGTCATTGGATCTCTGGGCGATGGATTCCATCAAATGAGTATCGATGAACGGATTTTTCGCCGGGTCACGCACTACGCCCATCGGGTCCTGCCCCTGCTGCACTTTCTTCATCTCACGAAACATCACTTCTCGCAGCAGGATAACGCCGCGGTCGGAACTGGCGAGACGCTCGCGGCTGCGGTCGCAGATCGGCCCCTGGGTTTCCCAAGCCATATGATCCTGGGCCTGCACGGCATCCATGCGAAACTTGGTAAACGGATGCAGCGCATCCGGCGGATTTTTGTAGGGTTTGATGTACTCCACAGGCGGCTCGTCGGGTTCCACGATCTCGCCGTTTTCGCTCGGGAAAAAGCGCACGAAGTAAACCTTCGTATGGGTGTCGTCCATGGGCACGCGGATTTGACCGACATTGCCCTGACGCAGAATGTTCGGAAAGATCACCGGATGCTCGTCGATCATGCCATTCTTGTAGGTGCGCCGCTTCATCAAACCATAGGAGGTTTCGTAAAAATCGAACTCTTGGACATCGTCCGTCAAGCCGCGCGTGGTGTCTTCAATCGACCGGCCACGGTTGGCGGTATTTTGATGAAGAATTTGTAAATGCGCCGGGTCCATGGAATTTTCCATCGGCTGGAACCAATTGCAGTCGAGGGGCGGCTGGATGAAAATTTTGCGATGGCCGTCTTTGCGGAACCAAATATCGAAATTGGCGATGACCGGCGCGGGCAGCGGGCCGAGATAAGCCCAATACAAACCAACCAGCTTTTGCACTGGATAAGCCTTCTGTTTGACGGTCAGGTGAAACTTGCTTTCGCAAGGTTCCGCTGGTGTTTCGAGACAGTTGCCCTTCGCGTCATAGAGCCAACCATGATACGGGCAGGAGATGCCGCGCGCTTCGACCCGCCCATAGGTTAATGATGCGCCGCGATGCGGGCAGCGATCGTCCAGTAAACCGACCGTGCCGCTCTTATCGCGATACAAGACCAGCGTTTCACCGAGAATCCGCACCGTTTGGGTCGGATTTTCGACCGCCAGCTCACTGGCGACGCCGACCGGCAGCCAGTAGCGGCGCAACATCTCGCCTGCCGGAGTCCCCGGCCCCACTCGCGTCAGCATGTCGTTTTCTTCTCTAGTGAGCATGACACTATCCTCCGTCAAACTGCCGATCGATGATTATCCCTTGGCTGTTTTTGCCAGTGCTTGGTCGATAACCTTCGCGGTCGCTTGCGCGCTTAACATAGACTTTGATCATATTCGAATCAGGCCCGGTTTCGCAAGAGCCATGATGAAAAAAATCTTTTATTATCAACAAGTTATATTACATATGAAATTTACATATGTTAACGATTGCCGGCCCTTCGGCTGGCGGCGGACGATGCCGCGCGGAATCATCCGATCGCAATACGGCGCAGAACTGAGCAGCGGATGCCTGCGAGAATGGCTTTGGCAGTGCTCTTAGAGTAGTAGAAGCAACAGATATCGGGATCTACGATGCGACGCGACTTTGCCCAGCGGCGCTGGCAAAAAGACCGATTCGTTCATTGATGACGCCGAGATCAATGAGCCGATTCTTTGCTGGATCGCGGATGACCCCCAGCGGATCGAGTCCCTGCTGGACTCTTTCGATCTGCTCTTTCAAGAGTTTTCGCAGCTCGATTATGCCTTCGTCACCCACGCCAAGATGCTCCGTGGCGCGGTCAGTCAGAGGCCCTTGAGTCTCCCACGCCATAGAGTCCTGGGCGGAGACCATGTCCATGCGGTATTCCCGCGGCGCGGTCTTGAGCGGCGTAAATCGGCATGGCACCGGCGCGTCGGCGGGCGAGCGCTCGCTTGTGGAGGGAACAAAATTGACGCGGAAGACCTGCGTGTGGTGATCGTCGACCGGCACACGGATCTGCAAGTTATGGCGCACCGACCGGCCTTCATCGAATGGCGCGACATGGCGCAACACCGACGGAAACAGCAGCGGGTGCTCGTCCACTTCGGATTTGCCGCCTGCGGCTGGCGGCAAAGTCGTGCGCCGTTTTCCGATGCCGTATTCGAATCGTATGAACTCGTGTTTCTCGGCGTATTTCTTCACGCGCGGCGCCAGGTGAGCGGTGTCGCCGTGGAGCCAGAACAAATGCGAGGGATCGACCGAATTTTCCATCGGTTGCAGCCAATTGCAATCGATCACGGATTCTTTGACGATCCAGCGCCGGCCATGCTCCCACACCAACACATCCCAGCGCGGCAATAACGGCACTGGGGCGGGCCCGAGGTAAGCGTAGATCAGTCCGCCAAGATGCTGAACCGGATAGGCGACATGTTGGATGCGGTTTTTGAATGTGCTGTCAGCCGGTTCGGCGGGCTGCTCTAGACACTTCCCTGCGCCGTCGAACTTCCAACCGTGATACGGGCAGCGAATGCCCTCCGCGTCGACTCGCCCGTAAGCCAGCGAAGCCAAACGATGCGGGCAATGCTCGCCGACCAAACCATAGGAGCCTTTGCTGTCGCGGTAGACCACCAACTCTTCGCCAAGAATTTTCACCCGAAGAATCGGTTTTTGAGCAGTAAATTCAGCCGCCGCCGCAACCGGATGCCAATAACGGCGCAACAGCTCGCCGCCTGATGTACCCCGGCTCACCTGCGTCAATAATAAATTTTCTTCATGGGTCAGCATGAGCAGTGATCTCTACGGCGAGCACACATCGTCGATTCTCCATGCGCAGCTGCTATGCTCGGCAAACCGACCTGCGCCACGGGTGTCATGCCTTGCGTTGCAGTTCGTGATACTTGTGTATTTTGCGCGCCTCGTCAAGACGCATGCCGCTCAGCGCTGACCGCAAGATCTGGTCTTCGGCCTGTGAAATCGATTGCGCCAAGGCGAGCACTTCCTGCTCCTTTTCCTTCGGCACGACCAGCACGCCGTCGTCGCTGCCGAGCATGATGTCGCCCGGCTGCACTTGCACGTCGCCCAACGAAACCGGCACGTTCATGCCGTCAACTTGGACTCGATCTTTGCCCGTACGCATGTACTTCGCCCGGCTAAATATCGGATATTTGAGCTCGAAGCTGCGTGCCACATCGCGGCATACCCCATGCACCACGGTACCGCCGACGCCGCGCTTATGCGCGACCGCGGTCAAGATATCACCCCAAACCGTGCAGTCGAGCCGGCCGGCGTTGTCCAGCACCACCACCTCGCCCGGAGGAATGTCATCGATGTAATCTCCGACTGTGCCTTTGACGATGCCGCAGGGAATATACTTGATCGTGAACGCCCGCCCAGCCAGCTTATTGCCCTGATTGATCGATTGAATGCCCAGACACTGCCCGACAACACCGAGCCGGTCCATGGCGTCCGATACGGCCGCCACTGAAAGTTTGCTAAATCCTTCTACCACCGCGTCCATGTCAAAGGGTATCTCCTCTTTTGCGTTGTTGGCCACGCCGGCGTCCGCGTGAGACCGTTTGGGCGTTTCCCAATGCCATGCTTTGCCTTGGGGCTATATCGAGGGCATCGCCCGCGCCGCGGCTCCGCCTATTTCTTGTTGAGCATCTGTTCGTAGCCGAGCTTTTCGAGCATTTCGAGACCGGAATAGCCTTTGCGGATGCCCGCCGCCATCTCCTGCTCCTTGGCGAAAATCCCTTCCGCCGCGCTCACCACTTCGTTTTCTTTCTCCTTGGGAATGACAATCACCCCGCTGCCATCGGCCAAAACCAAGTCACCGGGATGACACTGCACGCCGGCGAACTGAATTTCCTGGTTGTAAGATTCCTGCATCACCCGGCCGCGCGCCGTCATCGGCACGACGCCGCGGGCGTAGACGGGAAACTCCAAGTCGCGTGCCTCGTCAATATCCCGGCACGCCCCATCGATCACCACGCCGCTTACGCCTTTGAGTTTTGCCGACAACGCCAACAAACCGCCCCAGCAGGAAAATTCCAGCTTGCCGCCGTTGTCGATGACAATCACGTCCCCCGGCTGCGCCGCTTCGATAGGCGCGGTGCCGAGATGCTGGGTCGGCTGCTGCAGGCCGGCGGGCTTGATTTTCATCGTCACCGCGCGCCCGGCGATCTTCGGACAGGGCCACTGCGGCCGCACACCCCAGGTTGCACCTTTCAAATTCAAACTGTCCAAAGCATCCGACACCGCGCAGGTATCGAGCTTCGCCAGTCGCTCAACGATCGCTTCCCGTACCATTCGACTTCCTACAACGAGCCATTTTTGCTCACGATGCGATTCTTCCAACCCGAGACGCGAAACCTATTTACTGCCAGAAGGCAAATCCCATACCGCATCCGGTAGCCGCCGGCGACCGATAAGTCGTTACATACTCCAGATATTTGAGCTCACGGTCTTCCAAGGCCCCGGCCAGTGCAACCCAATTGAGAATTTCCGAGGTGCCGCCCCACAATCTTTCGCGTGGCAACTGAAACAAGACTTCGGGTTTCTTATTTTTCAACCCGTCGATGGTCATGGCGTCGATTTCTTCGTCGATTACGACGTGGCTCAAGCCACCGGATGCCATCAACGCGACTCGTTTGTCACTGTCCCATGCCTCAATCGCCCTACGCACCGCCTGGCCCAATGCGTAGCAGCGCTTCGGCGTCGGCTGATTCGGCGGGTAATAGGTATTGACCATGACCGGCACCATGGGAATATTGCTGCCGGGCAGCACGCGTCGGTAGAGAAAACTGAACGCATGGCCGACGCCGATTTCGGCGCGCAGCTTATTGCAACGGGTGATGTCAAATTCAGCGTCCGTCAAACTGCGAATCAAATGGTTTGCAAGGTCGGACGCCGTGTCGTACTCCGATCGAGTGTCAGCCCATCCCCGCCGCTCGGCGTCTTTCCAACTGGACGGCCGCAGTCCGTGATCTTTGACGACCGGCACTGTCTTGCCGTGATAGATCGCGAACATCGGCATATTGTCGTCATGAAACTGTTCTTGCTGGTCGTCGCCGAAAACCACCACCACATCGGCGTTGGCGCGGCGCAGCGCATCGCCCAATGTGGCGACGCCCTTTAGACAAGCCTGATCTCGCTCTTCGAATTTTTCCGGCGTGAGCTCTTTGGCCAAGCCGGGCTTGGCTTTTTTCACAAGGGCCGCATAATCTAAACGCGGATCGCTCTGATCTTTCTTTAGTAGTTGATCCCAATCCTTCGCCCGGATGCTCAATTGCGGACTATGAGACGTGCCTACCCCAATTACGACCTGTGCCATGAGACTGTCCTCCTATATTCTCCTGCTATTTCGAATAGCTCGTGTTCTGTCAAACCTCTACAAGCAAAGTTCCCTAGCTGTCAAGCGAGGGTACCTCAGCGCATCGAATGATGCTCGCAAAGTATCGCTCATCGGGCCAACACGCGCCGCGCACGGCGCCCCCGGTGCGGCAAACCCCGTCGTCTGATAGATCGTTCGCTGATGCATGTCGTCGTGGCAGCTACCAGCAACCAAAATAGCGCCAAACATCAACTGCGGCAAACTGCGGTTTGAACTCTCTGCCTTACTTACCCGATTAACCCCGCCCGACGAAGGGAATTGGTTTTTCCTCGGTCCGCTCCAAATAGCGCACAAAAGTATACTTGTTCTCCGCGAGATCGATGTTGGGGCGAGCGATCTCGCGATGCATCAAGCTCTCGTCAACTTTGCAAACGTAAAAGCCCAGCTCGTCCTTGTCCAATGCAGCGATGCCGACTTTCTTGAACTCTTCGAATGCGCGAATCGTTTGAGCAGTCTTGATGCCAGCTGCTTGAGCCATGGCCGCCAAATCCGTGTTGCCTGAAGTCGCCGTCGGATAGCTGATGCGGCTGCCGCTGTAGACGCCATTGTCGAAAACGTAAATCAGTAAATTCTTCGGCTGCAAGTTGCCGAGCGTGGCAAGGTTGAATAGCGACAGCAAAACGCTGCCGTCGGAATCGATCGCGATGACTTTGCGGTGCGGCAAAGCCAAGGCCAATCCGGTGGCAACGCCGATGGCGCAGCCCATCATGCCGAGCAGCAAGTTGCCCTCGTGGCGCGACAGGTGCGACCACTCGATGCGCTGGCCGCTCTGCGAGGTCACCACCAGCTGATTGGACATCTTGCTCGCCAGCATTTGCAAACATTCGTAGCGAATCATTCGGAAAACTCCCCGGCGAACAGCAGCGCGTAGGGTGCGCGCAGCGCGTTCGCCGCGCGCACCGCGTCTTTGACCTTCACCTCGAGTTTTTCGCCATCTTCGACCAATCTATGATCGATACCCAAACCATCGAGCACCGGCACCGAATGCTTACCGATGGTCGCGTAGAGAAAACTGTTGCGCAAATCTGGCACCCCGCCCAGGTAGGCGACCACTAACAGCAAGGGCACACCGAGCTGCTTACCTACCGCCAGCAAGCTGTAACTGGCGACGTAAATGCCGGTGTTTTCCATATACACCGCGGCCTGTTTACCGGCCAAAGTCGCTCCGGCGGCGATCGTCACCGCCTCCGACTCGTTGGCGACGGCGATGAGTTCCATGGCGGGATCGTCGCGAATTAACGGCAAGATCTGACTGAGCCGGGTCTCCGGCAAGTAAGTCACGAAATTAATTCCAGCGTCTTTGAGACTCTGCACCAGGCGTCGAGCAAGTCCATCCTTCATAGTCGCACTGAATTAACAGGGAAAATCGTCGGCCGCAATCGGCCGGCAACGGTTGGCGTAGCGCATGGCTGGCGCACCTTAGCACCACCGGCCGCCACGTTTCGCCATTAGGGACCGGCAGAGCTGTCAAACAGCTTGACAGGCTGCTGTCACAACCCTGGCGCGTTTGACCGCAAAAAATGGCCTTAGTCGCCTTTGCCCTAGCCAAAAATAGCCAAAAATTCGCAATTTGGCTTTGCACGATTCTTGCCTTTCGCTTGGCCCATGAGCTCGAATGGCAAAACCACCGAACCTTTGATCGAAATCTTAAACTTGTGCGAACAAACCCTGGCAGCTTTCGATACCTCCAATGGCACTAACGATCCAATACCCTTTCCTGCCAAGTCCCGCCTATCCGTGCTTCGCCGTCATCAACAAATTGGCCGCCGCTTTGGGTTAATCCGAGGCGGATTGTTTAGCCGATCGAATGGCGGATTAAAATCAGCCTAATCGAACCCGTTACGACTTGTCGAGCTTCACTTTCGGCAGCGAGCCCGCGAACATTCAAGGTCATCCTCTGCCCCGCAAGGCGCGTCAACAGCAAGCTCGCCATAGGGCACCCGTGCTCGACTATTTTGGCGGCAGATCTCGCGCAAGAATTAGGGTTTGAATTGGTGGTCGCAGTAGGAATCGAACCTACGACCTCGCGCATGTGAGGCGCGCGCTCTAACCATCTGAGCTATGCGACCACTAGGAGGTTTCTTTTAGCACCTTGAACCGCAAGCTTCAAGTTTCCCGATGGTCGTAGAGTACATTTCAGCGAGCGAGCTAGCGATCCAATTCCGCGTCAGTTTCACTTCCTGCGTCAACGGGGCTTCGCTTCTCTGGCAATCGCCACCGCTTCGATTTCAACCAGTGCCCCCACGATGCTTAATGGTCGCGTTTCGACCGCCGTCAGGGGATTCCAATCGCTAGAGAACTCGCGCGTCATCTTTTTGACCGCCTCAACATCGGTCGTCTCCGGGGTAAACACGGTGATCGTGACAATTTGAGATGGCAGTACGCCTGCGCGGATCGCCGTGCCGCGCAGATTCTCCAAGGCTTGTTTCACCTGGCCGGGAAAATTTCCAAGCGCCATCGAACCGCCTTGCTTATCCAACGGCCCGACCCTGGAGATCACGATCACAGTCTCCCGCGGATTGCGAAAAATTTGGACATTGCCCCCCTGCGGGTCGCCTGGAACAAGCTCTTGCGCCAGGCTCGGCGCCGGTACCAACACAATGCCGCAGCAGTAAACCAATCCGGCAAAAAACACGCGCGCAGCAGCTAGCATGATTTTGCTACAAAAATACGAGTAGGAAATCGTGATAATCCTTGTTACGCACTTTGGTTGTGACGAAGTTCTCCGTAATTACTAATCCCGGATGTCTTGCAACAACCAGTCTGTGGGAATTTCCCGTCCCAGGCCTTTCGCTTTTGCCAGCTCGTATACCTTGCCGGCCACGGCGAAAAACTGCGCGCCTTGAATGTTGCCCCTTTCCGAGTAGGTGATCTGTTTCGGCCCCGAACGCCCTTGCTTCTTGCCGCTCAGTAGGTCCGCCAACAATAACGCCCGATCTTCAGCGACGACCCCATGGGACCGCTTGCCGGCGCGCTTCATGCGCATGCGCGCGTTTGCGTCCGGCATGGCGCCGTAAGTAAGATACTCATCAGCAAGATCGAATTCCGGCAAGCCCCAAGGAGCCGGGGCGTTGCCAAGCCGTAGCGACACGTCGATGCGTCGTAAAGTTTCTTCATCGGGCTTGCCGCCGACACAAGTGATATGAGTGCCGTCCTCGAGACAGTCGCCGATGATAATCGGCACGGACGAATCGGTGCAGCCGGCAATGATGTCCGCACCCTTGTACACAGCGCGCGGACTATCCAAAGCGACGGCTTCAATGCCAAATTTCTCTCGGATCTCTCTCGCGTATTCCTCCCGGTGCGCTTTGGTCGGACTGTAGACCTGTACCTTCTTGATCTTTCTGGCCAGCAAAAAAGACTCGACGTGAGACCGAGCCATGCCACCGGAGCCGATCATGCCGACGACCTCAGCATTTTCCCGCGCCATGTACTTGACACCGATGCCCGAATCGGCGCCAACTCTCATATGTTGCAGGTAGCCGTCATTGATCAGTGCCACCGGCTCGGCGTTTTCAATGTTGATGAGCAGGATCAAGCCGCAGAATTTCCCCGGCCGCACGCAGTATTTCTCCTGCGTGCGCGCCCCGTTATATTCCTGCTCGTAAATGATGTCCGACTTCATCCGGATGGCAAAGTACCCCGAGATCGATCCCCCCTCCATGGTCCCCCACTGGTAGATCTTCTGCGGATCCTTGGTCGGAATCTGGATATCCACCCGGGGCCGGCATACCGCCTCGCGCTTGGCAATCTGGCGGTAGGACTCTTCCAACGCCGTCATGGTATTTTCCATCGTGAGAACACTTTGCACGTCATCGTTGTTGAGAATAAGCGTCATGATTTTTTCTCCTTGATCAGGGCAGAGGCCTGTTTGAATTTGCCGCAGCTGTGATGCAGCGCAACCGCGCCATCCGTGACCTTGCTATCCGCGAACCTATCGCCGGATGTGCATCCCGTCAACAAAAACTTTTTACCGTAAGCTCGTCCACAGCCGTAGAAACTTCGTTCCGTTAGTCAACAAGCCTATTCTCATGTTAGGTATTCTCATGATTCCAGGCTCGCGCCTACCTGCTCTCGCAAAAACTTTCCATGGGAAATCCTCACTTGACGCAAATTTTCACTATGTTCTTACGCTTCCACTCGTGGTATTGACGAGGTACAGCAAGTTGTCAATGTGGCTGGAGCCAGAACTGCTTACCGGCGACGCTGAAGGCGCCCCCATGGCGGGGCTGCCACAGCGGTAATTCAAAAGGAGAAATTCTCCGCACGTTCGAAATGAAAGGGAGTGACAATGGATCGAATTGAAACGAAACTTGCAGTTAGCACAGTCATTGCAGTTTTAGCGCTCTGCTTACTTGTGCCGAGTGTCAGTCACTCAAGCGGCGACTATTACGCGGGTAAGACTGTTGTTCTCGTTGCGGCCACTGCGGCCGGCGGGACGGCTGATTTGCGCATCAGGTCCATGGCGCCGTTTTTCAAGAAATACCTGCCAGGACATCCGACCGTGGTAGTCGAGTATATAAGCGGGGGCGGCGGGCGCAAGGCCGCTAATCATCTTTACAACAAAGTAAGACCGGATGGCCTCACCATTGGCGCAATGGCGGGCGGGGTGGTGGGGTTGGCCATCATGGGCGAAATGGGTATTCAATACGATCCGGATAAATTTATCTATCTTGGCTCCCCACAGCATATCAACCATGAGGTCCTTTATACTCGCGCGGATCTCGGTTTGGATACCCTGCAGAAACTCCGGGCTAAGCCGGGCATCCGCATCGGCGGCCAGCAGATCGGTCAAACCGCATACACGGCTGGACGACTCTTGGCATACTTTCTAGACATGAAGGATCCCAATTTCGTCGTGGGCTATAGCGGGCCCGAACTTGATATCGCGCTTAAACGCGGCGAGCTCGACGGGCGGGCGAATACGCCGATTTCGGCGTTACGCCGCAACCCCGAATGGTTGGACAAGGGGCTCATGCATTGGCATGCCATCATAGAGTCGCCCTTGGGAAAAAAGTTTCCGCGCCTCGAACACCTTCCGGAAATCGTCACCTTTGCGAGGAATAATCAAGAGAAAAGGCTGGTCCAACTATGGCGCAGCATGCGCGGCGTGGGCTCGCCTTATGTGCTGCCCCCAGGCACGCCCAAGGAGGTCGTCGCGATGGTTAGGACAGCGGTGGGCAAAATTTTTGCCGACCCGGAATTTCCGGCTTACTATGAAAAGTTAACCGATCAACCAGCTTCGCCGCTGAGCGCCGACGAACTGACGAAAATCGTCGCGGATATACCGCGGGATGAGGGCACCTTAAATTTATTGAAAAAATTTGCCGGCGCTGGGCCCCTGCCGCGGCGCTAGCCTCGCGGCCAAGAAAAGACCTCCGGTACGTTTGCTTTACGCCAATTTCTCTTAGCGCGGGGGTAGAGGGTCCGGGCCTGCGATCTTCTGAAAGAGCGCCACGATCTCGCGCTCCCGGGGTAACTCCCTGATGGCCTTTTCCATCTCCTCAGGCAAGAGCGGCGTGGCGTCGTCGTTGGTGAGCTTTTTGTACTCCTTGTGGAACTCCGGGTCGCGGAACGTCTTGCGGAAGGCCCCCCGCAGAATCTCCGCCCGCTCCGGGGGCGTGCCCGGAGGGAGGATGTAGGGGGAGCCTACCAGGCGAAAGGCGCGAAACATCGCTAGGACTTTTCTCTCCTTCTCGCTGCGGGAGAAGCTCTCGATCTCCGGCAAAGGGGCGAAGCGGGGATGGGTATGCTTATCCCCCTTGGGAATTTCCAGAATCGCGTGGACGTCAACCAGGCCTTTGGTCAGTAATTCGAAGTTGCGTCGCAGCACGGTGTCGGCGATGTTGGCACGCGAGTCGATCTCGCCCCGGAGCAGGTTTATATCCAGTTCCGTTCCCGAGTAGCCGGTCACGAAGCGGGGTTCCCTGAGCCCGATAAGCCAGGCAAAGAACCGGCCGCTGATGTAAACGAAATGGCCTACGGAGTGGGCGCCGACGCGCAGCCCGCTGTGGGCGCGCAGTTTCTCCAGCGAGTTGAGGCCAAGCTGGGCGCTGGTCACGAAGACATAGTGGCTCGCGCTGTTGGGCGAGCCCAGGTAAATGAACTTGTCGAGATCATACTGCACTCCCGTCTGCCCCTGGATGGCGTTGGCCACGATGCCTCCCACCGAGCCAAAGGTGAGACCATCGGGCCGGGCCGAGCCGAACATGTAGTTGCCCGCTTTACGCCCTCCTCCCCCTGGCATATATTCCACCAAAATGGTGGGGTTGCCGGGAATATGCTTGCGCAGGAAGGGGATTACCGACTTAACACGCAAATCCCCGGTTCCCCCCGGCTCGCCCGCTTGGATCAGTGCAACGGTCTTACCCTGGTAGAAGGGGGTCTGGCCGTGCACCCGGCCGCCGAGCAATAAAGGTACGAAAAGGCCTCCCACAAGAAGGCTCGTTGTTAATTTCATCTTTCCCTCCCGCGGGATTTGCTGCGTTTCTATTGTTCCGACCGCACTCTTGTCAAGTGCCATTTTTTCGCCCGTCCTCCTCTCTCTAGCCGTTGTCCAGTAGATAAAAGGGCAAAAGGGGTCACAAAAGGGGTCAACAAAAGGGGTCAAGTCCGCTGTTTGCTCTTTGTCAGCGTCTCCTCAATACTCCGAACTCTTCGGTGAAGCTCTTTGTCTTGCGCCACTCGTTGCTTCATCAGTAAATATGCCGAGCTCACCGATGACGTTTTCTGTAGCCCCACCGTCTTGCCGATCTCTTCGTGCTTGTGCCCACCCAATTGCCGGCCGAGATAAATCGCGACCATCCGCGCCTCGTTCTCCTCGCCCCTCTTTCGCTGCTTCAACTCCTCGACCGTCTTGCTATACCCCCGTGCCGTTGCCTCCACGATCTCGTCGAGACCCGGACTAAATAGCCGTCTCGATTCCGGCTTGTCATCTTCCACGCAGGCCTTGTCCGCGAGCCTTTGTTTAACCCTGCCTATGAATGCCTCGCTCCCCAAAACCGGCTTCTGGTAGGCACCGTGGTAAAACTCCTCAATCTTTTCTTCGATCTCTTCGTTCATCAATTTCTGATATTCATTAAGCCCACGGAACCGCGACATGACCGCGCGCGTATCAAGCCAGTCCGGGCATCGTTTCTTATTCAAATACCCCCAATGGCTGCTCCACCGGTACCGGTCAATGTGCGATACCAGTCCAGCGCCGAGGGGATTCCTATGAATATAGCGGACCACCGATAGAAAATACTCCTCAGCATCAATCAGGATCGCTTTATAGCGACCGCGAAAAAGCGCTCCGTCACGATGATGAACCCGGTTAAACTTCTGCGTATAGATCCCGTCGAGATGGCGCATTGCGCGTGACAGACCCCCGGCCGGCGTAGACACCAGGAGATGGTAGTGGTTATTCATCAAACAATAGGCATAGATCTCAACCTTCCAGAGCCGAGCCATGTCGCCGAGCAGATCGAGAAAAGTCTGCCGACCTTTGTCTTCGGTGAAGATATTACGGCGGGATTGGCCACGGTTCATGACGTGATAGTACGCGCCGGGGTATTCGATCCGTAGCGGTCTGGCCATGCCGACCTTCTATTTCATCGTAAATCTCGCGTCAATAGCTAAAAGCGGACTTGACCCCTTTGGCCGAGTCCCGTGATTAGCTCCTCTCTCGTGCTTTGATCCGCTGATTGAGCGACTGGAGCACTCCCGCGTCGACCGCCGAGATAATGTCCACCGCGGCGTCCAACTCTTCTTCAGTCATCCCCGCTTTCCTTGCGTCCGCAAGGCGGCGCTCCACTCACGGATCGCAGAGCCGCATCATCGCCACGGCGAGTCCCATGAGCATTTTTTCGCGCTCTGTCAGGCACTCGACCGCGTGCGAGTCGCGATAGAAGGTTCGAAAATCTGCTTTAGCCACTGTCGGTACTCCTCTTGGTTCGGCTTCGTCTAGGGTCTAGTGTCGAGCATTTCCCCAACCAACCCGAAACTCGCAACCCGTAGCCCGAATCAAATTCTAAGCCGGCTTCACCCCCGTAATCAGGGCGTAAGAAAAGCTCCCCGTCACATGGGCGTGGTCGCCATGGGCATGCCAGGTGAAATAGTTTTTCTTCATGCGTTCGGCGAGTTCCGGCGCCTCTTTTTCAAGTTCCAACGCGGCTTCGAGCCAATGACGCCCAGTCGGAATGCCGTCCATGCCTTCTTGATTGAACGGGTAAGAAAGCACGCTGGTGCGCGGCACGCGGTAGCCGGCCTTGGTCAGCAAGCGTTGGATACTGCTGGCCGTGTGAAATTTGAAGTCGTCGCCGTGGGCGCGGCGAAACACTTGGTTGATCTTGCTCTCGAGCGCGATATCGACGGCATCTTTTGCCTCTTCGATGACCGGATCGAGCACGACGAAACGCCCGCTGTTCTTGAGCACGCGCAAAACTTCGCCAACGACCCCGGCGGAGTTGCCGAAGTGGTGCAAGCTGAACGAGACGAAAGCGCGGTCGAATGTGTCGGTTTTGAACGGCAGCTTGTCCGCCTCGCCGGCGCTCTGTGCGTAGTGCGCGATCGGCTCTTTGTGCTGGTGACCGACATCGAGCATCGCCATCGCTTGATCGACGCCGACGATGCGGCAGCCCTTAATCTGCTGCGCTAACGGCCGCGCCACACGCCCCGTACCGGTCGCCAGGTCGAGAATCAGTTCATCGCCTTTGAGCGTCAGCGCTTCGATCAATTTAGTCGTCAAGTGACTGCGCATATCCGACAGGCCGCGCTGATCGAATTCCGCCGCATGCGCCGGGTCGTGGAAACGCGTCTTGTGCTCGTGGCCGTGTGAATGATCCTGATCGTGGCCGTGGTCGTGGCCATGTTGCTGCTCATGCCCATGATCGTGACCATGCGCGTCATGCGCGTGGGAGTGATCGTGCTTATCGTCATGGTGTTCATGCCCATGATCGTGCGTATGCCCGCCTTTGTGTTCGTGTTTTTGTTCGTCAGCCATCTGGATATCCTTTTTTACTTTTACCTTTTTAATTTTTACTTTTTCTTCGCCATCGTCATCATCTTGACCCACTGTGCGTCGGTCAGTTTCATGATCGACAGCCGCGAGTTGCGCACCAGATCGAAGTTGGCTAATTGCCTATCGGCTTTGACTTCGGCCAACGTCACCGGCTTCGCCAATGCTTTGACTGGCTCGATATCGACCACCAGCATGCGCGGATTATTCTTGCTCGGATCGGCATAGGCGCCGCCCAAGGCGCGGGCGATGCCCACCGCCTGCTTCTCGTCGCCGGTGTGGTAGATAAAAATCTGGTCGCCTTTTTTAATATCCTTCAGATGCATCAGCGCCAGATTATTCGCCACCCCGTCCCACATGGTCTTCTTGTCTTTGACCAATTGTTGATAGGAGTAAACACTCGGCTCGGTCTTGAACAACCATCGCGTTGCCATGGAAAAACTCCTCCTGCCCTGCTTTATAAAGCACCCCACCCTGGCAATACAAACCCTCCACCGAAGCGCTGGATCCAACCCACGCTGCCGGCGCCTGCCGTTGTTGCAAGACTAAGCACCGGGTAAGCGCGTCAGTAACCGCAAGCATGAGCGACTTTTGTCCGCTGGGCAAGTGATGGCTCGTCCGCTACCTCTTCTCCGCCGCGGTCATCCGCGAAAAGACTTTCTTGGCGTTACCTTCGGTGATCTTGTCGCGCTCTTCGTCGCTGAGCCAGTCGATCGACTTGAAGATCGGCACCAGGTCCTCGAAGTTTCTGCCGGTCTTGGGATCGATGGCATTCACCGCGCCGAACATTTCGGTGGCGAATAGCACATTGTCGGCGCCGACGCGCTTGATTAATAGCTCCATCGATTCCTTGTCGTAAATCGCCATGTCCCAATAGACCCGTCGCGCCGCGTCTTCGAAGGGCTCCAGCCCTTCCCTGACATGCAGACCGCGCTGGCGGTTCCATTGATACGGAATCGCGCCGCCGCCGTGTGGAATGATAATCTTCAGTTTCGGAAAGTTCTTGAACACTGGCGATTTAAGCAGCTCCACCGCGGCGGAATGGTGATGCGCGATATAATAGGAATTGGTTAGATGCATCGCCGGATTCAACGACGCGCTCGCATGCACGGTGCAGGGCACGTCAAGCTCCACCAGCTTTTCCCACAGCGGATTCCACCAGTCGCTGCCCATGGACGGCGTCAGCGGCTCGCGCCCACCGGCGACGTCGGGATTGACGTTGCAACTGACGAATCCCAAATCCTTGACGCAGCGGTCGAGCTCGTCGGCCCATTCCTTAGGGCTTACCCCCGGCGACTGCGGCAGCTGGCAGACCGGTGAAATCTTGTCCGGCCAGAGTTTTGCGACCCTTGCGATCAAATCGTTGCACGCTTCGCTCCAGTAGCGGCTGACCAGTGGCGAGCCGAAATGGTGCCCCATCGCGCCGGCCTGGGGCGAAAACAACAGCCGGTCGATGCCGCAATCCGCCATGCGTTTGAATTGGCCCGCCATGGAGCGCGCCAACTCCTCGTCGCTGATCTGCAACTTGGCGCGAACCGGCTTGGCGAGACTGCTGATCTGCTGTCCCCGGTACGCCTGCAGCTGCGCCGGCGCCGTAGTGAAATGAGTATGTGCGTCTATGATCATATCAGACCTCCGAAAGGTTCAAAACGTTCAAGTCGTTCAACCGCTGCGCTCCGTTCAAAACGTTGCGGAGCGGGACGGCGCTGGCGGACGGGGTCCTTCCTACGTAAACTTGAAGATACAAAATTTCAGTCGCACTGATTGTCAGCTTCGAACCGCTTTGATATACCAACCTTTCACAAACAGAGCAAAACTTCGCTGCCAGGCCGATTCGGTGTTCAAAGTTTTGAACGGCTTGAACCTTTTGAACGATTTGAACGACCTTAAGGAGTTAACGTTATGCCAGACATACCCCGGCTAAATGGAGTAATCAAAGCCCTCGAACAAGGCCAAACCGCCTTTGTCGCCTTTACGCCCGTGGATACCGAGAACGCCGTCGCAATGGCGGCCTCGAAGCTCGACGGCGTCGCCTTCGAAATGGAGCACGCGCCGCTCGATTTCCCCGGGCTACGCAACACCCTGCAATTCATGCTCGACCGCGCACAGATCGTGGCGCGCGCCTCCGTCGCGCCGGCAGTGACGCCGATGGTACGCATTCCGCCCAATGGCATTGAAATGAACAGTTGGATCGCCAAGCAGGTGCTTGACATCGGCGTGTTCGGCATCATCTTTCCCCATGTCAGCTCGGTGGAAGAAGCGGCCAATGCCGTCAGCGCCTGCCGCTATCCGCGTCTCGCCACCGCGCCGAGATACCACCCACCGGGCATACGCGGCGATGCGCCGGCCCGTGCCGCGCGCTATTGGGGATTGATGCAACAGGAATACTACAAGCGCGCCGACGTCTGGCCGCTCGCCCCGGACGGCGAGATTCTCGTCATCATTCAGTGCGAAGAGACCCGCGCCATCGACAACCTGCCAAAAATTTTAAAAGAAGTCCCCGGCATCGGCGTGGTCTTGATCGGCGAGGGTGACCTGAGCCAGGAACTCGGCCATCCGCGCGACTACGACCACCCCGTAGTCGCCGACGCAATCAATAATATTTTAAGGATCTGCAAGGAGCACAACGTGCCGTGCGGCCATCCTCATCCCGACGCCAAAAACATCGAGCGTCTGGTCGCCAGCGGCTTTCGCTTCCTGATGCCGTCGTCACCACGCTCCTTCGGCGTGCTCGATCAAGGACGGAAACTGAGTGGGAGAAATTAGGAAAATTAGCCGCAAAGAACCCAAAAGGAGCTTCTACGCAGGGTCTTGGGAACCCCTAGCGATGTCGAAAAGGCGCCAGTGTGCAATCAGTGAAGGAACCCATAACTCTGATTTTTTTCTTGTTTCTAAGGAATTTGTTCTGTATATTGTGGGCCGACAGGTGGATCGATACTTTATATTGAATCAACCTACAACTGTCCCACCACTCGATACGTCAACTGATTTCTCGATCCATCGGCGCATTTAATACGGTATCGCCATACTCAGGCGGAGGTTTTTCCGGGCACGCGATGAATAGGGTCGTGCTTATCCACGCCAGACTGCGTACCAGAGCGTCAAAAAGCTTTGCCCTCTTCCGCTGTCCTCGTTGTTTCAAGCATAGAACCCTGCTCCCAATGGCCCACGACTGTTCCGACTACACAGATAACGTTGAAGAGAATTTTGCGGTTGGGGTTTGCGGGGGCGGACTTAGAAAGGAGTCTCCTATGGCGAGTCAGATTGACGGGAGAGATGGCGCGAGAGATCTAGTCACGCGCGGGGCGGACTTGGCGGAAGAAGGGTCCGGGCCATCGCTACGTTCGCTTAAGCAAGAACTCAAGACCCTGCGCACCCGCAGTAAGCAACGGCAAGGCAAGAAAACGACCAAGTTGGAGCGCGCGCGCAAGCTGCATGACGCCGTGACAACTTTGGTCCAAGAGCTCAAAGACAATGCATTCACCTCGGTGCTTTCACGCCCTGGGGCGGTGACGATCATCGGGCCTGAGGTCGACGATCCTAAGACCGACGGCCGCATCGGCCACGTGCGCGAGCCGCTCGGTCTCTACATCCAGCGCTTGTCGGTTAAAGACAATTTTTTTCAGCGCCCGCCCTTCGATCATATGACTGACCCGATTTATCGCCGGCTGATTCGCGACTTTATCGAAGGCGCCGCAATGCCGGAAAGTAAGATTGCCGCCATCGGCTGGGCTGGCGGCGTGCGTTCCCTGACCGACGCCAACATCCGCTATTCGATCATCGACGGACTGCAAAGGCTTTACTGTTTTCTCATCGCCATCCTGCTGGTCTGGCGCCGCGAGCAACTCGTGCAAGACGGCATCGTTCCCGAGGAGGGCTGGAACTTCGTTGCCGAGTCGGTAAAGAAGTTGGGCGAGCCACGGAGCGCCACCGACGCGTTGCTCCAGCGCGTCATCCGCTATGAAATTTTTTACGGTATCGGCCTCGCCGGCCTGCTGCATTACATGGTGACCTTCAATTCGAGCCAGCGGCGCATGAGCTTGCGGGTGCAGTTGGAAATCATGAAACGACCGCTCATCGAACATTTGAAAGTCGAGGGCATACCGATCTGGGAGGATCTTGGCAGGATGCCCGGTGAGCCGAGACCCAAGGATAAATTTCTCGCTTCGGATATTGTCATGGCAACCCAAGCTTTCATCACGCACAACGCCCATGTCACCACCGCGGTCGAGACCGAGCGGTTTCTCGACGAGAACCAACCTTATCTCGACAACATCGGCGACATCACCGATATCGTCAGGACATTGAAACGCATCAGCGCC
>Ga0214472_10001847_pt1 | contig 23011 bp, 19 predicted proteins | sample RVTome_6_FD_207662 | JGI IMG/M metagenome (GOLD analysis project Ga0214472, IMG submission 207662) | Soil microbial communities from uranium-contaminated site in the Upper Colorado River Basin, Wyoming, United States - RVT140D175 | ecosystem: Environmental > Terrestrial > Soil > Contaminated >...
GAATATTGTGCCATGCCCAGTAAAAAAATACTTCTGCTTTTAATAGTCTCTGTTGTGGCTTTGGGAGCCGTATCTTTTTTCGTAAAAAAGGAAGGCAAGGTCTTGTATTCCACAAGAGAAGCTCCCCTGTCCGAACGTAGCACTCTTGAAGTTGACACCGACGGAGACGGGTTGAGCGATTGGGAAGAGGTTCTTTGGGGACTAGACGCCAAAAATCCGGACACGGACGGTAATGGGGTTGGAGACAAAGAAGAAGTTGAAAATATGAAAAATCAGACTGGCGCAAATCTTCCGCTCTTTACCAAAACTTCCATATCTTCATCTCAGAATAATGAGGACCTCTCTAGTACTGACATCATAACCAGGGAGATCTTTTATGACTTTTTGAAAGCTGAAGCTGAGGGAAGGGTTGGTGCGGACTACTTAAACGACCTTTCAAACCGAGCGGCGAATAGTATTTTCTCAATAGCAACATCATATGAAACCTATACCCTAAACGATTTAAAAATATCCGGAGCCCTTAGTGGGGAAACGGTCCTTCAATACATGAACGGAATGATTCTGGCTTTAAACAAATCTTCTCTTGTAAACCAAACTCCTTTTTCTTTAGCGGGGATAGAAGACCCTGAAGACCCCGCTTTCTTTTCCGCCGTCATCAATATCGCATCGTATTATGACACTCTTTCAAAAATCCTTCAGGCGGCAGTTGTTCCGTCTGAATTGGCGAATTTACATCTTTCTGTTTTAAACGGCTTTGTAAGAATGAGTCACGAATTCAAAATAATCGCATCTGCAGATGAAGATCCCTTGGCGGCAATGTCAGCACTCACAAGAATAAGCGCGCATCAAATCAACATCCTGACAGCAACAGCGGAAATTGACAGGGTGCTTAATTCGCAAGACGTAATTTTTTCAGAGCAAACGGGTTTTTATATACAAAAAACATTATGAAAATATTTAACTCAAAAAAGAAAACGGTGGTTTTCCTTCTAATTCTCTCCATGGCTTCTTCACAGTTCACACTCTTCCCAAAAAAAGCCGAGGCTTTTTTTGTACCCACAGTTGATCCGGCGACTATTGCCCTCTGGGTTAAAGAATACGTACTTGATCCTGCCGCATGGATAGCGGTAAAGGCCGTAAGCCGCGGCATCATCAGAAGTTTAACCAACTGGATAGCAACCGGTTTTGAAGGAGGACCGTTCTTTGTTACAAATCCTGAAGAATTTTTCCTTGAGGTTGGAGATCGCGTCGCCGGAGATTTTATAAAAAGTCAGGGCTTTGGTTCTATCTGCAGTCCTTTCCGCAATCAAATTCAACTTGCGGTAATCAGGGCTTACAGTGAATCTCGGATCAGATCACGCATTTTTGATAGACAAAGCTGTACGCTCTCAACGGCTCTGGGAAATGTTGATGCGTTTCTCTCGGGAAACTTCAGCCAGGGTGGTTGGGAGCAATGGTTTAGCGTAACCCAAAATCCACAAAACAATCCTTACGGAGCTACTTTTAATATAACCGGAGAGTTGGCGAGACGTGTTGCACAAGAAGCAGGTGTTGAATTAACAGAAATTGGCTGGGCTGACGGATTCCTATCTGTTAAAGATTGCATAAGAAGGGTTAATCCCACGGACCCGAACAGCAAGTGTGCAGAATTTGGAAACCCGAAAACCCCCGGTGTTGTCATAGAGGAAAAACTTAATTTAGCCCTAGGCTCGGACACAAGAACGCTTGAAATTGCTGATGAATTGAGTGAGGCAATAAGCGCGCTGTTTAACCAAGTCATCGGCAAAGTTTTCTCCGCGGGGAGTGATCTTTTCGGAGGCGCGGGTTCTGAAGCTGGTGACTTTGATCCCAGAGACATAGACCCGAATCGCCCCACCACTTTGACAGTTTTTATTCTTGGCGGTGACACCATAACCATGCCTACAGGAACTGAATTCTATGACCCCGGCGCATACGCTCTTGACCCCACTGATGGTTATATAAGTAGCGTCAGTGCAACGGGAAATGTTGACCCGGCGGTGCCCGGCACCTATTTCATCACCTATACCGCAACCAATTCATTGGGTCAGAGTGCCAGCGCCACAAGAACAGTTACTGTTCAGGATCAAGCCGCGCCTCCTCCACCGGGAGGAGATGACACGGGGACGACGAACAGTTCTCCGACTATCAAGCTTGCCGGATCAAGCACAGTAGTGGTTCCGATAAATGGACTCTACATTGAGCCGGGGTTCGCCGCTTTTGACGCTGAGGATGGCGACATAACTGCCAATGTTTTTTGCACTATGGGAAGTTTTACAGGCGATTGCTATAACATCGGTAACTTTATAGACACATCCGTTCCGGGATCATACACAATACGTTACGAAGTAGTTGATTCAGGAGGTATGAAGTTTCTCGAGGCGCGATTCGTTCAAGTTGGATGAAAAATTCTTCTAAATGATGGAAAAGCTTAAATTCAGCCTAATTTATCTCATAATTGCCATTCTTGTAATTGGCCCAGTTAGTTTTGCATTTCCTCAACAGGCACAAGCAGGAGGACCCGCTCGTCTTGATGGAAGCGGACTCGGCGGGGCTACTACAGGAAGTGGAGATGACGATTGTTCCGGAGTTGTTGATTCTTTTGTGTGTATCGTATTGACAGCGCCAATGAGACTGGGAGGGGCAGTCCTTTGGTTTTCCGGAGTTCTTCTGAATTCCATTCTCGAATACACCATATCTGATTTTGCCGAAAAGATTAGAGACCTGAGTGCCATAAATGAAACGTGGCGTCTTATAAGAGATGTCATAAACATGACTTTCATATTTGTGCTTCTCTATATTGCTATTGGAACAATTCTTAATTTAGAAAGAGTTAATTGGAAAAAAACTTTAGTGGCGGTAATTATTGCCGCACTTCTAATAAATTTCAGCCTCTTCTTCACGAAATTAATCATTGACGCTTCCAATACGGTTACTCTTGTTGTTTACAATCAGATAATCGTATGTGATAAAAAAGTAACGTCATCTACTGTTATCGGCCTAACACAAAGCGAAGGGTTGTCAAACTGTTTTATGAATGCAGTTGGGTTATCCAGCATTTTTGATGTTAGTTCTTCTGACATGAATGATGTTCTGCAACAGTTGGCTGGGGGAAAGCACGGAACTTTGTTGGTGATTTCTATTTTTGCAATGATTTTTTTTCTCATAGCCGCTTTTGTTTTTCTAGCTGTAACAGTAATGTTTTTCGTAAGATATGTAATATACATTTTTCTTCTCATTCTTTCCCCCATTGCCGTCATTGGTTCTGTCATTCCCAAACTTGGTGACCAATCAAAAAAGTGGTGGAATAATCTGATTGACCAGAGTATTTTTGCGCCGTTTTTTATGATAATGGCCTGGATTGTTTTAAGAGTCGTAAGCTCAATACCTGCCACGAGGGGAAGTTTGTCAGGCTTGGGCACCGGTCAAGTTGACGCCGTGGATACCGCCATCCAATTTTTCATAGTTTCAGCGCTAATGATCGGGGCACTCATAATTGCCAAGCAATTCTCCGGCAAAGCCGGCGGCTGGGGCACCAAATTCGCCGGAGGCGTTATGGGTACGGGCTTACTGGGTGCCGCCGCTTGGGGCGGTAGGCGGAGCGTTGGGGCTCTCGGTCGCGGGATTGCGGACAGTAAACTATTAAAAGGAGCGGCAGTGGATGACGAGGGTAAGGCCAGAAGAGGTCCGTTTGGCGGGCTGGCCAGACTCACAATGCGAGGGGGCCAAGCAACAGCCGGAGCAAGCTTTGACGTCAGGGGCGTAACAGGTAGTGGGGTAGGCAAGTCTCTGGGCTTGGACAATATTGGTCTCGGCAAAGCAAAGAAGGGTGGCTATGACAAATATGTAAAGGATAAGGCGGAAAAAGAAAGTAAGTTTGCAGAATCACTCGGCCCTTCTGACATAGAAATACTGAGGGCTGAGCAGGAGCTTGACAAAGTAAAAAATCTAAGCAACTCAGATCCCAGAAAAATTGAGGCGCTTAGAAAGCTTGAGAAGTTAAAAGGAAACAAAGAAAGGATAGTGAGAGAAACAACAGCCATTGAAGAAAAGAAAAAGAACGACATCGCAAAAGCCAGAAAAAGCGAACCAATGAGAAGGGCCGAGGCTGCAGAGCGAGCAAAGCGAGATGAAATTTCAAAAAGGGAAATTGAGCTGGCGTCTACAGTGGACGAGGCCCCTCAAAAAATAAAGGAGGAAGAATTGAATATAGCTCGCCGTCAGTTGCGGGATCTGGAAAACGAAACCAAAGCTATTAAAGAGGAGGTTGAAAGAGAAGTTGAAGAAATTGAACATCGGGCCAAGGCTGACAAGACAACTAAGGAAAGGGAGTTGGTGGAGAGTCTCAAGGAACGCCGAGCCAAATCTTATGCAGCGACAATTTCAACAGCGCCACCCGCCAGCTTTAGAATTGGTTCGCGAACATTTAACGTTGGGCTTCCAAGCACAAACCGAGTAGCTCTTTTCGGCAAAATCAAGAGATCTAAGCTTCAGGGAGCATCTAACATAGTGAGGGGGAAGAAACCTCTTGATAAAGAGCTGAAAGACACATTAGAAAAGTACGGACTTGAAGTAAAAGAAGTAGAAACAAAACCCGAAACACCGCCAGAGACACCCTCTCCCGCTAGCCCCACAACATAAAGCTTAAAGTTTAATGGACACAGAACAACTCATAAGTGAACAGTTGGAAATTGCTCCGGACGAGATAAGAAATTATCTGGCAGAAGGGGGCTGGAGAGATGTCGTCGCGGAAATTTCGGATAAGAATAATCTTTCTCAGGAACAAAGGGTTTCTTTTGAAAATGAGGTTTTAATTGTTTTACTTGGTCTTGACCTGGCTTCAAATTTTAAAACCAATATTCAGAATTCTCTGGGAATTCTGGAGGTTCAAGCAAATGATATAGACGTAGAAATTCAGGAGAAAGTATTTGCTGAGGTTGCCCAGTGGCTCCCAAAAGAAATTGAGGAAGAAGATGCGACTCCGGAAGTAACCGCTGAGACACCGCTTGCCGGCTCGGCACCCCCAAGACCTCCTTTGAGCGAAGAGCCAAAATGGTGGGAACAGCAAACAGGACAAGTTGGAGAAATGGAAATTAAGAATCAAGAATTAAGCGGGGTGCCGGCAAATTTGCCGACTGGAGACGAAGGTGACAGACAAAGTGCGCCCGACAACCAACAACCGACATCTGGAGGATTAAATTTATATCCGACAAGAGGGGTGAGGGGCACCGAGGAAAAAGAACAAACAACCCACAACCGGCAACAGACAATAAGTCCCTCAGAGCCAGTTACAGAAAATGAAAGTGTTCCGTCCGACAACGAACGACAGGTAACAATAAACAAACAGCAAACAGTTTATAGCCGACCCGTAGAGACGAGTCCCCTCGTTCAATCGGCCAGACCACAGACGACAGCCCCCTCACAGGAAGCAATCAGCAGTCCGGAGCCCGGAGTGGGCAAAAGAAAAGATACAGAAGGGTTGATTGGGATAATGCCGGAGAGTAAAAGTCCCCTGCAAGCTCCAGCCCCATCAACAAAAACGGCACCTGAGCAAAAAAGGACTTTTTTTGACCGAGTTGTGCAAAGCTCTCCTCAGGAAAAACCTCAAAGCACCAATTTGGAAGAAAAACTCTCCCAAATTTCAAAAGACGAGGTTGAATGGCAAAAGAAAAAAGCGGTTCTTGACAATCAGGTGATGAGAAGCGAGTACCCGCAGGGTCAGGATCCGTACCGTGAACCATTCAAATAGCTTTGAGCTATAAGCTACGAGCTTTAAGCTAATGCAGATAAAATCTTACAGAGACCTTCTAGTTTGGCAAAAAGCCATAATTCTGGGTGAATTAATTTACAAAGTCACAAATACCTTTCCGAAAGAAGAACTTTTCGGCTTGGTTTCGCAAATGAGACGATCTTCGGTATCCATTGCTTCAAACATTGCGGAAGGTCGCCACAGAGGAACAAGGAAGGATTTTGTTCAATTTCTGAGAATAGCATTGGGTTCTGTGGCAGAGTTGGAAACTCAAATCGAACTTACGAAGAGAACTTTATTCAAAAACGCAGACTGTTTTAGTGAAATTGATATAATATTAAATGAGATTTCGAGAATGTTAAAAGTAATGATTCGAAAGCTTAGCACTTAAAGCTCTAAGCTCGTAGCTTCTCATGAGATTTCAAGTCCCACAATTCATAGAAATAGAAGACAAAATATTCGGGCCCTTTACCCTGAAGCAATTCATCTACCTGGCCGGAGGCGCAGGTGTAGCGTTGGCGGCATTTACAATTCTCCCAAAGTTCGTGGCCTTCCTGATTTCGACTCCGGTTATAGCTCTGGCTGTGGCTCTGGCTTTTTTCAAAGTCAACAACAAGCCCTTCATAGCCGTGATGGAAGCGGTCTTTAAATATTTAACCGGAGAGAAACTCTATATCTGGAAAAAAGTTGATAAAAAAATCGTAAAAAAAGAAGGAGAGGAATCCCCCGCTCCGCAAATTTTCGTACCAAAACTCTCGGACAGCAAGCTCAAAGATTTAACCTGGAGTATTTCCGTCAAAAATCCCGAGAATTCCGGAGGTAAATCCGACAAAGAACAGTAGCTCTCATGCTAGAATGAATATGCGGATTTAGAATTTATTATCGGTTGTAGGTTGTCAGTCGTTCGTTTATTTTTATCTCATGGCCGTAGCTTCAAAAGCAACTCAAGATTTTGTCCCCATAGATGACGTCCGTGACGGCATCATTCAGCTCAAGGACGGTAGCATGAAAGCTGTTATTCTGGCATCATCGCTAAATTTTTCCTTGAAATCGGAAGACGAGAAAGCGGCGATCATATTGCAATTCCAGGATTTTCTGAACTCTCTGGATTTCTCCATCCAAATCTTGGCGCAATCCCGCCGTCTGGACATCAGGCCGTATCTGGCTCTCTTGGAACAACAAAAGAAAGTGCAGGTAAACAGTCTGATGAAAATTCAAATCCAGGAATATGTTGAATTCATTAAAAGCTTCACCGAAAACACCAACATAATGACAAAAAGCTTTTTTGTCGTCGTGCCCTATACTCCGTCATTTCTCCAGAGTAAGAGCGGCGGAGGATTGGCGGGGAAAATCATTCCCAAAAAACAAACTCCCGCCAAAGCCAGTCAGTCCGAAGAAGAAGCTTTTGAGGAAAACCGCAGTCAGCTAGAGCAGAGGCTCTCCGTGGTGGAACAGGGTCTGTCGCGGTGCGGAATTAGAATCGCCAGATTGGGAACGGAAGAGATAATTGAGCTTCTTTATAAAATATTTAATCCAGGAGAAACGGAAAAACCCATTCAATTACAGTAGTAATTGAATGGGTTTTCACTCACAACAGACAACTCGCAGACAAGTTGTTGGTCGTGGGTAGTTGGTTGTAAGTTATAATAATGTTATGAGTTTTCTTGATTTTATAAAACCGAAGAAAAAAGGGTTTGAGGGGGGAGTAAACATCCTACCCAATGAAATTTACGAAGCTAACGCCCTTAATTTAAAAGATATTATTGCTCCGAGTGCTCTTAAAATAAGTCCTAAGGATCTAAATCTCGGAGAAAAAATAGTTAGGAGCTTTTTCGTCATTTCCTACCCGCGATACCTAGGCGAGAGCTGGTTTGCTCCCATTATCAACCTGGACAGGATTTTTGACATAGCCATATTCGTCCACCCCATAGAGACTTCCCGTATCCTGAAGCAATTTCAGAAAAAAGTTGCCGAGGTCCAAAGTCAAATTCACGCCAGAGAGGATAAGGGACTGGTGAGAGACCCCATGCTTGATGTCGCGTATCAAGATTTGGAAAGCTTGCGAGATTCGCTTCAGCAGGCGCAGGAGAAACTCTTTGACGTCGGACTCTATATCTCCGTCTATGCCGACAACGAAAACGAGTTGGATAAAATTGAGTCGGAAATAAAATCCATTCTTGAATCAAAACTTGTTTATGTTAAACCGGCTCTTTTCCAACAAGAACAAGGTTTCCGAAGTATGTTGCCTCTAGGCAACGACGAGTTGGCTGTTCATTCAAAATTAAATTCCTCTCCTCTTTCAAGCATCTTTCCTTTCATTTCCTTTGACCTGACTTCCGACAAGGGGATTCTCTTTGGCATTAACCGGCACAATTCAAGTCTCGTTCTTTTTGACAGATTTTCCCTGGAAAACTACAACTCAATCATTTTTGCAAAATCCGGTGCGGGAAAATCCTACGCCACCAAATTGGAGATTCTTCGCACTCTCATGTTTGACACCGAGGTTATTGTTCTTGACCCGGAGAGAGAATACGAATACATGGCGGAGGCCGTGGGGGGAAGGTACTTCACCGTTTCTCTGAATTCCGAACATCACATTAATCCTTTTGACCTACCGCCCGCTACAGAAGACGAGTCTTTTTCCAGCGTTCTTCGCTCCAACATCGTCAATCTTGTCGGCCTTTTCCGTCTAATGATGGGCGGTCTTACGGCCGAAGAGGATGCACTCATTGACAGAGCGATTACCGAAACTTACGCCCTCAAGGACATAACTGCAGACTCGGATTTTTCAAATATTGAGCCCCCTCTGCTTTCTGATTTTGAGCTTGTTCTCTCAGGACTTGAAGGGGGAGAGTCTCTGGCGCAACGTCTGACCAAATATACCAAAGGCACCTGGTCGGGCTTCATAAATCAGCCGACAAATATAGACATAAATAAAAAGTTTGTTGTTTTTTCTTTACGTGACATGGAAGACGAACTGAAACCCATTGCAATGTACATAGTTACCCACTACATCTGGAATGCCATAAGGAAGGAGCTTAAGAAAAGGCTCCTGGTCATAGACGAGGCTTGGTGGATGATGAAGTCGGAAGATACGGCATCGTTTCTTCTAAATGTCGCCAAACGCGGAAGAAAGTACTATCTCGGAGTCGCCACTATTACGCAGGACGTGGACGACTTTCTTAAGTCTCCCTACGGAACTCCTATTATTACAAACTCTTCCATCCAAATCCTTCTCAAGCAATCTCCAACAGCAATTGACAGATTGCAAAAAGTTTTCAACCTGACTGACGAGGAAAAATATCTCTTACTTGAATCAAATGTCGGTGAAGGAATCTTTTTTGCCGGCTTGAAGCATGTAGCGATTAAAATTATCGCCTCATATACCGAAGACCAGATTATAACTTCCGACCCGTCGCAGTTACTCTCCATCCAAAAGGCGCGGCAGGAGTTGGAGCAAGGCTCGGGAGTGGCAAGTTAAATGGGAGAAGAAAATCAAAGAATTACCAGCGGTACAAAATACCTCATGATGGGTGTGGCTTTGTTTTTTGATGTACTGAGTTTGGTTCCGGGGCTAAATGTAATTACGGCATTTCTGGGATACGGGACTATTTGGTTTTGGTTTTTGACAAAAAACGTCGTTTTTACAAAAAACCCCAAGATGGTGAAGAGCGTTCTCGGAGGACTAGCTATTGAAATGCTTCCTTTTTTTAGCTGGCTACCGGCTATAACGCGAAGCGTTTGGAGAATAGCAACTTTGTCGCAAATTGAAGACCGTAAGGCGGCGATGAAATCAAATCTCAAGCTCACCAGAGGCGGAGATCGGGGAAACTTACATTCCGCCAATTCGGGACTCAAAAAAGCCGCCTAGTTTAAAGATTATTTACACACGAATCCCTTTTCTCGCAAGGCTCGCGGGTTATAATTAATACATAATGCGTAGTGCTCTAAAAAGAGGTCTGTTCCCAGCTCTTGCCGCCGTGCTCTTATTCCAAGCACCTTTAATTTTGTCCGCTCAGTTCTCGCCGGATTTCGGCGCCGGACTGACTCCCATTGCAAATTTCCAAATAAATCCGAAGTTTCCGGGAGCAAATACCCAGGTGGATATAGTTCTTGAAAATTTTGATACAGATTTAAACAGAGCGAATATTACTTGGTATTTGGACGGAAAAATACAAAAAGAAGGTATCGGTGAAAGAAATTTCACCTTTACAACTGGTTCCCTCGGCTCGGCTTCAGTGATTCGTGCCGTTATTGAACCGAATGACATTGCAACTTTTTCACATCAGCAAACTATCCGCCCCAGCGAGGTGGATATTATTTGGGAAGCAGAAACCTATACCCCAACTTTTTTCAAAGGCAAAAAACTTTATTCTCAAGAAAGCAAATTGAACATTTTGGCGATACCTCAATTTATAAACTCAAGCGGGAATCGAATTCCAAGTGATAATCTGATTTATACCTGGAAATATAACAGTAACAATTTGTCGCGAGCTTCGGGTTATGGTAGGGACACTCTCAGTCTATTCGGCTCACTGTTTGAACAGAGGGAAACAGTTGAATTAACAGTGGAATCATTGGATGGACAATACATAACCAAAAAATCCATAGTAATAAAAGCTGTCAATCCGGAAATTATTTTTTACCAAAACCATCCTCTCTATGGACTTCTTTTAAACCGAGCTCTTCCTGAGCAATTTAATCTTGAGGGGGATGAAATAACGGTTTCCGCCGAGCCGTATTATTTTGACGGCGACGCCTCCCCGGGTTCATCTTTACAATTTTCCTGGACAATAAACAACACCCCAACAAGACCCCTTATTGAAGCGCCACGCGCACTTGTTCTCCGCAGAGAAGGAGGGCTTACTGGAATTGCGCAAATTGGGCTTTCAGTCAGCCATCTGAGTAAGATCTTGCAGGTAGCAAGTAATAATTTTCATATATCATTTGGACAATAATATGAAGTCTTCCAAACAAAAAATCTTCTTAATAGTTCTGATTCCCTTAACGCTTGTCTTTCTTGTTCCCGTCGCTTATGTCTCCGCGGGGCAATTACAATATACTCCCCTCTCGCCCTTGCCTGGAACTACAGTTGGAGACTGTCCTCTTGACCCCAATACGGGACTCCCAGTAAATCCAGAAGATCCAAGCTGCAAAGCAAAGATTGAGAGTTACATTCCAACAATTTTTCAGCTGGCAATAGGTTTGGCTGGCGCTTTTGCTGTTGTCATGATAGTTGTCGGTGGGGTACAGTATCTCTCTTCTGACGCCATTTCGGGCAAAAGCGCGGGAAAAGAAAGGATTCAAAATGCTTTAATCGGACTTCTTTTGGCAATCGGCGCCTTTATAATTTTGAACACCATAAACCCGAAAGCTCTGTCTCTTAATCTTGGACAAATCGGCCCAATTGACGGTGCGCCTACTTTCCCCGATGACCTAACCCTACCTGATCCGGAAAATTACTGTAAAATCTGGGGTCCTGGCGGAGATCTTTTAGCTCCTTGCTCGTGTATAAATTGTGTCGTTATTGGTTCTGATGGAGTTTCTCCGTATAATTCTATTCCTCTTAAACCAGGATCTGGGGCAAGCACCACACAGTCACTCGCAGATAAGTTGGTGGACTTTGCTGGCAGAATGAATGGAACGGATTGGCGAGTAACCGAGGCATGGAAACCAACTGTAGGACATCAATCACTATGCCATATTAATGGTTCGTGCGTAGATGCGAGTCTGGACCCGGGTTTCTCCAACACAACTTTCACGGGAAGCCCCGCTTCTCTTTTTACAATTATTCCTAAGATTAAAAAATTCTTTGCAGAAGCTTCGGCGTCTGGTTTACGAGCTGAATTCGAAGTCAGGACACAGGCAGAAATCGACCTCTTAAGAAACTTGGGAGTCACAGGAATAATCAAACTAATTCCTCAAATCAGTGCTCCTCACTGGTCAATATATCCATGAATAAAAAAAAGTTAGTAATCGTCGGTCTTGTCGTTGTGGTCATTGTCATCACTGTCGTTTCTTTTCTTTTTTTTGGTCGTGATAATCTCTTAAATGAAAATCCTTCGTTTGGAAACAATGCTCCCTTTGGGACTCCTGGTGAATTTACAACTGGGGGGCTGGGTTCTCCTGAAGGAACTTTTTCTCTAGAACAAAATGAGACTTTTGTCGTTACTTCCGGAGAAACTTATGCCTCATTGAGAAAAATTTCCGACGCTCCGGTTTCCGGAGCAAAGATTTTTGTTACAGGGAGCACTACCGTCATCCGTTTTCTTGAAAAAGCGACCGGTCACGTTTATGAAACGGAAATTGATACAAATTTAATTAGACGGATAACAAATACGACTATTCCAAAAATTGAAGAAGCTGTCTGGACGAGGGATCCCGACACATTAATTCTTCGCTATGAAAAAGATGGCTTGATTGAGAGCTTTTACGCCAATATATCAAAAGGCTCCTCTACTTCAACGACAAGTGAACTATCAACGCTTGAAGGGGTTTTTCTTCCTCAAAACATTTTAGAGCTTTCAATGAGCGAGGGTGGGGATCGCATTGCATATCTTGTCTCCGGAAATCCTTCCCGTATTCTCATTTCACGGCCAGATGGAGGAAACCCGTCCCTCGTTTGGACAACACCGATTCAGGGTTGGAGAATTTCTTGGGCAAGCGAAAGCACTCTTTCCGTAGCCACAAAAGCCAGCAATACAAGCTCCGGTTTCCTTTATTTACTTGGTATGAATGGCGATTTAGAGAAGGTTTTAGGAAATTTTAATGGTTTAACAGGACTGGTTAATCCTACTCACACAAGAGTTGTCTATTCTGAATTTCTAAGCGGAGGACTTAACTTCTTTAACCTAAACCGAGAAAGCGGTCTGCGAAACGAAATGCCATTTCAAATATTGCCCGAAAAGTGTGTTTGGAGTAGGAATAATTCCGAGGTGCTCTTTTGTTCCGTCCCATCCAACCCACTTGTGGGCGATTATCCTGACATTTGGTACAAAGGTCTCACTTCCTTCTCCGATAAAATCTGGAGCTATAGTTTTGAAACTGGAGAAACAAAGCTTTTGGCTGACCTGGAAACATTGAGCGGAGAAAAAATTGACGCTATTGATTTAGAACTCTCTTCGGACGAGAGCTTGCTTTTATTCCGAAATAAAAAAGACTTTACGCTTTGGACACTTGAGTTAACCGACGGAGCGCAACCGACAATCAATAACTAGTTTTTATTATTTAAGGTTGTGGATTGTGAGTCGTTTAGTTTCCTTTTTATAATCCACTCTTGAATAAGGGTGAAGATATTACTGGTAAACCAGTAGAGGGCGATTGCGCCAGAGATGTTATAAGAAATAAAAAAGACAATAACAGGAAAAAAATACCGCATCTGCATATTCATGCTTCGTGCTAAGTCGGTTTTGAAAGATCTCTCTTCCCCCGTTTTTTTGTATGCCGGAACCGAGAAACGAATCTGAAAAAAGCTCGATATTCCGGCAAGAAATGCCAGAATGTAGCTCTTTTGCGATATGTCCACGAGACCGAGAAGGTTCATGTTGATTTCTCCCGGTTTTGGTACGAAAGAGTAGAGGAGGTCTTCATTGATTTGCGGAAGTCCTGATTTCAAAAAGACGAAGTAGAGAGCAAAAACAATCGGCAGTTGAATTAATATGAGAAAAATTCCGGAAAATGGGTTTATTTTTTTCTCTTTATAAAGCTCCATTGTCCGGCGAGCCTGTTCTTGTTTGTCGTTTTTATGTTTATCCCTTATTTTTGAAAGTTCGGGTTCAATCCGCTTCATCTGGGCCTGCGCAACAAGAGACTTTCTGGAAAGAGGGAACAAAACAAACTTCACCAAAACTGTAAAGAGGATAACGACCACGCCGGCATCAAAGAATGGCAGAGCGTTAAAAAGCACTATGAGTCCGTTGTAGAGGGGTTCGTAAAAAAAAGAGTTGAATATTTGAGACATAAATTTAGAGATAAACTATAGCGCGGTTTGCCCGAGCTTCAAAGTTTTTCGAACAATCGAGTTTGTATAACTAAGCATCATCAAGAAACATTTCACAGCAGATTCGCTTTTTTGAGCGAATCTTTTATATTTTCTGAAATCCGAACCTGAGATACGTTGAGAGATTCTTTGCTGGGATGAAAAATTACCAAATAACCGGGTTTGATGTCGGAAAGAAATTTTTCAAGAGCTGTGTAGAATCGACGTCGTAATTTATTTCTGGAGACAGAGGTTTTGGCGATTTTTTTCGAGACAACACACGAAAAACGTGTTCCAAAAGAATTTTTTTGCTTGACGAAGCGCATTAAAAAGATGTCTGTTTTGATCGCCTGCCCAGAAAAGCTCCGAGGAAATTGCTTTTTAGATACTCTTCTTTTCCTTGGTAACATCTTTAAACGGAAAGGCGCACCCTGCCTTTTCTGCGACGTCTTCTTAGAGTTTTCTTGCCTCCCGGACTCTTACTTCTGACCAGAAATCCGTGCGCTGTTTTGCGCTTTCGCTTTTTGGGTTTGTATGTTTGAGACACGGTTGAGAGATTCTACAACACAGAACACTTTTTTTCAAGGAAAAATTTTTTCCACAGAATATCAACATTTTATCAACATAAATCACTTTTTTTATCAAGTTCTCTAATTAGGTTGGTGAGTATATACTACAGCTCTATCCGCTTTAAACATGGAAGTTACCACCGACAACAGGCAGTTATGGGAGGGCGTTCTTGTTGAGATTGAGCTCTCTGTCTCTAAGGCAAGCTTTACAACCTGGTTCAAAGACACCTTCATCGTCAAACAAGATGACGGCGTGGTGTATTTGAGCGTTCCCAATGCTTTTGTAAAAGAGTGGCTGATTAACAAGTACAACTCCCTTATTTTAAAGCACCTGCGCAACACCACTGGTTCTATCCACTCTGTTGAATATGTTATTGCGCGCGGTGACGGCAGACAAAGGGAAGTTTCCAGACACGAAACGGCGACAATTTCCCCCACTCACGAGCTTCCTCTCCAGGATCACTATATAAACCGGGAAGACAACCTCAACCCTAGATACACATTTGAAACCTTTGTCGTCGGACCTTTTAACGAACTCGCTAATGCAGCAGCTCAAGCTGTTGTAAAAAAGCCAGGCATTGTCTATAACCCGCTCTTCATTTACGGAAATACCGGTCACGGAAAAACTCACCTTATTCAAGCGGTCGGTAATTTTATAAAACAATCCTCAAAGAATAAGAGAGTTCTATACGTGACAAGCGAACGTTTCGCTTCAGATATAATAAACGCCATACAGACGGGAAAGATAAATCAAGTTAAGGAAAGATACAGAAAGTATGATGTTCTTGTCATGGACGACATCCAGTTTATGGCCAGCAAGGAAAAAACTCAGGAGGAGCTGTTTCATCTCTTTAACACCCTGTACGACAATAACAAACAAATCGTTTTCTCGTCCGATAAACACCCGAATTTCATCCCCAATCTGGAAGACAGACTTAAATCCCGCTTTGCCGCCGGTATGATAGTTGATATCCCAGCACCAGACCACGAGTCCCGAGCGGCAATTCTTGAAGCAAAAGCCCGGGCAAGCGACCTGTCTCTGACTCAGGAGGTGCTGGACTATCTGGCCCATACAATAGTTGGAAATATTCGTGATTTAGAGGGTGTCGTAAACTCAATAACCATTCAAAGCCAACTTAAGGGTAGGGATTTGGCTTTGCATGAAATTAAAAGTTTCATTAAATCAAGCGCCAAGCCCAAAAAAGCTGTTTCTGTAAAAGAGGTAGTTAAGATTGTCGCCGATTTTTATCAAATAGAAGAAGAAAGTATATATGAGAAAACCCGACGAAAAGAAATTATCAAACCCAGACAGGTGGCAATGTATATTCTTAGAGAAGACTTTAGTATTTCCTATCCGTCAATCGGACAAAAGCTTGGCGGAAGAGACCACACAACGGTAATCCACTCTTGCGAAAAAATTAAGGGCAACCTGAAAGACGACCCCGTTTTATCCCAAGAGGTGAATCAGCTCAGGTCGCTTATTGTGTAGAAGTTGTTGAAATGCTTGTTAAGATTTGGGGTGGTTGATGGGGAGTAGTTGGTGGAAAGTTGGTGTCTTCGGAATGATTTCAACAGTTTCCACCTTTCACCAACAGTTTTTTAGAAAACAAGATTTAAAAAAACAAACACACCAAGCAGTTTACTGAAAAAATTAAGTTATCCACACAGCTAATAACAGTAACTAATTTAAAATGAAGAAACTATGAAAATTGAATGCATAAAAAATTCTTTATCTAACGCTTTAGTGAAAGCAGAAAAAATTTCCGGGAAAAACCAAACCCTTCCAATTCTTAGTTCCATCCTTTTAGAAACCAAAAATTCATCTTTGTGCATAAAAGCCACTAATTTAGACATTGGACTTCAAATAACCATACCAGTGAAGGTCTCTCGCTCCGGAAGCGTAGCTGTTCCTGGAAATACCCTCTCTGGATTCGTGTCTAATTTATCAGAAGATAAAAACATTGTTTTGGAGGAAAAAAACGGGGTTCTACACGTTTCTTCAAAGGGGAGCGTGTCACTTATAAAAACCATTTTAGGAGAAGACTTTCCTACCCTACCGCAACCGAGCGGTAAAAACTTTAAAATACCAATCAAAGACTTAATAAACGGATTGAAGGCCGTTTGGTATAGCTGTGCGGTTACGGGGATTAAGCCCGAGCTCTCCAGTGTCTATGTTTACTCCGACAAAAACGAACTGGTTTTTGTTGCCACCGACTCATTCCGTCTAGCGGAACAAAGAATTAACACAAAGAAACCCTTTGAACTAGAACAACTTCTCATTCCTTTTAAAAACACGGCGGAAATAATCAGACTTCTGGATGGGGTCGATGGAGAGATTTTGATTGAGGTTGACAACTCGCAAATATCTTTTACACACGAAGGGCTCTACCTCGTTTCAAGAACAATTGATGGCAACTTTCCGGATTATAAGCAAATAATTCCCAAAGAAGTTAAAACAGAGGCGCTGGTTCTTAAACAAGACCTCTTACAAGCCCTCAAGGTTGCCAACGTTTTTTCTGACTCTTTTCGTCAAATTACTTTCAACTTAGATCCCAAGAAGAAGAAATTTGAAGCGGTCACACGAAACCCGGATGTTGGTGAGGGGGTGAACGAAATAGAGGCGATTCTGAAGGGAGAGGAACTCTCCATCAGCTTTAATTTCAAATATATTATGGATTGTCTGCAAGCAATTACCTCCGACAGCATAACACTATCTTTTAGCGGGCTATCAAAACCTCTGATCATCCGCGGTGTTTCCGACCAAAACTTTCTTTATTTGGTTATGCCAATGAATAGATAATGCAAAGCCTGTCTTTCTTTTTTGGGAAAATAAGAGAAAAAATTTCCAGCCGGGATTTTCTCAAGAGCTCGGTGTGTAAGATTGTTGGCGATGAGCTCGGAATGGAAATTAAAAAAAGAGATGTTGAAATAAAAAATACAACAGCTTTTCTTTCAATTCCCCCTGCGGCCAAGAGCGAGATTGTTCTGAACAAGAGAAGATTACTGGCGTTATTGGATAAAACTTGCGGGATCGGGAAAATAACAAATCTTGTTTAAAATATTTGAAAGAAGACTCTCGCCTCCGCTTTGTTGTATACGGAATCAGTGATTACCGCCTTAAGAATATTCTCTCCTTGAATTACCGGAACATCGCTCGGTAAAAAGGAAAATGAGAAGGAGGGGGGGCGTGAATCGCCGACCAAGAAATCGTTGACAAAGTACTCCACTCGCAAGGCAGAATATCGTCCCGATGTTGAAACTGAAATGGAAATTCTCTCATCTAGGCTAAAAACCGAATCAGGAGATGGGGATAGAAGGCTGATGTGGGGAAAGTTCTCTGGGATGTGCACATCATCAAATCCCTGAGGGGGCGTAGTTTCAAGGGGAGGAGTAATGCCTGTTTCTGACACCCACTTGTTAACAGCGTATTCCCAAAAAGCGTATTGAGGATCCTCTGTGGGGAGGCTGACTCTCGGACCAAGAGGATCGTTCTTGTCAATCCAATGAAGAATGCTGTGAATACCGCCTGACAGGTATTCCTTCAAACTTTCTCTAGGAGTGTATTCTGTCGCCACTTTCCCCGAAATACTGTCCACAAAGCTAGAAACGCCTCCCTGCCACCCTCCTCTCAATACGGGCGGCAGATCCAAAGAACTGTTCGCCGCAATTTCGGGGAATCTTTCATCGGGAAGTCTGGCAAGAATTTCATCCATCAAGGCTCGCCACATGGGAGCGACTATGAATCCGGCAACTCGCTTTTCCATGGGGGAGTTGTTATTATTTCCTGCCCAAGCTCCCAGAACAACACTCGGGGTGTATCCGATTATCCAAGCATCACGATAGTCATTCGTGGTTCCGGTTTTTACTGCTACATCACGATCGGGTATGTGAAGAAAAGAGGTTTGTCCAAAAGACGGGGCGCGGGCCTCATTGTCGGAAAGAATGTCAGACAAGGTTAAGGCAATTTCAGGCTCTAATATTTTTTGCGGTTTCTGTTCAAACTCCTCCAAAAGTTTGCCCGACCTGTCTCGAACTTCAAGAATGGCCACATAGGGATTTCTAATCCCTTCGTTGGCAAAAACTCCATAGGCGCTGACCATGTCAATCAACGAAACTTCGCCTCCCCCCAAAACGAGAGTCAGTCCGTATTGGTCCGAGTTGGAAAGAGTCGTTATGCCCATTCTGCGGGACAAATCTATGGAGTTTTTTATGCCAGCCAGATAAAGGACCTTGACCGAAGGAATGTTAATTGATTGGGCCAAGGCTTCTCTGAAACTCACCGGCCCTCGATACTTTGAATCGTAATTCTCCGGGGAATAACAATCTCCTTCACTCGTTCTGTTTTCAACGGCGCAGTAAGTTGAAAACTGAGTTTTAACGTCAAAAACAACGGTTTCCGGCGTGTACCCCCTCATGAACGCTTGAGCGTAGACAAAAGGTTTAAATGTGGAACCTGGTTGTCTGTTGGGGGAGGTTGCGATGTTAAAATTTCCGTCAATCTCTTCATCAAAGTAATCCCGCGAGCCGACCAGGAGAAGTATCTCTCCCGTCCTCGGATCTTCGGCAACAAAGGCGGCGTTCTCTGCATTAAACTTGTCCTTGTTTTCAAGAGCATATGTTCTGGCTATTTTCTCAGCCTTTTCTTGAATGGAATAGTCAAGTGTGGTTTTTACCCTCAACCCCCCTCGTTCAACGGCATCCTTGCCGTATTTTTTCTCCAGGTACTCAAGAACAAAAAAGACAAAGTGAGGAGCCTTGAGACTGTTTATTTCTCTGGGTTTAAACACAACCTCCTCCGCCTTGGCTGTCTCAAGTTCTTTCTCGTTTATAAAACCATTCTGAAACATTTCACTGAGAACCAAATTCTTCCTTTCCTCAAGTTTTTCTCTGTTGTTCCCGTAAGGTGAGTAGTAAGTCGGAGCCTTGGGGAGAGCCGCCAGATATGCCGCCTCGGCCAGGCTGACTTCTCGCGCACCTCTACCGAAAAAAGCTTGGCTGGCCTCCTCAACCCCGTAAAGACTCCCGCCGTAGGGGATTTCATTGAGATAAGCGGCGAGAATCTCTTCTTTGTTAAGAACCTTCTCAAGTTTAAGAGCCAACACCCACTCTTTTATTTTTCTGGAAATTTTTTTCTCGGAACTCAGGAGAGAGTTTTTTACAACCTGCTGGGTAATTGTTGAACCGCCCTGGCTGAACTCAAATGATGTGGTGTTTATGAGAATGGCGCGCAAAAAGGAGGTGGGTTTGATTCCGTTGTGCTGGTAGAATTCCTGGTCCTCAATTGCAATTGTGGCATTTTTTATGTGACGAGAAATCTCTTCAAAGGGAATAACCGTTCTTTTGAGGTTTTGGTTTACGTCATAGAGAAGAGTTTCCCCAGTTCGGTCATAAATTTTTGTTGATTCTACTATCGCACGTTCGCTAAAAGACTCTAGGGCAGGAATCTTAAAAGTTGAAACCCAGACGAAAAAAATTCCCGTAAAAAGAAAAAAGCTTGCCAGTAAGATAATTAGGTAGCCCCTTTTACCAAGGTGTCGCATTTTTGAGATTTTTAACCGCCGGCTCATTTTTTGTTCAGACATCATAACACACGATAAAGGCGGTTAGCGAAGGAGGAAGAGGTGTGATAAATTAGTCACATGTCTTCCAAAGAGAAATTGCTTGATGAAATTCTGACACGCGGCGTGGGTGAATTTATTGACCCTGAAGGGGCATTTCGTAAGAAATTAGAAGAAAATCCTAAACAAATAAAAATAAAATTCGGGGTTGACCCAACAAGGCCGGACCTTCACTTAGGACACGCGGTTGTGTTAAGAAAGTTGAGGCAATTTCAAAATTTTGGTTGTAAGGTGATTTTTCTCATCGGAGACCTGACTGCGCAAATTGGAGATCCGTCTGGGAAGAGTAAAATTCGCCCCGAGGTTAACCAACAGGAAGTCGAGGAGAATATGAAGACCTATCTTGAACAGGTGGGTAAAACCCTTTCCACCGAGAAGGAAGTTTTTTCATGGATTAGAAATTCTGATTGGTATGTCTCGGTGACTGACATAACCACCCCTCCCAATCCGACTCTCAACATTGAAAGCGGCGGCAAAAAAATCCCTCTCCAGCTTGTTACCGACCATATTCTAGCCAAGGCTTATTTCTGGTCTGAATCCAGGATGCAAAAAGAAAAAATAAAAAATTATTCTCTACTCAACACCCTGGCAGTTCTGAGAACAGTAAGTTTCTCGCGTCTCATTGAGAGAGACATGTTTCAGAAAAGAATACAATCCGGCGAAGCCGTTTTTATGAATGAAATTCTCTACCCTGTTCTACAGGGTATTGATTCAAATGTTTTAGCGGACATCTACGGTTCGTGCGATCTGGAAGTCGGTGGGACGGACCAAACGTTCAATATGCTTGTTGGCAGGGACATTATGCAGGTCAACAAAAAAGAACCGCAGGCCGTTCTGGCAATAAAACTTTTGGAAGGGTTGGATGGAAAAAACAAAATGAGTAAAAGCATCGACAACTACGTTGCTATTACTGACGAACCGGCTCAAATGTATGGAAAAATAATGTCTCTTCCCGATTCATCGATTATTAACTACTTCGAATTGTGCACCTACACACCGCTTGAAGACATAAAAAAAGTTGAGGGAAATCTAAAGTCGGGGAAAACGAATCCGCGAGACGTTAAAATGAGACTGGCTCGCGAGATAGTGGAGATTTATTACGGTAGGGAAATTTCCGAAAGAGCGGAGGGGCAATTTGTTTCGGTTTTTCAAAAAAGGGAGGTGCCAACAGACATCCCTTCTATCAAAGCAAAGAAAGGAGCTTTTCTGGGGGATGTTTTGAGTGAAAAAGGTCTGGTATCTTCAAACTCCGAATTCAAGAGACTTGTAGATCAGGGTGGCATAGAAATGATGCTCTCAAAAAAGTTGGTTGAAGATTATACCCAAACCCTTGAAAAGGATGATGTGGTTAGAGTCGGGAAGAGTAAGTTTTTAAAAATAAAAGTTAAGTAAAAAACCCCCGTACTTGCGGGGGTTTTTTTACTATTCTTCGTTGTCACCGAGCCCTTCCTCTTCTTCTTCCTCATCTTCAGGCTCGGCATCATCTCCCAAGCCACCCTCACCCGCAGTTTCGGGTTCGTCATCGCGAATTTGGTCGTCCATGTTCTAAACTTTAAATTTATTAATAATCCCCCGCCTGAGCGGAAATTTAGGATTTTATATTTGTATCAGAAAAATTCCTTTTTGCAATTGCCAAGTGGCAATACTGTGGATAATCCCTTCAGCCCAAGTTTTTCTTGTGTGCCAATGAAGTTAGGGCTGCGGCGACGGCATCATACTCATCATCCTGCTTTCCGGATAACTTGGTTTTAACAAGCAGAGTGACCATTTTTATGACCTGGGCTTTGTCGGCATGGCCGTCTCCGGCCACGGCAATTTTAATCTGGGACGGATTAAACTCCTCGATCAAAACCCCCTCTCGGGCCGCTTCGTAGAGAATTATGCCGCGAGCTTCGGAAACGAGCAAAGCTGTTTTTTGGTTGGTGTTAAAAAAAAGTTTTTCTATGGAAAGGCAATCCGGCTTGAATTTTTCTATAATCTCGCGAACTCGAACACCGATGTTTACAAGTCTAACGCTGTGGGGAAGTTTTTTATCAGTGCGAAAACACTCGGAGTAAATCACTCGCTCTTTTTCTCCTTGCTTCTTCTCAACAACGGCCAAACCCAAACGCTCGTATCCGGGATCAACCCCCAAAATTCTAAGCCCGTCCTTTTTATTTTTTTTCTCAACCAACATTTGTATAGACCTCCTGAACGTCGTCGTGCTCCTCCAATTCTACGAGAAGAGAGAAAAGCTCCGCTTCCCCGGTCGCGTCAATTTTCAGATTTGTCTTGGGCACCCAACCTTCCGCCGTCTTCTCGAATGCCCAAAGTGCGGAGCCGGGATTTGAAAGAGCCAAACCGTGTTTTCCAAGAATGTGTTTAATTTCCTGAACGGTGCGATTTTTGTTTGTTGTTAATGTTTCAACAAGTACCGCCGCGCCGCCAGGTCCATAAAATTCGTAAAGAGCCTCCTCAAGCATTCCTGCTTCCCCGGCTTTTTTTATGGCCCGTTCTATGTTTTCGTTGGGGACATTGGCTTCGCGCGCTTTATTTATAGCCGTCCTTAAACCGGGGGAATTCTCGTCTCCACCAGACCTCTTGGCTTCAAGAGAAATCACTTTAACAAGTTTGCCGAATAACTTGCTCTTTTCTGCATCGGTCTTTTCCTTCTGGCGCTTTATTTTGGACCATTTATTGTGCCCGGCCATAAAATTTCATTAAAGAATAAGAATTATAGAGGAGGAATAACGGGGGCGATATTAAAATTCTCACTAGAGTAATTTATCCTGAGACTTTTTAACGGTGGAGCCAAGATGCGCATGGGCTCTCTCTGTAGTAACTCTTCCGCGCGGAGTGCGCTCAAGAAAACCGATTTGAATCAGATAAGGTTCAATAAATTCTTCAATCGTCGCTTCTTCCTCCGACAGAGCGGCAGAGAGGGTGTTTAGCCCAACCGGCCCGCCTGAGAACTTGTCAATTAAAGTTTCAAGAACCGCTCTGTCCGAAGGTGAAAGCCCCATGTTATCAATACCCAATAAACCCAAAGCTTCTCCAAGGGTTTTTGAGTCCAACTCCCTTTTCTTTACTTGAGCAAAAT
>Ga0214472_10001848_pt1 | contig 23003 bp, 14 predicted proteins | sample RVTome_6_FD_207662 | JGI IMG/M metagenome (GOLD analysis project Ga0214472, IMG submission 207662) | Soil microbial communities from uranium-contaminated site in the Upper Colorado River Basin, Wyoming, United States - RVT140D175 | ecosystem: Environmental > Terrestrial > Soil > Contaminated >...
CGGCTGGTCTAAGTCCATGAAGGGATAGGGCCGACCCGACGGGATATCGAGCTGGCGGCGATAGCGGTTCATATTGAATTTCAGGACGCGGTAACTCCGGTTGCTCAGGATGATGTAGATCACCGGGATGTGGTGGCGCGCTGCGCTCCATAAGCTTTGAATGGTGTACATCGCCGATCCATCGCCCACTATAGCGACCACCGGGCGGTCCGGGTTGGCCAGCTTGACGCCGATGGCACCGGGTAGTCCCTGGCCAATGCCCCCGCCGTGATTGCCAAAGAGGCGGTTTTGTTCTAGGGAGAGGGTGCGGGTCATATCGGTTTCGGCGGTGATCGCTTCATTGTAGATGACCACGTTGTCCGGCAGGCACTCACTCAAGGTGGCGAACAGGCGGGGCGGGGCGATGGGCACGCTGTCCCAGCTGCGCTCGGCGCGTTGTTTTTGTCGCTCTCGCTCTTGTGCTTTTTTGGCTTGCATGGCCTCGCGGCGCTGGGCGGCAGCACGCTGTCCCGCGCTGTCCATTTTGGGCACCACCACTTCGGCGACTTCCTGTAACGCGAGTTTGGGGTCTGCCCATAAGCCGACATCCACAGGCATATTTTTGCCGATTTCCCACGATGAATTGTCGATTTGCACTAGCGCGCAGCCATCGGGAAGGGCGGGGCCTTCCGTGTAGAAGACTTCGTCGAAGAGATCCACGCCGACGGCGAGCACCACATCAGTGTCGCTTAGCGCTTGCCGAATGGCACGGTGTTCAGCCGGCAGCGCACCTCGGAAATGCGGGTGCATATTGGGAAAGCCGAGGGCACCGGTGAGTAGGGTCGTCCAGACATTGGCGCCCAGGAGCTCCGACATTTGCACGAGTTCGGCTTGGGCCTGGGCGGCCTGCACCCCGTCGCCGCAAATAATTGCCGGCCGCTGCGCCTTGGCTAAAAGAGCGGCCGCCGCCTGCACGCCTTCCGGATCGGGGCGGTTTTTGCGGAACGATACAGACGGGCTGGCCAATGGCAGATCGGCCTCTGCGTCGATGACATTGCCAGGCAGGGCAATAAATACCGGGCCGCGCGGCGGATCTTGGGCCACTTTGAAGGCGCGACGGAAAATGGTTGGAATTTCATCGACATGTTGAAGCTGTACCGACCATTTGGCCAGGGGTTTCGCCATGGCCACGAGATCGTATGACAGGACCGGTTCCCGCACCACCATGCGGGTGTCCTGCTGACCGGCAGTGACAATCAGCGGCATTTTGCCGATGGCCGCATTGTAGAGAGCCCCCAGGGCATTGCCTAAGCCGGGAGCCACGTGGAGATTGACCACGCCGGTTTTCCCTGAGGCATTGGCATACATTTGCGCCGCGCCGAGGGCAATACTTTCATGTAAACAGACAATATAGCGAATGTCGGGATAATCCTGCAGGATATCCATAAAGCCTAATTCGGTCGTCCCTGGATTGCCGAAAATGTGGTCGACACCTTCGGCGCGAAAAATTTCCATAATGGCTTGGCGCCCGGCCATCACCGTCATGCCGTTTTCTCCTCTATTGGTGTTGCCTTACTGTCGCATATTCTGAGTGCTTTGCCAATACCAGATCTCCAACCGGTTGATCTTGGCGTTTTGCGCTGTGGCATATACAATGTCATGGCATTCCCATCACCGATTTTATTTTAGGCCATTTCTGCATGGGCTTAGGTATTAGCACAGGTAAAAAGGAACGTTATGCCTGATGTATTCGTGGGCCGGCAACCAATCTTTGACCGGCATTTGGAGGTGGTGGCCTATGAGTTACTCTTTCGTAGCGGTGGCGCCAACTGGGCCGATATCACTGACGGCGAGTACGCCACCTCCCAAGTGGTTCACGACGCCTTTATGGAGATTGGACTGGAAAGCCTGGTGGGTTCGAAACGCGCCTTTATCAACCTGACGCGCGATTTCATCCTACAGGATTATACGGCGGTGTTTCCGGCGGATCGCGTGGTGTTAGAAGTCTTAGAGAACATTGTGGTCGACACCGAGTTGATTGAAGCTGTGCGGGCGCTGTCGCGCCAGGGCTATATGATTGCACTGGACGATTTTGTGTTTAATGAACATCTCCGTCCTCTGGTTGAAATTGCAGATATTATCAAGGTGGATGTGCTGGCCTTGGACCGCCCTGCCCTGCGGCAGAATGTGTCCAGGCTCAGGCACTACGACGTCAAGCTGCTGGCGGAAAAAGTGGAAACACGAGATGATTTGGCGTGCTGCCGGGAACTCGGTTTCGACTATTTTCAGGGCTATTTTTTGTGTGAGCCCGACATTGTGACCGGGCAGCGAAGCCCGGCGAACCGTCTGGCGGTGCTGCGTTTGTTGGCCAAGCTGCAAGAGGCGGAAACCACGATGGATCAGCTTGAGGCGATTATTCGTCAGGATGTATCGCTGAGTTTAAAATTGCTCCGACTGGTGAATGCCGACCCGAGTCTGCCGCATCAAATCGACTCGATCCACCAAGCCCTGCTGCTCCTGGGCACCGAGTTCATCACCGCCTGGGGCAGTTTGATTATGCTCGCGGACATTGGCGATAAACCCCACGAGCTCATGGTCACCGCGCTGATACGGGGAAAAATGTGTGAACTGCTAGCGGACGCGAAACAGTTGCCGGATCGAGAGCGGTTTTTTACCGTCGGCTTGTTCTCCGTGTTGGATGCGATGCTGGATAGCCCCATGGCCGATATTGTGGCCTCGCTCCCCCTGACTGAGGATGTGGCACAGGCCCTGCTCGCCTACGAGGGCGTGTTGGGACATACCTTGCACAGTGTGTTGGCCTATGAGCGGGGCCACTGGGAGGCGATCCGTGAACTCGGGCTCGATCGGTGGGCTGTGGGGGAGGCGTATTTGCAAGCGCTGACATGGGCGTCGGCGGTCGGCGATCAGTTGTCTTCGGCGTAGACCCTGAGGCAGATGGACCTCAATGCCGTCACGGCGATTGAGGCCCCAGGGTCAAGGTGCCAAATGAGATTATTTAATCGCCCCTGCCGTCAAACCGGTGACGAAATAATCCATGAAAAAGGCGTAGATAATCAAAATCGGGATGCACCCTGTGAGACAGGCGGCCATGAGGGAGCCCCAGAAATAAATATCGCCGCGCACCAGCTCGGTAAACACCCCGATCGATATGGTCTTTTGCAGCTCATCCTGGATAAACACCAGGGAGTAGAGGAACTCATTCCAGCACAACGTGAATGAGAACAAGATCGCACACGCCACCCCCGGCAGGGCCATGGGCAGAACAATCTGCACCAGGGTGCGCACGCGACTGCACCCGTCGATATAGGCGCACTCCTCGACTTCAAACGGCACAGTGCGGAAGTAGCCCATCAACAGCCAGGTGACGAATGGGATGAGAAACGTCGGGTAGGTGATGATGAGCGACCAGTACGAATCGCGCACCGGGACATACTGGTCGACGAAGTTGATCACCTCAATCAGCGGCAAAAACAGCAGCGATTGCGGCACCAGATAGGTGATAAAGACGGCCACCCCGAATGCTTCTACACCACGGAATTTTAGGCGCGCCAAAGCGTATGCGGCCAACACCCCGACGGCCACTGAGATCGCCGTGGCCACGACTGCCACAATGAAGGTATTGATCATCCAATGATCAAAAAAATGGGTGTTTTTAGCCAGATACTCATAGTTTTCTAGGGTAATGCCAGTAGCCCAAAAGGGAGATTTGCCCAGGTTGTTGATCTCTTGCTTGGACTTCAGCGACGTGATGAACATGATATAGAGTGGAAACAGCGAAAACGCCACATACGGAATCAGGGCGGCATAGGTCGTGGTCGCCTGACGAATCCGCCAGCCTGGGGTTTTCGGGTTTCTTCCAACGGCACTGCGGGCCACGGTTGCGCTAGCCGCCATAATCTGCATCCTTTCGCACCGTTCTCAATTGAAAAATCACCACGAGAAGCAAAATCGGAAAGAGGAATAACGAAATCGCTGCGCCGAGGCCGATCTCGTGGTTTTGAATGCCTACCGTAAACGCATAGGTGGCGAATAGATGCGTCGAGTTCATCGGGCCACCGCGTGTCAACACAAACACAATCCCAAAGTCGGCCAGGGTAAATATCGTCGAAAAGAGAATGACCACGGCCATGACCGGGCGCAAGAGCGGCAGCGTAATGTGCCAAAATTTTCGTGTCGTGGTGGCCCCATCCGCGTCCGCGGCTTCATAGAGCTGTTCGGGAATCGACATCAAGCCGGCAAACAAGGTGATGGCAAAAAAGGGCATGCCGCGCCAGAAGTTGACAAAGATGACGGAGAGCAAGGCCAGCGTCGGGTTCCCCAACCACTGATAGGGGCCCAGGCCGAGGAGTGACAACGGCCAGACGTTGGCGAGGATCCAATTGATATGACTGTAGGTGGGGTCGAAGATCAGCCACCAGCCCAAGGTCGTGAGTCCGGTGGGCGCAATAAAGGGGATGAGAATCGAACCCCGAAAGAATCGTTTCAACCGCGCCGCCCGCTGTAACAACAGCGCTGCGCCCATGCCAAATACCATTTTGAGGACCACGGAGACCGTCGCGAAGATCAGCGTGTTTTTAAGCGTTTGGCGAAAAATTTCATCCACCGTGACAATGTAGAGAAAATTATCCCATAGGGGTTTAACCAAATGGGACTCTTCGCCAATCATCTTGTCACTTACACTGTAATAGAGCGCCAGGCAGAAAGGGTACACCACGAGACAGATCATAATAATCGCAGCGGGTAGAATAAAACTGTAACCGTCGAGATCCGGACCGAACGAGCGGCGCCATCGTTGACTTGAAACGCCTGGCGAATCGAGCACTAAGGTTTGTTCATTTGCTGAAATTGCCATCCCGGCAGCCTCTCTTTTGCTTAAACTGGATTGCTGTGACGACTGCGGCACCTCATGAGCGAGACGCCTTATACCACAATCTCAACTGCAAAATCAAGTGTGTAGGCATGTGGGTGACGTGGTCAATAGCCACCTCCACAAGGTGCGTCCGGCGCCGGCGCCGGACGCACCTTGATTGACTCATGAGGCTGAGGTCAGCGCCTTATTAGGTGCGGCGCCGATAGATGCGTTTGATCTGTTGTTCAGCTTTTGCCACCGCCGCCTCGGCTTCCATCTTGCCGGTGGCGTGGGCCGCCGCCGTGTCGGGAATAATGTACTGGTTCCAGACCACCTCAGTGGCGGCAGTCGGGGCTGCCGGCCAGCCTGGCGCATGGGTGTACCAGCCGATGTAGGGCGCGAAGTAGAACTTCGGATTCGACGCATAGATCGGATGCATGGTAAACGCCGGCAGAAAGGGTTGATTGTAACCCAAGCTGGCCAACATGTGTTTTTCCTGCTGCTCTTTTTTGAAGTGGAAGGCCAGGAATTCCTTGGCCACATCCTTCACCTCCGAGAATTCCCAGATACCGATGCAGTTGTAGGCGGCACACATATGGCGGCCGGCCGGCCCTTTGGGCGGCATGATGTGGTTGATCACCTGGTGGATCGGCTTTTCTGTGCCCGGAATCAGGGCATTGTCTTTGCGAGCCGAGTTGTAAGAACTGATCGGATTGAGAATCATGCTGCACTTGCCCGAGTTGAGACACACGTTGTTATTGCGATCATCCCAAGCCAGGACTTCTCCTTCCATACAGTCCTCATAGAGTGCTTTGATGAATTTGTAGGCTTCGACGGTTTCTTTGGAGTTGATGGCGACGGTCTTGCCGTCATCTTCGACCATCTTGCCACCCCAGCTCCAAATAATGCCACGTAAAATGGCATTGGAATCAAAGGAGTGGGCGAGCTGAATGCCGACGGGGTTGCCCTTGGCCTTGAGCTTTTTGCCGATGCGGTGCACATCTTCCCACGTATCCGGCAGGTCCTCGCCAATTTCAGCCACCAAGTCCGTGCGGATGGCAATGGGAAAGGAAATAAAGTGCCAGGGCACCGCCCGGTAACTGCCATCCGTGCTTTTCCCGACTTTTTCGTCGGTCAAGCCCCCACCCTCTGTTTTCAGCTGGGCCACGAGGTCATCGAGTGGCACCAAGTGCTTAGCATATAAATGTGGCTCGGCAATGGTCAGAGAAACAATATCGTGACCTTTTTGGGCCTGCACTTCACTGGCTTTGACGGCCGGCAATTGCAAGTGCGCCACCCGGTCCATACGCACCTCGACACCTGCTTGCTTGCCGAATTCTTCCAACTGGCGTTGGAGTTCTTCGTCTGAAGAGGGAACGAAGTGCGAGAAGGTCAACAGCTTCAGCGTCTGCTTTTGCGCCATTGCCGGTGGGGCTTTGGCCAGTAGTACGCCCGCGAGTCCGGTGGCAGTGGCCGCCGAAGACCGGAGCATCGAGCGCCGAGTTAAAGATGTCATGATATACCTCCTCCGCAAAGACCAAGAGTCAAATTGGTCACCATAGCGTGCGCGTCCAAACGCAGCCGTCAAGCCGCACACGCGTCCACGGTGCCCGTCCATCGCCAGCTGATCACGACCTGCATGCTCAGCCGTTGCCGGGCGGTCCTGTCACAACCCCCGACAATACCAACGAGGTGCCTTATACCACAAGTGTTTGTGCGAGAGCAAGCGTCTTGGTGAACATCGGTGTCTGGACGGCATTGGAAGAATGTCATAACATCGCATCATGGCTTGGAGACAGCTCGCGAGCGGGGCTGTTATATCACACGTGATCAAGTGTGCCAAGAGATAAGATCGTTTTACTGCCTAAAACGATGTGATCAGAGGCTGATTCGCATACCGGGGTAACGCTACGGCATGTCTGCATATATGTACAATTAGGGTATATATGTTACATTATGGGCATTGGCCAGTGGTGAGAAGGGCGATGTCCGGATGTGGACACAGATCGGACAGGGGCATGCATGGAGGAGGTAGCGCATGGATAATGAGACGTTCCTGCAGGAGCAGCAGGATCAAATGAACAATCTGTTGCGACCCTATCAGGGCGAACTGCGGCGCCGCGAGCGGCTTGCCGACTTTGTCAACAAATGCATCCGCAGTACCGACCGGGACGACTTTTTTCAGCTCGATGAACTCCTCAGCAGCCGTATGGCCACAGACGTAGAAGCCGAAGCCGAATACGAAGGCATCCGGGAGGTTTTTGAGCGCCTGCGCCAGGATACAGCGTGCAAGATCGATCGCTACCGGGTGCAGTTTCTCGAGGACTTTACCCTCTTGGTAGAAGAGGCAGAACTACCGCTGGAAAACGACTTTCCGCGCTTGACCCTTCTCAAAGGCATGGAGCTGGAAATCAAGTTTAACGAAAAACAGGCGGTGCTCAACGGCAAGCCGCTCAAAACCGTTGATCCCCAGCGCATTATGCGCGCCGTCTTGCAACTGAAACGGCGCTTGTACGACCGGCCGTTCAACCCGCAAGAGTTTATTGACCGTCTGTATGCCGCCTGTGAGCAGGTCGTCAAGACGGAAGGCGGGAGTCTCGGTGGCGGTGCCTCGATGCCTATGGTCTATCGCGAGTATACGTGGTCCCTGCAGGCGCAAAGTTTTTTTCAAAACATGGCCAAAGGCCGATTCCGCGAGTACGATGCGGATCAGTTTGCAGTTGATTTTTGGCGCTATTTTTCGTCCGATGTAGCGTCGACTTCAGCGGGGCGCGTGCCGCGCCTCAGTACGGGGCGCGGCGCCGGCATGTGGGTGGTGGATCAACTGGGAGAGAAGCGCCGCTACTCGCTGTTATCGTTTCATGACAGGGATAACTCATGATCGCTGTGGAATCTGTTGAGGAACTTAAACCGGTGGAGGCACGCGCTATTATTGAGAGCCTGCGCCGAGGTAGTGTGCCGGTGGCGCATGTGCCGTATTTTACGGTGGGGCGCGAGCGCTGGCTGCAGATCATCGAGGACGATCTCGCCCATTACATTGCCGATGGCGGGGCCAAGGTCCGTTTTCTCAGCGGGGATTACGGCGATGGCAAGACGCATTTTCTCTCCGTGGTGCAGCATCTCGTGCAGCGTGAAGGGTTTGCGGTGTCGTTTGTCGTGCTGACCCGCGAAGTGCCGATGCACAAATTCGAGCTAGTGTATCAAGAGACCGTCGCCCAGCTCACGACGGCACCGGCTCGCATGGGGATTCGCGCGGTGTTAAACGACTGGCTGGAGACACTCGCCGCGCAGTTTGCCACGGCTGATGAGACGCAGCGGATGGCGACGCTGCAGGGGATGGCGGAAAGCCTCAAAGACCTCGATGGCATGGACATCAATTTCGCCCAGGGCCTGGTGAGTCTGGTGCAGAGCCGCTACTGGCCGCTCGACGACGACGAGACGGAGGAGATGCGGGAGCAGGCTCGAGAAGTCTTGTACCAGTGGTTTGAGGGCATCCGTCTGAGCAAGCGCGAGCTACGGCCGTTCCAAATTTTTGAATCGCTCAACAAAAACAATAGCAAACGGTTGTTGTCGTCGCTGATTGCGTTTTTGCTGCACATGGGCTACCGCGGGCTGATTCTCTTGCTCGACGAGCTGGAAACGGTCATGGGGCAGTCGGCATCGGTGCGCAATGGGGCCTATGAAAATGTGCGGCTGTTAATTGATAATGCCGAACAAGCCCACCACCTGCACGTCTTTTTCTCGATTATCCCCGATGTGATTTTGGCGGAAAAAGGGTTTAAGTCATACGATGCCCTGTGGAGCCGGGTGCGCTCGGTGGGCGAAAGTGACCGGTTGAATTACCGCAGTATTGTGATCGATCTACACCGCACGCCGCTGGAGAATGCCGAGCTGGTGGAGCTGGGCCGGCGGTTGCGCCGCATCCACGAGCTGGCCTATCGCTGGGAGGCGGCCAGTATCGTGACGGATGACTTCATTAGAGAAGCTTGTGAGACACAACAGCGTATGGGGTTGTTGGCCGAGGTGCGCCTGTACATCAAGCAGGTCATCCGCTACCTCGACATGGCAGAGCAGGATGGCACGCTTGAAGGGGTCGACCCAGTGGCACAAGTGGTGGCCACCCAGCGCGACATCGCCGAGGCTCAAGATGACGAGCAACGGCCGGCATGGGATACATGATGCAGAAGTCTACGTTGACGGGAGACCTCACCACCGCCTCCGGATTTGAGCTTCGGCGTGCTTTGGAGCGGCTGCGAGAGGGCTTGTACGATCCGCTTGCGGTCCGCCTCCTCACGGCCAATCGCCATGAGCTGGAGGCGCAAATCGACTCAGATTTCAAACGGCTCGAAGCCGGTGAGCCGGTGCACCTCTGTGTGAGTGGACCCTATGGCCAGGGCAAGTCGCATACCTTGACGTATTTGCGCGAATACGCCCTGGCGCAGGGCTATGTGGTGAGTGCCATCAATCTCGACCCCCGCGAAGCCCCGCTGCATCAGTTCCGCGAGGTTTACCGGGCCCTTCTGGACGCCATGACGTTTCCGGTGGGGGCGGCCTCCACCTCTTTTGCCGAGGCTTGGCAAGACTGGGCCGAGACTCATTTGGCCTCACTGAAAGCATCCCCGGAAGACGCTCAGGATGCCAGCCCGGATGCCAGCCCGGATGCCAGTGAAATCCTGGCGGCATGCCTGCCCGAAGACATGCCGCATCCGTTTAAGGCGACGTTGGCCGGGCTGGCCCTGCCCACGCTGCACGTGCCGGTGGGGATGCGGAAGTTGCGGCAGTACCGCGATTACCGGCCCACTGCGTTTCCGGTGACGTTGCGCCGGATGTTAATGGGCGAAACCGTTCCGGTGGCGAGTCTGCGCCCGGCTCTGAAATACCGACAGGTCTCGTTTTACCGTCAGGCGTCGCTGGCGCTGCGGGGTGAGGCGCCGTTTTTCTTAATGATCGAGACGCTGGCGCAGCTGTTGCGGCAGATGGGGTACAAGGGCTGGCTCCTGTTGTTTGATGAAGCTGAGGCCATTATACAAGTGCGTTCGAACCTGCGGGCTCGTGCCTATCGCAACCTCGATGGCTTCCTATCTCCATTCCTGACGCCGTCTGCGATCTATCCGGTGTTTGCCTTTACGCCGGATTTTTTTCAGAAAATCCGGGAAGAGGACTACGACCTGCCGTATTTTGACGAGGATTATGCTACGGCCTGGCGCGATCTCTCGGTGTATTCGCTGCGCAGTCTATCGCGGGCGGCGTGGCACGACCTCAGCGAGACGCTGATTGGGCTCCACGCCGCCGCCTATCAATGGGCTGCCGATCGGGAACACCTGCGGACGCTACTTCATAACCGCCTCAGCTCGCTACCGTTGCAAGATACCCGGGTGACGCTCAAGGGGCTGATGGACGAATTGGATCAAGTCCAGCAAGAAGCGTTTTTCGCGTCTTGATCAAGGAGCCGCCATAGGTGTGCCAAGACGAAGGCGACGGTTGTGGATTTGTGTGGAGCCGGCGTTGCCCGCCTGGTCGATGCCGATTGACGATCTGTTTTGAGCGATAAGGCTGGCGACTCTTGACCCCGTCACCATTATTTCAGCTGCCCAATACCTACCGGGCGTTTTACGGCGCCTATGCCACCCTGCGGCCGTTTCAGATGGAGGTTATCGACCCCATCTTGCGCGGCTGTGACGTCATTCTCCAAGCTGCGACTGGCAGTGGTAAGACGGAAGCGATTCTGGCGCCGTGCCTGGAACGTGTGATTTGCGCCTCTGAATCTGAGAGTATGCTCTATGTGGTGCCGACGCGCGCCCTGGTGCATGATTTGCGCCGGCGACTTGAGCCCGTGTTGCACGATCGGCTCGGTTTGCAATTGGGCATTCGGACCGGGGATGTCAAGCGGTTGCCGTCGGGACGGGCCGATTTGTTGCTGACCACGCCGGAATCTCTCGATGTGATGCTGGGCAGTAGCAACCGGGAAATCCGGGCGTTTTTACACGCCATTACGATGATCGCGGTGGACGAGGTGCACCAACTTGTCGACGGTTATCGCGGCCGTCACTTGGCGTATTTGATGCAACGGCTCGAACGGCTCAATCACCGGCGGTTGCAAAAAATTGCCTTGTCTGCGACGTTGGCCGGACCTGACACCATACGCGATAGCCTTGGGTTTCAACCTGACACGGTGTGGATTTCCAACTCGGTGCAGCGCCAGATTCGTCCGCATCTGATTCATCTCCAGCACGAACCCAGGGAACTGGTGGCGTTTGTTGACGATCTCGCCCTGCGTTTTAACGCCCGCAAAATCCTGCTGTTTGCCAATAGTCGCAGCCGTTGTGATCAGATCTACAGTTGGCTGAGTCAGCAGGGCTATTTCCAACAAACGGTGTCGCTGCACTACAGCAATCTCAAGTTGCAACAGCGCCAGGAGGTCGAGCGACAATTCCAACGACGCCGGGAAGCGCTTTGCATCGCCACCAGCACCCTGGAATTGGGTATCGATGTGGGCGATGTCGATAGCGTCATTCTCTACGAGCCCCCGGAGAGTGTCACCACCTTTTTACAGCGTCTCGGACGTGCCGGCCGCCAATCGCAGAGCACCACGTTCTGGGGCATTTGCCGCAGTCAGCGGGCCGGGTGGCAACTCCTACAATTTCTCGCGCTCTACCACCTGGCCCAACGCGGGGAGGTCGAGGCAGTGCGTCCGGCCGCACTGCCCAGTGTCTTGGTACAGCAGATTTTGTCGACCCTTTACGCCCATCGCGAGGTGTCGTTGGGCATGTTGCAAAAGCAGTTTCCAGCTGCAGCGAAGACGATCGCTAAGCTCGTGCCGACCCTAGAGAGCAATCACTGGCTCCGGCGCCAACCGACCCGCGGTCGGCAGCCGCGTTGGCGGGGTGGGTGGCGCTACGTGCAAGCCTTGAAGGACAACCGGATCTGGAGCAATTTCCCCGAAACGGAACTGCCTTACGTCCTGCAGATCGAAGCTCAAGCAGTGGCCGATCTGCCACCGGGGATCGTGCGACAACTCGACCCTGGCGACTATGTGGATTTGGCGGGCCGGTGTATTCGGATTGTGGATATCAGCGATGGCGAGCGTCGCGTCGTCCGAGCCGCGTTGGCTGAGACATCGGAGACCAAGCCGCTGTACTGGGTGGGAACGGGACCGCCGGTGTCATGGGAAGTGGCGCAGGCCATGCGGCCTCTGTTGCAGCCGGGTTATGAACCGGATACAGCGTTGACCCAAGGCTTGTTTACCCGCACACGCACACTGTTGCAGGAAAAGCAACAGACTGCCGCACGCCGGGTGATCCTGCACAATGGCATTGAGCTGAGCCGTATGTCGCTTGGCTTTTATCGCTATACCACGTATCTCGGCACCGTGGGCAATCTGATTTTACAACGTACGATTACGTCGTATTACGGTGAACGCATCGAAGGCTTTGTTTGCACCTCCGACGCCATGGCAGTGGAATGCTCGGACTTGATCGACTGGCAGCCTCTACCTTTGCCACTGCATCGCGAGGGGCTACGCCACTGGACCGCGCAGCATCTCAAAGCGATGCAAGCGTTGTTCGCTTTCAACGCCTTTGCCCGAGCCTTGCCCCGAGATTTGTTGATTGAGGAAGCCGCTGACTGGCTGTGGGACGAGCGTCTCGCCGCAGCCTTTGCCATCTACCGGCAGCGGTCGTCTGAGATCGCCTCAGGCGATCCTCGGCATTTGCAGTGGGATGGACCCCAAGACCTCCAGGACGTCGAACCGCTGGCCGAATTCAATCATCCCGCTCCCCCGGAACCTTCGATCTTGGCGCAGGAAAAAGCCCGGCTGGGCATCTCGGCCGAGACACTACCGATATGGCCCGCCGTCCCCGTGATCAATAACAAACCTCGGGCGCTGACCGGCACCATGGTGGGTAGTTATATGCAGCATCAACAGTGCGATCGGCTCCTCAGCTTTGACCTCTTGCCCTATGATCAGCAACCCCCCAAGCGGGCGTTGGTGGACAGTGCGCTGGGGGCCGTACGGGCTGGTGAGGGGCAAGCCTTTGAGAGATGGGTGTTAGCGTGGCTGGAGCAGCGCGGCGAGAGGCTATACTACATTTCAGAACAAGACGAAACCGGAGGACGCCTGACCCTGCAAGCTCGACAGGCCGAGGGACTGGCTTACCTGATGGAGACCCTTCAGACCGCTGCCGGCCAGACGTCATGTCGCCCGCAAACCCTGTGTATGCTGGCACAGGCGGTGTGGATGGTGTCGGCAGCGGATGGGGAGGCGATGCCGGTGGATGGCGTCGGGATTCCCGATCTGGTCGAGGTGGCGCTTGAAGACGATGCGGTGGTCCTCACCATTGCCGATGTCAAAGACAGCGCCGCGCCGCGCTATAGTCAAAAATGGCAGGTGGCGTTCTATGCCGCTTTGATGCAAGAATGGCTACGGCATCACACTTTTGTATTGCCGGTGCGCGTGGCCACGCATGGGGTGCTGTGGACACGCGCAGAAGCTGGCCCGGTGACGGCAATAGAAGAGGCACCAGCACGGCATGAATTTGAACTGGCCCCGTATCTGGAGGCGTTGCCGCTTTTCACCCGGCACGTGACGGAGGTCTTGAGCCTGCCGATGGCACATGCCACGTGGCAATTGCAATCGCACTGTGCCACGTGTGCCTATGTGGATACCTGCTACCGCCAGGCGCTCTCGACGGATGACGTCATGCTGACCCCTCACTTGACGCCTGGCGCGCTGCTCAAGTTGCAAGACCGCGATCTCGGTTCACTCGAGGCGGCCGCCGAGTGGGCGCAGGGCGACGCGCAAGACGATGAGGCCCCTCTCACCGGGCAGCAAGCCGCCCAACTCCGCATCAAAATCGGTGCGCTAGCGGAGAATCGAGTCGGGCTGTTAGCCCCCACCACGTCGCTGTATCCGGCCCAGATCCACACGGTAGTTTACCTGCACGTCCTGCGCGATCCACACAGCGGCCGCCCCCGCGCCTGGGCCTTGCACCGGTGGCGGGAAGGGGGAGAACCTGAAGCCACCCAGTGTTGGATCGCCGCGACCGAAGCCGAGATCGCGACCTGTTACGAGGCGTTTTATGAACAACTCCACGAATGGCGGCACGCCCATTTTGTCACCTTTGGCCCCGGCAGCTTGTCTCTCCTGAGTGAAGAGGGGCAAATGGCTAGCGAGTTCATAGATGCGCTCCGGCGTGCCGAACCCCCCCGGCACACGGATTTGCGGCAGCTTTTGAGACAACACGTCGCCTTGCCTATCCCTCTGCAATACACCCTGGCCGCGGTGGCCCGCGTGTGGCGGCTGACGCCTGAGCCGCGATCCTCGGGGGACCTGCTCAGCGATGATGGCCGCGAGCTTGAAGTCGTGTTCATGGAGGATTCCCTGCGTGAAGATCAAGTGGAGGCGGTTCGGGCCTATCTGGAATCACACGTCGTGTGGCAACAGCAAGTGTGGCACATATGCACCGGCCATCTGCGCAGTGACTGGACCCCGGATGCGTCGGTGGGCGATACAGATGCGGCGCCGGGCTGGCAAGCCGATTGCGTCCACTTTCTCCAATTGCAGCAGCACCGGCGTGAGCGGGATATTTTAGCGGTGCAACAACTCCCATTGCCGGAGCGCGTGGCGCGGTACCGGGCGCTCGGGCCGCTGGAATTCCGGGAGACCACGCTGGATGCAGAGGGACGTTTTTTGGCCCATTTCCGCTTGCCCCCTGACGATACCCCATCGCGTTTCCGCCCCGGTGATTTCTTGCGGCTCAACCCGGTAGGCAGCCCTGACCTCCAGAACGGTTCAGGGGTGATCTTAACCCAGTTTGACCCCCATGCCCAGCAGTTGGCGATTACTTCACGGCAAGGACGGCTCACTCTGAGTCAGCGGCTGAGATATGTTTTGGATGAAGATTTGGAGGACTGGACCACCCCCCGAGTGCTGCACGCCGTACGCGAGGGCACCACACCCGGCAAGCACCCGCATGTGATGGCCCTGCTGGAGGGCCGCTTACCCTTGCCGCAGCCGCACCACGCCAGTGGGCGTTGGGTGCGGCAATGGCTGCCTAAAACCGGTTTAAATGCGCGTCAAAGCGACGCCCTAGGTCTACCATTTCGCAGCCGTTTAGCCTTGGTCGAGGGGCCTCCCGGCACCGGGAAAACGCACTTGTTGGCCTGGATGCTCATCGCCTTGATCACAGAAGCGGCTCAAGCCGGCCGGCCCATGCGGTTGGCGGTCAGTGCCTTGACCCATCAAGCCATTGACAACGTCCTACGCAAGGTGAATCAATTGCTGCTGCAGCACCCCGATCTCAATTTTCCGGCGCGCTGTCTCAAGTGGGGGCAGCGGCCAGCCGGGCCGGTGGGGGGGAATGGCGAGGCCGAGAGGCTGACGTATGTGGATCAAGCTGAGGAGGTGTTGCCAGTACCCTACCTGATTCTGGGGGCAACCGGATTTGGTTTGTATCAGCTCTTTGACAGCCGTACAGGCACTTTTCCGGCCTTCTTTGACTGGGTCATCTTTGATGAAGCCTCGCAAGTGGTGTTGCCGCAAGCGCTCCTGAGTCTGATCTATGGCAAAGGTCAATACATTTTCTGCGGCGATGTCAAGCAGCTGCCGCCGGTCATTCGTGGGCGGCATGCTGCAGAAGAAGGCGAGGTATCGCCCGAGCGCTCGATCCTGGCGCATTTGCTCGACACCTATCCGGCTGACGCGCACGTGCGGCTCAACGAAACCTACCGTCTCAATCGCGAGCTGTGCGCCTTGCCCAGCCGCTTGTGGTACGATGGCGACTTACAACCCGCCGTTGGCAATGCCGACGCCCGCTTAGCGCGCCCTGTGCAGCCAAACTCCGACCCCCTCGATGCCATCCTCGCTCCGGAGTACCCGGTGACTTTGGTATTGGCCGATCACACCACCGATGAACAGCAATCGGCAGTGGAAGTCGAGATCATTGTGGCCCTGGCTGAACGTCTCTTACGCGATGATGGCTTAGAGGCGGAGCGCCTCGCCATTCTCGCCCCTCACCGGGCCCAGAATAACGCCATTGCGCGGTGTCTCAGGGCACGCTTATCACCTGAAACCACATTGCCCATCATCGATACGGTCGAGCGCCTGCAAGGCGCCGAGCGTGATATCATCTTATTTTCCTTGACCACCTCTGATCCCGATCACCTCGAGAGTCTTTTTTTGAACAATCCCAACCGCTTCAATGTCGCCATCACGCGAGCGCGGCACAAGCTTGTGGTGGTCGGTAGCCGGGCTTTTTTTACCCGCGTCCCCCGGACGGAAACGGGCTTGCTGGCCCACCGGTGTTTTACGGCATACTACCATCTTTGCCGGGAGCGACAGTCGCTGTTTGAATTTGATAGACTCGGACAGCATCCTCGTCAATGAGGCTCGACCCACTCGCTAGATTCAATAAAGGGGGCGTGATGCAGCACTGGTTCATCACGACGCTTGTGATTGCGCTCATGGTATCGCCCGAATCCCTGACGTATGTGGGCAACGCCATGGGCCTGCTCGGTTCGAACGCGGTGTGGAGTCTGTTCGTCGCGCTACTCATCAGTCTCCTCACCTGGAGAAGCTACCGGGTGCTCGCCACCCAGCTCGTCGACCCTTACGATGAGTTCAAGGGCTTGCGCGCAGTTTTTGGCACTGTTCCCGCCATCACCCTGCCGCTTTGTGCCCGCATCGGGGTCTGGGTTGGTGCCAGCACCCTCAGCCTCACCTCAGCCGGACACATGCTTAACGAAGTGTTCGTGCTCGGGTTCCCCCATCTCCTGTTCTCGCTTTGTCTCTTGGGCCTCATCCTTTTCATCAATCTCTTGGGGTCGCGCCTGGCCGAACGGTTTCAGGTATGGTGTGTGACCTTGGTGCTTGCCGGGCTGTTGATGTTTGTCGTCCTGGGACTGTTCACTGCCGCGCCGGCAACACCCCCTGCCCCTGCCACGAAAGCGTTCATCCCATCGGAGCTGATGCGTTTGAGCGCTTGGCTAACGATCGTGTGGCTCTTTGTCGGGGTTGACTTGGCGCTCTGGCATGGCGGTGAGAGCGAAGCGCATGAGTTGCCGGCAAGAGCCGTCAATCTGGGCATGGTGGTGGGGGCGGTTGTCTTATCTCTCTGGGGATGGACTGCCATCGCCTTGGTGCCAATGGAAGCATTGGCTCAGGCCTCGGCGCCCCACATGGTGGCGGCCCGGTTGATCTACGGAGAAACCGGCCGGGCTATCATGGGCGCAGTGGTCATCCTGGGAAGTGCAGGTGCAGTCAATGCCCTGTTATTAAGCGTCTCCCGCATGCTAGCACACATGGGCTCGCAACAGGCGCTACCTGCGATCGTGGAGCGAGGGCCCGTCACTCTCATCGTGCTAGCCCTGGGCCCAGCGGCAATGATGGCGACCGGCTATGCCGGCGAGCCCCTCACGGCGGAAGTGACCAAGGCAGGGTTGATGTTTTGGCTCCTCTTACACCTGGCCGTGCATGGAGCGACGCACCGATTGCAGCAGAGCGAAGCTCACGATGCGCTGCGTGGCCGGGCCTTGCCGATGCTTGGCGCGCTGTTGCTCGGGGTGTATGTGGTGGGATGGATCGGGGTCGATCCGATGCGTGGGACGGTTTTGATCGCGATGCTGGCAATGGGGGTTGGGATTGCGATTCTCAGCGCCATCTGGCTCTGGCTTCGGCCGCTTCCGTGAGGAGTTGACTCGGCCTTGTCGTCGGTGCAACTTTAGATCGGCTCCACGCCCCAGGTTGCCTGTCGAGGGGCAACCCGGGGCCTCACAACGACATCATCGCCCCCATCTCCGCGCCACCAAGAGCCCATCTTCGCGCGTCACCTGCAAGGCGAAGTCGTACTGATCGATTTGCAAGGCCATGTCCCGATCTTCCGGATGATACTGCAGCTGCGCCGGATCATCGTACTTCAGAGACTCCTGGCCGGCAAGAACGAGCTGACGCACGGCATCCGGGTCGGGGTAGCGGCCCTGGAGGCGATTGCGCAAATAGAGTGCGCACTGCTCGTCTTCATCCGAACGGTGCGCGGTCTTGACACCCATGGCCACGATGTTTACCAGCGGCGGATGGGTGGCGTGAACCGCTTTGACAATGGCGCTGGCCATGACAAAGGACCCCAAAAAAAGGGTGTCGGCCTGCGCCGCTGCCGACACCCCAACAGTGCCAGCCTGGGTAGATTGAATCAGGGTTTGACCGGCGAGTGAACTCACCTGGCTGAGTTCATAGGGCGAGTTACCGTAATCAAACCCTTCGGGCCGGATGCCGCTCACCTCGCCCATGCAGAGCTGCCCTTTGCCCTGGCGCCGCAGTTCGAGGGCCTCTTCTGGTGAGGCGACGAGAATGATCTTTTCGACACCTTTGTCGAAGGCCACTGCAGCGGTGGTAAAGGCGCGAAACACATCGATCACGATGGCCACGCCCCGAGCTGCACGAGCGCCATCGATGAGACTGCCAATGAGTATATCCATGATTAGTCCTTGCGTTGTACAGTAAATCGTTCGCCTTCGGCACGGCGCAGGTCGACCTGGACCCGTTGCGGGCTCCAGCCGTGTACTTTGTCGTGAGCTTCCACATAGACGATATGGGTATCGTTTGGCATAGTGATGCCGCCCTGGGAGCGGGTAAATGGCTGTTCGTCCACGTGCGGGTGCAACAGCGTCCGCGTCCCCAGGATATCGCCGGTGTCGGTGACCACTCGCCAGGCATCGGCGTAGTGCTCCCCACCTGTGTCGCCGTGCCGCAAGGTGGTATAAACTTGCCAAATGCCGTCACGGGAGATGAATTGCGTGTGCACGATTTCTACTTGTCCGGCAATCCCTGGGCCAGCCGTGCCGGCGAGGCATAGCAGAGCCAAACCAAACCCTATGAGGCGCGTTTGTATGGCCATCTCAGCGCTCCTATAGCGAAATCCCCAATAGACCCCGTGAGACCTGAAAATCCGTATTGCCCTGGGCGTAAAGCTTGGGGGTGTAGGTCCGCGAGGCAGTGTCGAGAAGCAAGCGGAGTAACGCGTCTGCCCAGGACGCAGCCGGTGCAGTAAGGGTCAGGTCGACATCCACGGACGGCGCGTCGGGAGAAGCAGATGTGACTTGCAAGAGGGGTACCAGGGGATGCGCTTGCCGGGGATGGCCGGTCACATACGCGAGCATGAGTTCCACGCCGGTGGCGCCTGTGCCTGTCAGGGTTTCAACCCAGTGCTCGGTCGGGGTTTCCATGACGTGCAAGCCCGGTGTCTCTGCCACCTGGCCATAGGCCAGAGAGGGGGCGACTGAAGCGGTGGTGAGAACCCGGTCGCGGAAGTCCGGTGAGGTCAGCAACGCCGAGGTCTCCGGCAAGACCAGGGTCCCGCCGCTGCCGACAATGGCGTGGGTGAGATGCGCCAAGGTCTCGGCGATGTCGGGGCTCACGGGTCCGGCGGTGAGGAGGCCGAGGCGCAAGGCGTGCAGGCCGCAAGGCTCATAGACCGGCGGGGCCGTGCCGGCCAGGGCGTTGGCAAACCAGGCGTCGACTTTTTCAGTGACGGCGTCGATGCCGCCATCGAGTTGGACGCTGGCCCAGCCAAAGCGCTGCGGGTCGCCACCCATGCGTTCAATCTGGTTGGCCATGTAATCGTTATGCGTTTTTTCGCAACCGTGTTCGAGCAGCAGGCCGAATTTGACCAAGGGATGGGTGAGATAGCCGAGCATGGTGCGCGCGTACATGGCCTCGGAGATGCCGCTCGACACCCCGCATCCTTCCGTATGCGGCAGGGCAACAATGCGGGAGAGCACAGCGTGGGGTCCTGCGAGTTTGGCGTCGAGACGATCGGCGATGAGGCGGGCAATCTGCCCAGAGCACAGGCTGGTGGGCAATAAGAGGCCGATTTGGTCGGTGGCGGGGCCGCGATCGGTGCGAATCCCCGAGAACGTCCCTGAGAGCGTGGTAGATGAGAGCGGGCCATGGGCACGTAGGGGCAAGGCGGCGCCGGAGGGCAGAGGGATCTGCTGCAAACGCGCCAGTTGCCGGGTATCGGTTTGTTGCCAATCGCGCCATAGCGACACCTGGGCATGGCCGGCTAACTCGCCTTTGGTGCGGGTGCCGGAGGCCGCGTCAACGGTTAACTCCAGCATGCGTTGACCGAGTTCCGCAAGCGGTGTGCCATCTTGGTAGGCGCCGGCGTTGACATCCATCTCGCGAGCCAGTTGCTCGAAGCGTCCGGTGGTGGTGACGACTTTGATCGTGGGCACAAACGGAAAGTTGGTGATCGCCCCATTGCCAGTGATAAAAAAGATCATATTGGCGCCGGCCGCCACCTGCCCGGCAATGCTTTCGAGATCGTTGCCGGGGCTGTTCATGAAGTAGTAGCCGGGCTGCTCAAGGCGCTCGCCATAGTCGATGACGCCATCGAGGCGTATCTCGGGATGGCGTTTCATGGCTGCCCCGAGGGATTTGAGTACGATGTTGTACAGCCCCCGGAACATATTGCCGCCGGAGGGGTTGCCTTCGGCGCTGTGGCCATGCCAGGCCACGCGGGTTTTAAATTCCTCGATGGTGGCGAGGAATTTGCGGGCGGTGTCGAGATCCTTGACGTTTTGCAGGATGTAGGATTCCGCCCCGATGAGTTCATCGGTTTCTGCCAGGTGGGCCGTGCCGCCGTAGCGCACGATTTCTTTGGCGACCCAGGCCGCGAGGGGATTGCCGGAAATACCGGAGAAGGCGTCGGAGCCACCACATTGCAGAGCCACGTTTAAGTAGGCGAGAGAGTAGGGCTGCCGTTGGGTTTGATTGACCTCGGGAAACCAGGCCTCGATGATGGCCGCGCCGTGATCCAGGTCGGCCTGAAAGGCACCCTGGAGGGTCAAAAAATGGTGCGGGACATGGGATAACGGATAGTGGTGGTGGTCGGCGTACTGTTTTAACCGGGCGTTGGTCACTGCTTCGGTGCCGTCGTCCACGGCCAGTACGGCACCGATATTGGGATGCACCAAAAAGCCGCTCAGAGTGCGCAGGACATAAGTCAAATTGTTGGGTGGCACGGTGCCGCCGCCTTCGGTATGGGCAACGGCGACAAGATCGTCAATGTGATCGTATGCCGCCGTCGCGCCCTGCAGCCGTGCAGCAAGGGCTCGGGCATAGCTGGCGGTTCGCGATGACGTGCCCATAATCATCACGTCATTGCGGGTACCGACGCCCCGGTAGCCTGGCCGGCCGTAGCCGAGAAAGGTCCGTGACACACTGTGCAAGGGCACTTGTTGGCCTGGTTTAAACGTGGTTTCGTCTAACTGATAAGGTTCGATTTTATCCTCGAAGTTGGCCTCCTCAGGCAGGTCAAAGTCGAGGTGGCGGCTATGTAATTCATGAAGAATTTTGGGGTTACACACATAAGTGCCAGGGGCGATATCGCGATTGGCCACACCGAATGGCAGGCTCCAGGACAGCAAGGTGTCCCCGGCGGCAATCGCGCAGCATGCGAACCGGTGACCTTCGAGAATCGTATGGCTCGTGATAAAGGTCTGATCACCATTGGCAATCCGAGTGCCGGCGGGTAGGCGCCGGCTCGCAATGGCGACGTTATCGCCGGGCTCGGGCAGGCGGCCAACGTCATGAAAAGTAGAGGTATGGACCATGAAAAACTCCTCGGCGCGGCGAGTGGCTACGCCTGGTTTCAGTCGTTTGAAGTGGCGCACGCCCCCTATCTTACTGAAACTGACGCCGATCGTAAATACAGGCTTTGTGGGTTAGGCGGGGAGGTCAAAAACAAAGACCGGTCCACAGTCTCGATGACGGACGGTTAGGGTGCCGTCATGACTTTCGGCAATACGTTTGGCAATGGCAAGACTCAAGCCGCTGCCGTTTTGATGGTTGGCGATATCGTTAACAAAAAACGGGATCTTTCACGAGCCGTCAAAAGTAAGTACCTGTACAGAATTAAATTCATATCCTTTTTCGGGAACATCCAGTAATAACGCCACAATCGTTGTGCTCCGTTTGAAGGCGTATAAAAATAAATTTGTACAGGCACTTAGTGAACAGTTTGTTTGGCGAAGCCCGGCATCTCACTGAGTTTGGAGTCGCAAACTGTCAACTGGGATTTGAAAGATCCCGGTTTTTTCCATGCCGGCTTGTCTGAGTTTTTCGACCCGTTGGTTCCAGCCTTGTTGCAGGTCCATTTGTTCGAGCCGGTGTAGCGGCGGATTGTCAGATCATGGCCGAGCGTCTGGTCGCCGCCGCCATGATCCCGGGTGAACCAGCGCTCGCCCGGTTTCAGATCGGTCGCCCTGAAGGGCGATCCCAATTCCTGCGCCGAGACCGGCGCCGCAGCGCCAGCCGCGCATAACGCTGCGGCGCAGAAAAGGAGTTGTCGTATTTGCATGTCATCCTCACTTTCTATGACGCCGTCCGCGAAACGCCAATCGCGTGACGGCGCTCTCCCCAGACCCAATTCGCACCCTTCCGTATAAACGAGCGGCGTGAGTGCAGCGCGAGCGGTCCCGTGAATCGCCGTGAAAAATTCCTCTATCCTTATGAAAAGACGCCCGTTTTCCGTTAAATAGCACTTGCGCGCTTGAATCCGGTGCGCGACCCTTCATCCGTCAAGCGCCAAAGGTGAGCATGCATCCCAACGAAACGCCGCCGCCGCCAAAGCCGCAAGTCTTGCGGGCCTCGCTGCTGGGTGTGCTTTCGCTTACAAATGAAGACGGCGCCGCCGTCGCGCTCAAATCGAAAAAGGCGAAAGCGGTCCTTGCCTACCTTTTATGTTCGCCGGACCGGCGGCGCACTCGTGAGCATCTAGCCGCCTTGTTCTGGAGCGGTAGCGACGAGGCCCATGCCCGCGCAAGCCTGCGTCAGGCGATCGTCGCGCTGCGTCGCGATCTTAGCGATCAGGCGGACGAATATCTCTCCGCCAGCGAACGCGATATTGTGGTTCTATCGGACACGCTTTTTCACACCGATATAGATGCGCTTCGAACCGGCGATGCGGCGAATCACGTCAATGACGGTTTTCTCGACGATCTAGCTGGACTCTCGGAGCCGTTTGAGGACTGGCGCCGTTGGCGAATAAGAATTCCAAACGCGATTTTAGCGCCGGCCTCGCTGAATCGCAACCCCCGAATCACCCTTGTGAGACCCCATCCCGACTCGCCCGCGGCGTTGGGGACGGCGATTGGCGTC